>ERZ1673746.142-NODE-142-length-103611-cov-41.240855_pt1 | contig 103611 bp, 124 predicted proteins | sample MGYA00580205_ERZ1673746 | MGnify/ENA primary metagenome ERZ1673746 (study PRJEB41218, sample SAMN15661771) | gut metagenome | host: Homo sapiens | place: Canada: London | collected 2015-08-20/2019-03-30 | study: EMG produced TPA metagenomics assembly of...
CCAGTCAGCAGCAACGAATACCGGATACCAGTCAGCAGCGACGAATACCGGGAACTGGTCAGCAGCAACGAATACCGGGGACCAGTCAGCAGCGACGAATACCGGGGACCAGTCAGCAGCGACGAATACCGGGGACCAGTCAGCAGCAACGAATACCGGGAACCGGTCAGCAGCAACGAATACCGGATACCGGTCAGCAGCGACGAATACCGGGAACCAGTCAGCAGCAACGAATACCGGATACCAGTCAGCAGCAACGAATACCGGGGACCGGTCAGCAGCGACGAATACCGGGAACCAGTCAGCAGCGACAGTTACAGGAAAAGAGAGCGTTGCTATGGCTGTTGGCTATGACAGTAAGGCGAAAGGAGCTTTGGGATGCTACATTGTACTGGCGGAATGGAAACAAATTGATGGTGAATATCACATTGTTGATGTACAGTCAGCAAAAGTAGATGGAGAGACCATTAAACCGGATATTTTTTATAAACTGATAAATGGAAGATTTGTTGAAGCAGATTAATTGACTATTGGCGATGTTTTTAATGGGTACGCAGAAGAGATATACATATTAACACGACGATAAGGAGGAAGAAGAATGAAATATGCAGTAGAAGCAAGAATCTTCAATAACGGAAAAATTGTAGCCAAGATGCGACCGGCAGGACCGGATGAAGAAAGCGGATGCCGTGAGACACGGACCTGTGATATATGGATAGATGTGTTTGACGACGCTTCCGAAGCCAGAGAATTTTTAAGGGACTATAAGAGAGCATGAGACCATACATACCCATAAAAGATTCGGATGGGACAGTGTTCCAGGCCACGCATCTGACGGCGGAGCCGGAAGTCGAGGTAAATGGTGATGTTTTTTATTGCGTCGTGGCCTATGATGCGAATCATGGATTGAAGAAAAATATTTACGGGGACCGGATCATGGAGAAGGCAATCTCAGAGCTGGCCATCCTGACAGAACAATTAGTGCCCGTCATGACACAGGCTGCCATCGCCGAATGGAAACGCGAAAATGAAATCGAAGAATAAAAAAGCTCCTGACAGAACAGGAGCCGAGTGAAAAGCCACTCTAAAAACACACACTTAAATTATACAGAGTTGGCTTTAAAAAGTCAAGAAATAAAGGGGCTTTAAAGCCCCTTTATCCCTTGATAAAGATATTAACTTTAGGAGCCACAGATGTACACGAAAAAGATATGGATTTTTAGACACTACATAGAAATCGAAAAGGGCTATTCTGGCCGGAGAGGAAATCATAAATCCCATAAGGGCAGAACAAACCCGACGCCGGAGCAGATGAAGGTCTATAACCAGAATCAGGCGGCCCGGAAACTGAACCGGAAAATATGCGCCAACTTTGGACCGGGTGATTATCATATCGTTTTGACTTATAAGCCAGAGAACAGACTTCCGCCGGATGAAGCAAAAAAAGCGCTGAAACGATTTTTGAACAATCTGAGGAAAGATTACCGGAAAGCCGGAAGTGAACTCAAATACATAATCACTACAGAATGGCGATATACAGCCATCCATCACCACATCATCATTAATCGGATTCGTGGGACAACGGAAATGGTCCGCAGACGTTGGACAAGTGGTCGGCCGAGGTTCACACCGTTAGATGATACCGGAGATTACATTAAGCTGGCCGAATATTTTGTCAAAGAGACCAGCAAGAAAAAAATCGAAGGGAAAGAAAAAGGACGTCAATCCTATAGCTGCAGCCGGAATCTGATCATTCCACAGCCAAAGATAAAGAGAATCCATGCGAAGGATTTTGTGGATGAACCAAAGCCGATTAAGGGGTATTACATCGTCAAAGACTCACTGGTCAATGGAGTGACGCCATTCGGCCGCAAATATCAGTATTATAAGATGGCAAAATTGCCGGGAACATTAGTAAAATCTGATGTTCCGGGGAAACGGAGGAAGAATGAATAAAGTAATTTTAATGGGCCGTCTAACGAGGGACCCGGAAGTAAGGTATACCCAGGGAGAGACGCCCACAGCAGTGGCCAGATATACTCTGGCCGTAAATCGTACATATAAGCGTCAGGGTGAACCGGATGCGGATTTTATTAACTGTGTAGTTTTTGGCCGCGGCGCGGAGTTTGCTGAGAAATATCTCAGACAAGGGATGCGCATTGTCATATCCGGCAGGATTCAGGCCGGCAGTTATACGGGCCGTGACGGTTCAAGAATGTATTTCACAAATATCGTTGTAGAAACCCAGGAATTTGCCGAGAGCAGATCTTCCGGATCAGCGGAAACCGGTGACGGCTTTATGAATATCCCAGATGGTCTGGACGGAGAACTGCCATTTAGCTGTTAGGAGGCGTGCTATGTTTGTAAAAAGTGCAGGGTTTAAAAAGTTGATCAAAGAAGCTTACAACCATAATGGACTTAGGATTGGGAATGACGGGCAAGGAATCTATATTTGCGGCGGATATTGGGCCATATGGGTCAGAAAAGGCCATATTCCAAAAAAAGAACTTGCTGCCATCATCGAACTTACAGGAGAAATGCCGGACAAAGGGGCAGGATTTAAGAGCGGCAGGGCTGGAAACCAGTACGAGATGCCGGAGAATGTTTTTTTTGAGGTGATGAAAAATGCCGAAGCTTGTGACAGATGTGCTAATGTGACTACATTGTTGATAAACACTCAACTGGGTGCAAAACAAAGGGTCATCCAGGACCCGGATACGAACAGGATATATCTGATCAACGAGAAATTTATCGAAATGCTGGACAACATATGCATCAATCAAAAAGATGGAGAGATAGAGGCAGAAGGTCCATTGCTCGGGCCTCTGGACGGAATATTTTGGAAAAACAATATAATGGCACTCCATGTAATGCGTCAGGAGAGCAGAGAAAAAGAACTGATTGCTTATCTTGAAGGGACCAGGATCACCAGAGATAAAGAAAAGACATGGAATGAATAGGAGGCATCATGAAGAGCATTATACATACCACAAAAGGCCGGTGCTATCTATGCGGCCGGTACGGACAGACGGAAGAACACCATATTTTCGGAGGGGCAAATCGGAAAGTATCAGAAAAATACGGATTAAAGATACAGCTCTGTCCGCAATGTCACCGGGGAAACGAAGGCGTCCACGGGAGCGGATTAAAGGCAGCAGGGTTAAAGAGTGGCCTGAAAATGAGCGGCCAGACAGCTTTTGAAAATTATTATGCTGCCAGAGGATATAAGACAAAAGAGCCGGATTATTTTTACGACCGGTCTCCGAGAGAAAAATTTATACAGTTATTTGGGGTGAATTATCTATGACGATTGAAAAAATACCGATAACCAGAGAAGAGATTGCCGCACTCCGGGATGAAATCCAGATAGGCGATGCGATCGATATCGGTCACAGAGAGAAAGAGGAAGAGCGAGGGAATGGAACGCTAAAGAAATACAGAGGAAAAGTCGTCGAAAAATATAGGCATCTGGTCTTGTGTGAATATTTCCGTTGTGGGCACCGGCTTTTGGAAACAGTCTTATACGTCCAGATCATCCAGGGGGACGGAGTATGGTTAGTCTGACTACTCACATAAAAAGCGAGATCAGAGTCGTACTCTTCACCGAGTTAAGAAGTGGCCGGGAATATACGACGGTACATACCCTTCCGGTGGATAAAGGTGATTCGGTCATTGCGAGAGAATTAAAGGCAATTCTCATGGGCTTGGAGCATATGAATTTTCCGACGGAAATCGAAATCTATACCGGAAATAAATGGGTAGTGACCGCATTAAATGAATGGGCGCCGAAATGGCAGCAGGATAACTGGATAAAGGCCAATGGAAAGCCTGTGGCCAATAAAGAGCTGTGGCAGCAGGTCATGAGAGAGTTAGAGAAGCACACATACAAAGCAATGTTAAAGGAGTGATACGATGTCAAATTTAAAAGACTATGCCAGGGGACGAAACGATGGTCTGGCCATGGCACTGAGAATCGTTGAGTCCGAAGGGATAGAAGGATTGCGGAAAGAAATCAGATTCCGGGGAGTTACAGGAATACAAACAGCTCTGGCTAAAAAGGAGTTAGATCAAGCCACTGTAAAGATCAAAGAAATGACGTTGGACACCATGGTAGTTATAGCGATAGCTACGCTCCATGATGAGTTTGGATTTGGCCAGCAGCGTTGTCAACGCTTTATGGACCGCATGGAGTTAAAGGCAGGATGCCTGGTAGATGATCTGGCAACGTGGCCGGATTACGTACAGAGTATCAAAGATGAGATAGGGTTGGAATTGTCCATTCGAGAAAATATGTGAAAGAAGAAGAGAAATGACATATCAGGAATTTTTGAGAACAAAAATTGAAATTGCAAAAGAAGCCGGATTTGGTTTGGACAAAAGCGAAGTAAATCCGGCATTGAAACCTCATCAGAGGGATGCAGTTATCTGGGCTCTGCACGGTGGACGTAGAGCGTTGTTTGAGTCCTTTGGCCTGGGGAAAACGGTACAGGAAATTGAATTTTGTTATCAGGCAATCCGGCATACTGGAGGGAAAGCACTGATTGTGCTGCCTCTTGGGGTTAAGCAGGAATTCACGCAGGATGCTGTGAATCTGCTTGGGTACAAAGTACCTGAATATGTCCGGAATATGGATGAAATATATGGAAGTAAAGCTGACATATTACTTACGAATTATGAGCGTGTGCGAGACGGTGATATAGATCCACAGTATTTTACGGCAACATCACTGGACGAGGCAAGCGTGCTTCGTAGCTTTGGGAGCAAAACTTATCAGACGTTTCTGGATAAATTCAAAGGAGTGCCATATAAGCTGGTGGCTACAGCCACACCTTCGCCAAACCGGTATAAGGAACTGATCCATTACGCCGGATACTTGGAGATCATGGATACTGGGCAGGCGCTCACGCGATTTTTTCAAAGAGATTCTACAAAAGCGAATAACCTGACACTTTATCCGAATATGGAAGATGAATTTTGGCTGTGGGTATCGAGTTGGGCACTGTTTATCACAAAGCCATCTGATTTGAATCCGGACTATTCAGACGAAGGATATGAATTACCGTTGCTTAAAGTAAATTGGCATGAACTTCCGGCGCATTATGGGGATGCGGTTGAAAAAGACGGGCAGATGAAATTATTTACTGAAGCTGCAGCTGGATTAAAAGACGCAGCAGAAGTAAAGCGGATGAGTATTGACAAACGGGTAATGAAAATGAAAGAGATTGTCAATGCGTCTCCAAAAGAAAGTTTTGTTTTGTGGCACGATCTTGAAAATGAACGCCGTGCCATTAAAAAGGCAATGCCGGAGGTCATAGATATTTATGGGAATATGGATTATGAACTTAGAGAAAAGAGAGTCATTGACTTTTCACAGGGGAGAACACGATTGTTTGCTACGAAAAAATCATTATCTGGCTCTGGATGTAATTTTCAGCGATACTGTCACAGAGAGATATTTTTAGGAATAGACTATGAGTTTAATGATTTTATCCAAGCAGTTCACAGATGTTATCGTTTCTTGCAGACCGAAGAGGTTATTATCGATATTATCTATATGGAAAATGAACGGCAGATTAAGGAAGTACTCATTGAAAAGTGGAAACAACATGACCATATGGTTCAGAGGATGGTCGAGATTGTGAAGAAATACGGATTATCTTTATCCGGAATGGAAAAACAACTGGAACGAAAGATGGGAGTTGAGACGGTGAGGGTGAAAGGAAAGAATTATGTGGCTGTACACGATGACTGTATAGAAGAAACACGAAGGATGGAAAGCAGCAGTGTTGGCCTGATACATACATCAATCCCGTTTGGTAATCATTATGAGTATTCTGCAAACTACAACGATTTTGGTCACAATGAGAACACGGAGAGATTTTTTGAACAGATGGATTTTTTAACACCGGAATTGTACCGGGTGTTACAGCCGGGCCGGGTAGCAGCAGTTCACGTCAAAGACAGAGTTTTATTTGGCAACGTTACAGGGACGGGAATGCCAACGATTGAACCATTTCATGCGTTGTGTATAGAGCATTACATGAAACATGGTTTTCAGTATTTTGGGATGATCACAGTTGTGACGGATGTGGTGAGAGAGAATAATCAAACTTATCGGTTGGGATGGAGTGAGCAGTGCAAAGATGGTTCAAAGATGGGGGTCGGCTGTCCGGAATACATCTTGCTTTTTAGAAAACTTCCGACAGATCGATCAAATGCCTATGCGGATGTATCGGTGAAAAAATCAAAAGAGGAATACACACGGGCGCAGTGGCAGATTGATGCTCATGGATTTTGGCGCAGCAGTGGAGATTGCCTGATCAGCAAGGAAGAACTGGAGAGCGTTTCTGTAGATAACCTGCAGGCGGTATACCGGAAGTTTAGCCGGGATACGGTGTATAACTACCAAGAACATGTTGAACTGGCAAAAAAGCTTGATGAAAATGGAAAACTACCAGCAACATTTATGGTAGTTGCTCCTGGGAGCTGGACTTGGGAAGTGTGGGACGATATCAACCGGATGCGTACATTAAATACATCGCAGAGCCGAAGAAAGCAGCAGCTACACGTGTGCCCGCTTCAATTGGATATCGTTGAACGCATTATCAACCGATACAGCAATGAGGGTGATGTGGTATTCGACCCATTCGGCGGTCTGATGACCGTACCAATGACGGCGATAAAGATGCGCCGGAAAGGATATGGCATCGAATTGAGTCTGGATTATTTTCGAGATGGCGTTGGGTACCTTCAAGCAGCGGAAGAAGAGATTGAGACACCGACATTATTTGATTACATAGGAATAGCATAAGCAGAAAGGAGCCGGCCTCCGGCCGGGGTAAGGATATACCGGGATTCTGAAAAGAAATGAAAAATAAAGAACTGTCCATGGAAGAGTGGAAGGCAGAGAAGAAGAGAAAAAAAGCACAGTTTACGGCAAGGCAGCGCCTGCCTTACGCGGTTAAAATAAAGCGCCAAAAACAAAAGGCATGGGAATTCTACGAAGAAATACTCAGCAGGGATGCCAATTGCCATGTAAGCGTTGGTGGCCTTGATAGCATCACACTGTATATATGGCTAAAAAGTATCGGCATAAATGTTCCGGCTATCTCTATATCAAACGTGGAGGACAAAAGTATTCAGAGAGTACATAAAGCGCTTGGAATTGAAATTGTGAAATCTTATAAGACCAAAGCGGAAGTAATTAACGAGGTCGGCTTTCCGGTCATATCAAAAAAGATAGCCGGGAGGATTGAACTGTTACAGAATCCAACGGAGGATAATAAAACAGTGCGACATGCCATTATTACAGGAGAATGCGGAGAACAGGGGCATTTTGCAAAGAACAGCCGGATGAAGCTTCCCAAGCGGTGGTTGGAACTATTCGGTGGACCAGAAAACGAAAACGAAGGTGTCAATTACCAGACAGCACCATTTAAGGTATCGAATAAATGCTGCTATTACCTGAAAGAAAAACCGTGTGATGATTGGGCAAAAAAACATAACAGCTATCCGTATCTGGGAATGATGGCATCAGAAGGGGGACAGCGAGAGGAATCATTAGTGGAGCATGGATGCAATTATTACGGGAAGACAGTCATCAGATCAGCACCGTTTGCTCCTTTCATGAGAAACGACATCTTAAGACTGGCTCTGGAAATGGATGAATGGTATCACGGGCATATAGAGATATTTGAAAGACTATATTACCAGCAGCCATACAGCAGAAATAGGGATGGCGGGCGAATCCCGTATAAACCAGTAAACAGCATAATCCCGGAGATATATGGAAAGATCAGAACGGATTATAACGGAGATCTGTATACAACTGGTGCACAACGTACCGGATGCAGCATGTGTGGTTTTGGAGTCCACTTAGAGAAACGTCCTCACAGGTTTGACCGGAAGCGTCAGGAAAATCCTAAGGAATGGGAATATCTGATGTATCACATGGTGAAGGATGAGAAGACTGGAGAGGAATATGGTTGGGGCAAGGTGTTAGATTACATTGGTGTGGAGTGGGAAGATATTCCACCGGTACAGATGAATCTTCTTGATTACCCGGGGGTGATACCATGAAAGCGGTGCCTTTGGAATTAAAACAGGCACAGGATTACATACATAAATATCATCGTCACCATGAACCGGCGCATAGAGACAAATTTAGAATTGGCTGCGTAGAAGATGGAGAAATCATAGGAGTTATCCAAGTGGGGCGTCCAGTAAACAGATATCTGGACGATGGATATACCCTAGAGGTATTGCGGTTGTGCAGCAATGGAAAGAAAAATGTCTGTAGCTTCCTTTATTCGAAAGCTGCCAGAATTGCCATGGAGATGGGATATAAGCGGATAATAACTTATATTCTGGAGAGCGAAGCGGGAACAAGCCTAAAGGCAGCAGGATGGCATCTGGACAAGTCGGGTGTCGGCGGCGGAAGTTGGGATGTTCCATCCAGACCGCGGGTGATGGAAGAACAGCAATTAAGTTTGTTTGAGGAACCGCGAAAGAAATATCCAACAGAGAGAAAGCAGAGGTGGGTCAAGGAACTGGAGGTAAAACGGTGAGAGTAGGATTGAACGACGCGGAAAGGGAGGAATCACGATGGAGAGATTAACATCAAGAGATAGTAAAGGAAATTTGTGCTTATGCAACAAAGAGGTTTATGGCAATAATCAGGATATCTATAATGCGATAGCGGTTTTGGAAGAATACGAGGACCTAGAGGAACAAGGCTTGATGCTGAAACTTCCGTGTAAGGTAGGAGATACGGTGTATCGGATAATAAAGGAGTTTTACACAAGAATAAATAAGATTATAAGCGGAAAAGTCTACAGAATTGCACTTACCGATATCGAAATGCAAATATTTATAGATAAGTGGCAGAGCAAGGGGATATATGGCAAAACCGTATTCCTTACGCAAGCCGAAGCCGAGGAAGCCTTGAGGAAAATGAATGAAACGGAGGGTGCAACATGGAGAGATTAACACATTGGAATGAGAGGCTTGGAAGATACACGATTGAAATGACAAGGGGGTCACATAGTCGGATTGCCCAATGCCTTGCTGCCTATGAAGATACCGGTATCACACCGGATCAGTTCCAGGTCATCAATGAGGAATATCAAAAGATGGCAAAGGAACTTGCGGAGCTTCGGCAGCAGAATCCAGAAAATCCTTATAAAGTCGGAGATACAGTTTATTGCATCGAAAAATATGAGGACGGATATGATTGTTCAGGGTATAGATACCTTGGAGAATTTGAGTTATATGAAAGATACGTTGCGGTCTGCCCAACATATACATGGTGCGATGATTTTAATGAGCAACTAAGAGAAATGGTGATTGAAAATACGGATGATGCGAGAGGGGATATTTATCTGTTTGATGGCATGAATGTATATCGGACAAAAGAAGAAGCGAAAGCGGCGGTGGCCAGGCTTGAAGAAGAATAAGGAGTGAGAACAATGCTTAATACAACAATAACAGCTTCCCGGACGTCAACAGAGTGCGATCGGTGCGATAACGAGTACAAGAAGGAGAACGGTTGTAGCCTGGGAAGAACCAGTACAGAAATAACGGCCTGCCAGATAGAGCATAACAGCTGGCGACAGAAGGGCATGGACAGGTTTATGCGGAGGATGTGATAAAAGTGGTGTCAGAAAATATAAAGGCTTTCCTTGATTTCGTGGATGAGAGCAGAAAAGTTTATACATACGCTTTGGACAACATGCACCGGGAAGAGAAAAAGCTGCAGGATTTTCTTCACGCTATAGAATTTGAATCTTCGGCCAAAGAACGAAGCAAGATTTGTACAAAGCTTCATAGGAGCCGGAAAGCCCGAAGATATTACAAAGATATGGTTGAGGAATACGAAGAGATTGTCAAGTTTTTTCAGGATCCACAGCACAAGAAGACACTGGACCAGATGACAAATCTTCTGGGGAGGGTGAGAAAAGTGGAAAAATATCATCGTGAACGGCAGTATTTTCCACGGGTGAAGGAGGATTGAAAGAATGGACAAAAACATCTTGGTCCAGTACAGCGCTATGAAGGAAGAGATTAAGGATATACGGAGAAGGATACAAAAATACACCAGGGAACTGGAACGTTTGAATAAGCTTGTTGTATCGGACTCTGTAACATGCGGAAAGAAAGGAAGGAAACCGATTCGGACAGTAAAAATTCATGGGCGACCAAAGGCAGCAATCGACCGTAAAGAGGCTGCATTGAAAAGGAATATCGCTAGGATGAAGCACCTGGAGGCAAGGCTTGTAGAACTGACGGATCAGGCCGAGGAGTACATTGAAAGTATTGAAAAAAGTGAGTTGCGTACAATGCTGCGAATGTATTACATAGATGATATGACATATATCAAGGTTGCTGAAAAAATGAATCTTCTATTTCCAAAGCGTCGTGTGAAGTTTACGGATGAGAATGTAAAAAAAAGAATTCAAAGATTTTTTAAAAATGTCCCCCAATGTCCCGAAAAAATATGATTTAATTAAAATGGAATTGGTGTTGGATGAATTTTTCATTAAATGTATCTCCTTAAAAGTTTAATGTTGCGTCTGCCAGAGTGTCACAGCCTGGCGGATGATTCGGAAGTTATGTATCATGGCAGATACTACGGTGAGGTGCACCAATAATCCGTGAGGTCGGTTCGATTCCGGCACTTCCGATTTCTCTGTAAAGAGAACTCTCAAATACATTTTTTTCAAAACGTCCTGTAGAAATACGGGGCGTTTTGTTATGCAAAATTTCCTAGACAAATACGAACAAATGTTCTATAATAAAGCTACAGATGATTCCGCCATACTTTTTTGTTGAATTTTGTCATATACAGGTATAGAATTAAAGAAAAATGTATATGAGGGGGAATTTAGTGTGCAGATAAGGGATACATACAAAAGGGAAGAATTGGAATTTTTAACCAAACCGATGCTGCAAAAATTTTCCGCAGATCATAAGCTGCCTACAACGCAAAATAGAGCGGATCTTATAAAAAATATAGAAAATTTTGCAAATTCATCAGTGGATAATGAAAATGTTGTTCAAAGTTGGATGGATATGGCATTAAAAATGGGAATTAAGACTTGTGTTGTGACTAAATTTTTCCCAGGGGATGTTACAAATACAAAAATATTGGAAGAAAGAATGCAAGAAAAATTTCCAGAGTGTAAACAAGAATATATATGTAAAAGTATACCGAATAATGAACTTAAGTTAATAAAATATGAGTTTATAGAGAAAGAAAATCAGATTGTTTATGCAAAGTTTAATTTTGTGATTAATTTGGTTAGAGCCCAAAGGACATATTCTGAAACCGGAGATATAATAGAATTTCCTGTGTTTGTAGATATGGACTTCGAAAACGGTTTTATAATTTCAAGGTGCAAGTCTATGACGGGATTATTTAGGGTGGTTTCAGGAAATAAAATAGATTCAAGTAGTGCTTATAAAATTGAAAATCTTATGAGAGATTGTGAGAAACAATTAATTTCTGTAATAAATTTTGAATATGAAAGCACGGAGACTTCAAAAAATAAATTTAAAAAAGTTATTTTTAAAATGCTTGATGCGTTTACGAAGACGCCAAAAGTAATACAGGATGGCATGGATCGAGTTGCGGATGATAGAAAAAAATTTGTGGATAACATTTTTGAAAGGTTAAATCTTAAAGTAGAAGGAGAGAACTACAAAGACGCATTATATGATATTGAGATTTTTGTAGAAAAATATTTATCAATATATTGTCAAGATAGAGAAATATTTATGACGGATAGAGAGGCTTATCCTACGAAGTTCTTGGCCCAGGACAATGAGTTTACAAAAATTCAGGAACAAACTGGAGGGGCAAATGATCCGTTACAAAATAAAAAAGCTTTTTTTGATTCAAAGAAAGTGGTATATTCTAACAAAAAATGTGATAGATTAAATTTGTGCTATCAAAGAAAAGAGAAAAAGTATTTCGGGAATAATCCATTTAATGTTATGCTATATTTGGATAGAAATTCATGTATGTTGAAATTTACTAAAGCTGTTGAAGAAGGTGATATTCAAAATGTTTTATCTAGAATCATACAAAATTATGATGTATAAAAAGCATCCTGAGATAGTAGAAGCTTTTGATTATTATTTGGGTACTTTAGTTGGTGAAACAGTAAATCGCATATCGGCGTCAAATGTGGCAGATAAATTACAAATCAACATTGCTCTTGCAAAGCAAATGTTACGAGAGTATGAAAAAAAAGGCATTTTGAAAAAAAGATATTTGGGAGTATGTCCAAATGAAGGGTGTGATAATTATCTTTTTATCGCTGATGAAGAAGATTTACTTGAAAAAATGGAAGAGTTTAATTATTGTGATGAATGCGATGATTATAATCTAAAGTTTTCTGATGAAGATATTTATCTTATCTTTGAGAGAATAAAAAAATCAACAGCAAGCCAAAGAGAGATTGAGGATACATTAGTTAAAAAAAGTGTAATTAGTAAAGATATTATTGGAAATATTAATTTTTTTGATTCGGCTGATTCGTTGGCATTCAACTCACATGAAATGTTTAGCATATATTACTCTCCAAATGGATCAGCATACACAAAATTAAAACGAATGAAAAAAAGGCTTAACGGGCCCTTTAAGACAACTAAGGAAAAGGGAGATGCTTTAGAGGGGCTTGCTTTATATTTGTTTAAGCAAATCAAAGCTGTCAGTGGAACAAATAGGATAAAAACTTATACAAACCAGTTTGATTGTACAGTACGTTTCCCTCAAAGCTCGAATATTTTTCCAACAATTATGCGGTATATGACGCCATATTTTATTATTGAATGCAAAAATGAGACAACAAGTGATGGAAAAGGTAAAACACCGTCTAATACATATTTTCATAAATTGTCCGATATCATGGCGACTAATGATGCACAATTAGGAATAGTTATTTCAAGGGGAAAAGCAAGCGAGGAAGATATTCGCATAGCTCACGACAATTATTTAGTAAATAGAAATTTAAATCGACAAAAGATAATGTTATCTATATCAGATGATGATATAGAAGCATTAGTTGATGAGCAGGTTAATTTACTTGATTATTTAAGTTATAAGATGGATTGTTTGACGATGAATGCTAAAAATGCAACGTTTGATATGTTTAAAGAGCATAAGAATGAAATTGAGTAAAATGTTAGATTTAAGAGACACTTCGGTGTCTCTTTTTCATATCGCATAGGCATCCTTCGGGGTGCTTTTCTTATACCCAAAAATCCAGATAAGGAGGTGAGCTTAAGTGACAGAAAATCAGAAAATATTTGCGGATGAGTATCTTATCGATTTAAATGCCACAAGAGCTTACCAGGTAGCTTATCCGAATGTTAAGAAGAGTGAAACAGCGAGAGCAAATGGAAGTAGATTGCTAACAAATGCTAACGTTGCGAAATATATAGCAGAGCGTATGCAAGAACGCCAGCAGCGAACCGAAGTGACTCAAGACCGAGTTGTCCAGGAGCTGGCAGCTATAGCTTTTGCAAAAGCAACGGATTATGTGACGATAAAGAGTAATGGACCGGCGGCCGTTGTCATGATAAAATCTACAGATGAGTTGACTGACGAGCAGGTTCGGGCGATTGCTGGAATTAAAGAAGGAACCAATGGTATTGAAATAAAATTGAATGATAAGGAAAAAGCGCTGGAGCTTTTGGGCCGGCATCTTGGGATGTGGAATGATAAACTGGAAGTGAAAGCGCCGGCAATAGACGATTCCATCAAAGAAATGGAGGCTTATTTTGAACAGCAGAAAGCAAGCGGTTCTGGACCTCCTGTGGAATGAACCGTATAAGATTGGGCATTGGGTAGGATTTAAAGACCTGACTACTTTACATAATGAGTGGTTAAGGTCTTTTTTGTATGCCACAGATGACCAAACACTACTGGCTCATCGTGGTTCGTATAAAACGACGGACTTGTCTTTGTTCCTTGCGCTTCATTCAGTTATCCGGCCGAATGAAAATGTGATGTTTTTTCGTAAGACAGATGATGATGTTACCGAGGTTGTGACGCAGGCCAGGAAGATATTGAAATCTGGTGCAATGGGACAGATTGTTTTTGATCTGTACGAAACAGAATTGAAATTGTTGAAAGAAAATAATTCTGAGATTCATACCAATCTTTGCACATCCACAAAGGGTATTTCCCAAGTTGTCGGTCTGGGTATCGGGACGAGTATCACCGGCAAGCATGCGGATATTGTTGTGACGGACGATATTGTCAACCTGAAGGATAGAATCAGTAAAGCGGAGCGTGAACGAACGAAGACCCAGTATATGGAACTTCAGAACATCAAGAATCGTTCTGGCCGCTTTATTAACACCGGAACACCATGGCATAAAGAGGATGCTATCTCCATCATGCCAAATGTGAAGAAGTATGATTGCTATTCTACCGGGCTGATCACACGGGCTAAGCTGGAAGAACTCCGGCAGTCCATGAGTGATTCGTTATTTGCGGCCAATTATGAATTGAAGCATATCTCGGACAAAGACGCCATGTTTAAGGAACCGAAGTTTACCGCAGATGAGAGCCTTATCTATGATGGCATTTGTCACATTGATGCTTCTTATGGTGGTGCTGATGGAACGGCTTTCACGATAATAAAAGAGCGACCAGATGGCTCATATATAGGATTTGGGAAGCGTTGGGACCGGCACGTGGATGAATGTCTGTCGGAAATTGAAATATACCGGAAACGTTACCGGGGTGGAACGGTTTTCTGTGAAGACAATGCGGATAAAGGCTATCTAAAAAAAGAGTTATTCGGACTCGGCATACCTGCCGGGGGCTACCATGAGAGCATGAATAAATTTGTAAAGATAAGCACCTATCTGAAAAAAGCCTGGAAACAGATTATATGGCTTGAAGATACAGACCCAGAATACATAAATGAGATTTTGGATTATTCAGAGTTTGCCGAGCACGATGACAGCCCGGATTCGGCAGCAAGTTTATTAAGACAGATTGGTGAAAACACTTGGATATATTAAGGAGGCCAGTAATGTTGGATGTAGGCGAAATAAAGAAAATCATTGACGAAGATGTAAACAGTGGTAAAAAACAATGCGCCGGCGAAGGACAGAGATATTATGAGGGCAAACACGATATTTTAAAATCTAAGATTTTTTATATCGATGCCAATGGTAAGGTGCAGGAAGATAAGTTGAGAAGCAATATTAAAATATCGCATCCGTTCTTTACAGAGCTGGTGGATCAGCAGGTGCAGTATATGATGTCTGGAGAAGAGAATATCTTCCAATCAGATGACGGAGAATTACAGCAGATTCTGGATGATTATTTTAACGATGATTTCTACAACGAAGTTTATGAGCTTCTAACGGGAACTGTCAGTAAAGGATTCGATTACATGTATGCCTATAAAGATGAGGATGGGAAAACACGTTTCCAGTATGCGGATTCTTTAGGAGTTGTCGAGGTGCGTGAAAATGATATCGATGAGCGATGCAAATATATTATATATCATTACGCGGACCGGATTGAAAAAAATCAGATGGTGATTCGAAGGATACAGGTGTGGGATGAAAAATGTGTGTATTTTTATGTACAGAAAAACAATGGTGCCGTAGAGTTGGATAAAGACGTAAGAATCAATCCAAGACCTCATATTGTTATCATGGGACCGGATGATGCCCTGTATGGCAAAGGTTTAGGATATATCCCGTTTTTCAGATTGGATAATGGCAGGAGGGGTTTTAGTGGTTTAAAACCTATCAAAGCCTTGATTGATGACTATGACCTGATGGCCTGTAGTTTATCAAATAATCTTCAGGATTTTACAGATGCCATTTACGTTGTTTCCGGGTTCCAGGGACAGGACCTGGATGAAATGATATTGAATGTTAAAGCTAAAAAACATGTCGGAGTTTCAGAAAATGGTTCTCTTGATATAAAGACAGTGGATATCCCGTATCAGGCCAGACAGACTAAACTGGATTTGGATGAGAAGAACATTTATCGATTCGGCATGGGATTTAACAGTGCCCAGATTGGAGATGGCAATATCACCAATGTTGTCATTAAATCCCGGTATGCACTGCTGGATCTGAAGTGCAATAAACTGGAAATACGGCTTAAACAGTTTTTTAGGAAATTATTAAAGATCGTGCTGGATGAGATAAACCATGGGAATGGCACGGATTACAGGATGAAGGACGTGTATTTTAAATTTGAGCGCGAGGTCATGACGAATGCCCAGGATAATGCTCAGATTAAATTGACAGACGCTCAGACCCAGGGGCAGTTATTAAACAATATTCTTGATGTGGCAGCAAGATTGGATAATGAGACGGTGATTCAATCTATCTGTGATATTTTGGATATTGATTACGAAAAGGTAAAAGAGAATCTTTCATACGGTGATCCATTAAAAGATGCGCAGCAGACTTTGAGCGCCATAATACCAGAGGGTGGTTCCGGTAATGAATAAGAGACAGAAAGAAGTACAGAAAAAGCTTTTGAATAATGAGGAAGATGTCCTGAAAAGATTAGAGGAAAACTATCGGAGAGCCTTGGAAGAAATTCAAGAGAAGATTAAGATTTTACAGGCAGACGAGCTGACTCAGAGTAAGATTTATCAATTGGAATACCAGAGAGCTTTAGAGAAGCAAGTGGCCGGCATATTGGAAGTCTTAAAGGGAAATAACTTTCAAACCGTTCATGACTACCTGAAAGTGTGTTATGAAGATAGCTTTATAGGAGTGCTGTATGATCTCCAAGGACAGGGGATACCTGTTTTATTTCCAATTAATCAGGAAGAAGCAGCATTGATGACACAAAAGACACATGGCGATATAAGGCTTTCAACAAGGCTTTATGACAACGTGGATGATTTGAAAAAGAATGTTATTAGTGAAGTGAGCCGCGGTATATCAAATGGGCATTCCTGGCAACAGACAGCGCGCAGTCTGTCAGACTATTCAGATATATCTTTCCATAGGGCAATGACCATTGTCAGGACGGAAGGACACAGGGTACAACAGCAGTGTCAGATGAATACGTTATCCCGAGCCAAGGCTGCCGGCGCTGACGTTGTAAAACAATGGGATTCGACCATGGACAGCCGGACTCGGGAAGATCATCGCAAATTGAATGGTCAGATTCGAGAACTGGATGAGTATTTTGAAATTAATGGATATAAGGCGTTATATCCAGGAGGGTTTGGCGTTGCCAAGGAGGATATCGGCTGCCGGTGCTGCATGTTACAGCGGGCCAGATGGGCACTGGATATCGAAGAAACTAAACATCTCGGTAGGACAGATTCGATGACAGATGCACAGCTGATGCCGATAGCTGAAAAACTCAGCATTTCAGTTGATGAATTGCGTAAATATAGTGGTCAGATCATTCCAGTGAAAGCAGGAAGCTATTCAGATTTTCGAAGACAGTATGACAAGATTTGGAACTATCAGCATGTTGAAGAAGCGGAAGATTATGGTATAATCAAAAGTACAGTAACAGCCAATGGGGTGACTGTCCGCGGCCTTTCAAAACATATGTTGGAACGTGCCTCGGAGCGAAATGTGTCCGCCGAAGCGATCAATGATGCATTACAAAACCCGTTACACATCGGTGAGATAAAAACAGATGGTTTGGGAAGAAAGAGCCAGCGTTTTATAGGAAAATCGGCAACAGTCAATGTGAATCCAGAAACAGGAACTGTTTCAACAATTTGGAAAACAGGACAGCGTACGGTTAAGAAATATCATGAGGAGTGATGAGAATGGATGAATTACAGCTCAAATTTTTAGTAAAAATAGGTATTGACCCAAGTTCGAGTCTGGATGCGATAGAAGAATCCGTAGGTGATTATTTAGTTTCAAATGGTCTTGATGAAGACTACAATCCTACGGAAGAAGGATTGATCTGTGAAAGTATATTGGATTGGATTAGTGAGCAGTGAGTGTTTCGGGGTAAAAAGTTGTTGAGATTATTGTATGCCGCCAGTCAAACGGATTGGTGGCATTTTTATGCCATTTTTTGGAGGTGAAACCTATGAATTTTATTCGGAGAGCAATGCCGGTAGAGGCTTTTGTATTTATGAGAGATTCGGAAATTACAGGACCTGAGTGGTTTGGAAATCTTTTGAATAGTGAGAAGGCCTATATTGACCGGGCGATTATAGACGGCCAGTCTAAAGTTTACGGTTGTACGATTCGGGCACCGGCATGTATATATAAGGCAAAACTTGGCGATTACATTATCCTGGATGATACAGGAAATGTATGTGTCTGTAAAAAATATCGATTCAAAGCAGAATATGAGAAAGGATAAGGTGATTCCTTCATCTCGGAACTGTCCGTTAAACGGCAGGAAGCACGCGGAGAAATCCGGGTGTTATTTTTATTTAAAAAAGAGGAAAGGAAAAAAATATGGAATTTTTAAAAGAAATCTTAGGAGAAGAGCTCTTTGCTCAGGTCAGTGAAAAAATCAATGCGTATAATGGAGATGAGGCCAATAAGGACAAGCAGATCGAGCTTGCAAATTTGGGCTTGGGTGAATACGTGAGCAAAAGTGAATATGATGACCTGAGTGGCCAGTTGGCCGGCAAGCAGACAGAGATTGACACGGCCAATAATCTCATCGCCCAGTTAAAAAAAGGTACTAAAAACGATGAGGCGTTACAGAATCGAATTGGTGAATACGAGACGGAGGTTTCAGAACTCCGGGCTGAAAATGCTCGGCTTAAGCTGGACAACGCCCTCAAATTTGCTTTAAAAGACGCTGGTGCATTGGATGTCGACTATCTGGTATATAAAGCCAAAGAAAAAGGCGAGATCAAACTGGACGACAAGGGAAATATTCAGGGATGGGATGAATTATTGAACAGCCTTAAAACTCAGTCGCCTACTCAGTTTAAAACGGAAGAGAAGCCGAAGATCGATCCAATCAGACTTCCGAAAGGACCAAGCGGTTCAGATAAGGCTCCGCAGTCCCTGGCAGAAGCTTTAGAAATGCAGTATGAAGATAAGTAATTTATATGAAAGGTCAAAAGGTGAAAAGATATGGCAATGACATTAAATGACATGAAAGTCGGTATGGCAGATAAGGTATCGGAAAAGGTAGTTGATATTTTTATGAGAGAATCAGAGATTCTTCAGGTGCTGCCATTTGATAATGCGGTAAGTCCGACCGGCGGAAGCACCCTGACATATTCCTATATGCAGACAAAGCTTCCGGCTACAGCGGCGTTTCGAGCATTGAATACAGAATATACAGCGCAGGAAGCGACAATGGAAAAGAAATCTGCCGATTTAAAAATTTTCGGTGGAAAGTTTGGAATCGACCGCGTCTTAAAACAGGCAGAAGGCCGGTATAATAACATGGCTTTTCAGATGGAGCAGAAGATTAAAGCAGCTATCAGCTTATTCCATTATACGCTGATCAACGGTGATGCCACAACGAATACAAAAGAATTTGACGGATTGGATAAGATGTTGGCAAATACGACTACCGAGTTTAACACGGCAGCAGCGTTAGATATTTCAGATATGACAAAATTGAAAACGAATGCGGATCAGCTTTATGAGATGCTCCAGACTCTTATCCGCGAGACCTCGGCGGACGCGCTTCTGATGAACTCCGGCGCACTGTCTAAGATTCAGACAATGGCACGAATCCTCGGATATAAAACGGAATCAGAGGAAGCCTTTGGTAAAAAAGTTGTATCCATGGATGGTGTTCGTTTCATGGATTTAAAAAATCATTATACAGTGAGTGGTTCTACGGTAACGGCCGCACCGTGCGTGAAGAATGGCATTTCACGGACCATCGGCGACGCGACTTCAGCAACAACAGGCTTAACAGATATCTACGCTGTTAAGTTTGATGTAAATGAAGGTTTCCACGCGGCAACGATCACTGGAAACAGCGCAATTTCTCAGTATGTACCAGATTTTACAAAACCGGGCGCTGTAAAAGAAGGCGAAGTTGAAATGGTAGCTGCTACAGTCCTGAAAAACACAAGACATGCTGGAGTTATCCGAAATATTAAGATTGCATAAGGAGGAGAAATTATGGCAGCAACGAAGGTAAAAGATGAAGTTAAAGAATATCGTGTCGTAGTAAAGGACAATCCAGGTTATTGTGGAACGGGCGCCGGCGGCGCTCAGTTCGCACATGGTGAGGCACGTATCACAGATAGAAATCTGGCCGGCTGGTTTGCGACTCACAAAGGATATGAGGTTGAGGAACTGAAAACAGAATCATGATTACCAGAAGAAGGTGCAGTAAATGATAATTTCTGTGGGCGAATTAATGGAAATTGATGGGTTCAGCGAATACGGTGAGAATCGGCTGCAGGTTAAACTTGATGCTCTGGAAAGCATGATCCGGGTCTATACAAACAACAATTTTCAAAACAGGGCTGTTCGTTTTTGTGGAAGAAGCTCTGGCAGTATGATCTATGGTTACAATCCGTTTATCCGCATGGGTGATACTATTGAAGTTTCGGATTCTGGTGTAAATGATGGATTGTATATCATACAAGGTATTACGCCGGAGTACATTGAAGTGAACAAAGAGCTATTTGGTATCTCTGAAAATATGGTGACGAAAGTTGAGTATCCGGCAGCAATTAAAGAAGGAGTTATCAATCTGATGACATGGGAGCTGGAAAATCGCAAAAAAGTCGGTATTAAATCTGAGACGCTTTCCAGACATTCGGTCACATATTATGACCAGGATTCGGCAAATCAGGTGATGGGCTACCCGGTATCTCTTATGGGCTTTTTAAAGCCATATGTCAAAGCGAGGTTTTGATAATGTCAAAGATTGGCGGAAATATTAAAGGAATCATTCAGACTCAAAACAGTAGTGTGAATTCTATAGGGGAATCGGTCAGCGGATGGTCGGATGCGGCTACGCCGACCGGCTGGTTAGGCCTTCAGGCCGGTGACAGCAAATATGTGAATTATAACGCTAAGGTTGAAGAATCAACGCATGTTTTTTTGTGCGATTACGATTCAGCAGTGTATGAGTTAGTGACACAGGATACGCGGATGGTTATTAAAAATAGGGTATACGATGTGTTATTAATTGATAATCCAGATGAAATGGATGAACAATTGGAAATTTATTTAAAACTGGTAGGTGGTTCTAATGCCGAAAATTAAGTTTGAAGATAATCGTATTCAAGTTAAGGGACGGATAAAGTCAATTTGTATTCAGTGGCTTTATGAAGTCGCTGGAGAAATTCAAGAGAGGGTTGTAAGAAATTCCCGGACAGATACCGGAAGGACAAAAGGGTCATGGGAATATTTTGTAGATATTGGAAAGCTGGAGGCTTATGTTGGCTCGAATTATCAAAATGCAATCTGGGAGGAATACGGAACCGGGCAATACGCCTTAGAAGGCAATGGCCGAAAGACACCTTGGAAATATCAGGACTCCGAAGGAAATTGGCGCACTACAAAGGGAAAGAAGCCTCGGCGAATGTTATACAATGCATTCAAGAGTATATCATCGAAGGCAAAAAAAGAGCTTGGGAGACGCCTTGAAGGGATGTGATATGTTTGAGTATAGAGGCCTTGGAATGGATAAATGAATTGCTTACTGGTATCGGAATCAATTATCAATATGGTCTTTGGCGGACATATCCGGTTCCATTTCCGTATTTTGTTGGAGAAAAGGATGAAAATCCGCCAGAATTCGAAGATGGTATGCAGCAGTGCGCCTTTTTAATAACTGGAACAGGAGCGAGCCTGCTTGAGTTAGAGCAGGCTAGAAACAAAATAAAAAGTCTAAATGATACAAGGGCAATTCTTGATAATGGGTCGGGAGTTGCTCTTTTTTATGACGGTTCTTATTCAGTTCCCATTGATGAGCCGAATATGAAACGGATACAGATTAATTTAACAATAAAAGAATGGAGAGTGAATTGATATGGCTGACGCTACAAAAATGCCAAGTGCGGGCGTGACTGCATCGACACCAGAAAGGATCATGCTCGGGGCAGGAGTATATGCAAAAGGACTTCCTATAGATATCTTACCTACCGCAGAGCAGGTGCTTCAGGGAATCATTGGAGCAACCAATGGCGGCGGTAAAGTGGAAATCATTCCGGAGTTTAAGGATTTGGAAATCGACGGGGTCCTTGTAAAAACCAAGGGAATGGTCCAGAAGGTTGGAGAGACGGCGAAAATGGAAACGAATATGGCCGAAGTCATTCCGGATATGATTGCCAAAATGGTCGTTGGAGATGCAGATGAGTCCACGACGGATTATACCAAAATTACGTCGAAGGCAAAACTTGAAGCAGGGGATTATTATTCGGGCTTGGGCTTTGTTGGCCAGACATTGGCAGGAAACCCAATTATGGTTATTTTTAAAAATGCGCTTTGTACATCGGGATTTTCGACAGAAGCAAAAAATAAGGAGCAGGCCGTGTTTGCGGGCACATTTGAGTGTTGTGCAGATACGGATGCCATTGCTAAGGGGGATAACCTCGAAACGCTGCCGTATGTCATCTGGATTTATAACAAGACCACAGGAACTATGGAACAGGCATAGATCGGGTTATCAGTTAGGAGGAAAATCAAATGTTTGTTAAAAGAAAATTGAATATCGGAGATTTGATGCCGGTAGTTAAAATCGTTGGGAAAATTGGAATTAAAGATTTTAAAAAGTGTTTCACTGATATTGATACATTTAATTTCTTGGAAGACGGACCGGAGACGGTCAAAGTTTCGGAAGATGAAAAAAGAGACGGACTTTTTGAGAAAGTCGGCATATCGGTTGCGTTGGACGCGGTGGATATATTGTTGACAAATATACCGAAATGTGAGCGCGAATTGTATACATTTATGGCATCTATGTGTTGCGTGACGGAAGATGAGTTCAAAGAATACCCACCGTCTGCTTTTGTTGATACACTGGTTGAGATTTTTGAGACTGAGGAAGCAAAAGATTTTTTTACGCGTGTTGCCAGATTGGTGAACTTGGCACCTTCCGGTTCTGGGACATCCTCTACCGAAGATACGGAAATCCCAGAGAATTAGTGGACGACTACATCCGGAATGGGTGTTTAACGAGTTTTGTGGAATTTATTTTAAAAGAAGAGTTAAAGGAAAAAGAGACTGACAGCGAGAGACGAATGTGGGAATTGTGGTTGCATAAAGTTTTTGATAAAACTTACAACCAATTTCGGGAGTCGGTGAAGGAACAGCAGAATATGTCTCAAAAGGTAAAAGAAATAGACGGCGTGGATATTGAGAAAGCAACATCTGCGGCTATGGAAACGCTTCAGCTATTAAGCAAAGGAGGCGGTGGACGTGAATCTGTTTAAATTATTCGGTACGATTGCGATAAATAACAGTGAGGCAAATACGGCAATTGACGATACATCGGATCGGGCCAGCTCAGCTTCAGGTGTGATGCAAGGCGCATTTAAAAAAATAGGCGCAGCAGTTGTTACATATTTTGCGGTAGATAAAATAAAGGATTTTGGACAGGCGATCGTCCAGGCCTCCGCCGAAGTTTCTGCCGAACAATCCGCTTTTGAGCAGATTATGGGGGATTATTCCGGCCAGGCTCAAGAAAAACTTAACAGTGTTGCGGAAGCGACTGGGGTAATGGCCAGCCGATTGACTCCATATATGACATCGATTACCGCAAAGTTTAAAGGCCTTGGGTATGGTATCGACGATGCTACCGGATTGGCACAGCGAGGATTGACTTTAGCTTCAGATGCTGCCGCTTTCTGGGATAAATCATTGGATGATTCCATGGGAGCATTAAATTCTTTTATTAATGGTTCTTATGAAGGTGGCGAGGCTATTGGATTGTTTGCAAACGATACACAGCTGGCTTCCTATGCTGTTAAACAGGGGATTGTATCAGAAACCAAAGAATGGTCAAATTTAGATGAGGCCAGAAAACAAGCAACTCGCTTGCAATATGCCGAGGATATGTATAAACTATCCGGAGCCACTGGACAGGCGGCAAAGGAAGCGGATCAGTATGCCAATGTTCAGGCAAATCTGACGGAAAAATGGCGTCAGTTTAAAGCTCAGATAGGGGAGCCGATACTTCAAAATCTTGTGATACCGGCCATGGACAAGCTATCAGGCGTGGTAGACTTTGCAAGTCAGAAATTTGAAGGGGTACAGCCGTTTATAGAGACGTTTGGTGAAAAGATTCTTTCGGCAAAAGAGATGGCTTCTGAATTGGGTGCTTATGCCAGTGAAACATTTTCACCGGTTATCGATGGAATTGGTGATGCGTTTGATAGGGGTAGGGGACTGATACAGCCTTTTATTGATGCGCTTGGAGAATATCTTGGCTCTGGCGAGGCGGCCACGGATGTTACAAATGTCCTAAAGGATGCGATTGATTTAGCGGCGGGCATTGCTACAGGGCTTATGGATGGCGTTAATGGAATCGCACAAGGATTTATGGACATGTACACCTGGGGGCAGCAGAATGTGCCTATCGTATCCGCTCTTGGAGTTGTATTTGCTGGCTTGACGGCGGCTGTACTGGCTCATAATTCTGCCAAGATAGCTAAGAAAGTATTGGATGGAATAGAAACAATACAGATATACGCTCTGATCGCTGCGGAGAATGCACATACCATAGCAACGGGGATAGCCACAGCGGCGACGACGGCTTTTGGAGCAGCGGTTGCATTTTTGACCAGTCCAATAACTATTGTTATTGCAATCATTACCGCACTCATAGCCATTGGCGTTTTGTTGTACCAAAATTGGGATACGGTAAAGGAAAAATGTGGCGAGCTGAAAGAATGGTTAAGCCAGAAGTGGGGAGAAATCAAGCAGGGAATTTCGGATGCGGTTACAGGCGCAATGAACAAAGTGTCAGAAACCTTTGAGGGGATTCGAAACGCTATTTCACAAAAAGTGGAAGCGGCGAAGAGCTTGGCGTCCGAAAAATTTGAAAGTATAAAAAGTACAATCTCTGAAAAAACGCAAGCAGCAAAAGCGGTTGTTTCAAATACATATAGTGAAATAAAAGAAACTATTTCAACTAAGATAGGGGAAGCCAAAGAAAGTGCCTTGGCGATTTTTGAATCCATCAAAGAAGGTATTCGTGAAAGAATAGAGGGTGCCAAAGAGGCGGTTGGCCAGGCGATTGAGAAGATTAAGGGATTTTTTCATTTTGAGTGGTCTTTGCCAAAACTTAAAATGCCACATCCTACAGTTACAGGTTCTTTTAGCCTGAACCCACCATCTGTACCAAGTTTCGGGATCGAATGGTATAAAAAGGCTGTGGATAATCCGATGGTGTTGAATGAACCAACACTATTTGGTTATAATCCTTCCAACGGGAAATTCCTTGGCGGTGGAGAAGCTGGAACAGAAATAGTATCCGGTGCAGATATTTTAAAAACGATGATCCGTGAGGCTGTAGCAATGGAGCAAAGTGGTGATCTTCACATGCTAGTTGAACTGATGAGCGAACTACTGACGTGGTTAAATAATGGCGGCCTCACAGAGGTTTTGATTGATGTGTTGCTTCATCATGTAAAACTTGAGTGGGAAGGCCGGGAATTGGCAAGGCTGGTGAGAACATATGCTTGAGAAAATAATATTTCGAAATCATTTGGGCGAAGAAATTGAGTCTGGTCAAGGTGGTTTCTACGTCAATAGTAATGATTTAAGAGATTATACTTGGTCTTATGAGGAAAGCTCGGATAGAATTGTAGGTTTTAAAAGAGGTGTTGTAAAAAAGTCCATACCGATAGTTATTTTGACAGAGAATGAAGAGAAAGCGGTTTGTTTAAAAAATTGGATTACAACATTATCAGAGAAAGACGTTTGTGATATGAATCCAGGGAGAATTATTATAAATGGTTGTTACATGCGTGGATATATTTACGAGAGTAAAAAAACAAAATACTATTATAATAAGCGGTTTTTGCAGTCAACATTAAAATTTGTTTCGGATGAGCCTCAGTGGGTCACTGAATCTACCAAGGCCTTTCATCCTGCTGGCAGCGATACAGGTTATCCACATTTGGATTATCCATACGACTATGATTATGATTATGCTCCAGATATCATTTCTGCCGGTCATATCAACCTTGACCATTATGCGCCGTGTAAATACCTTTTAAAGATTTACGGTCCGGCTATCAATCCGGCGGTGACGATAGGCGGCATCGTCCGACAGGTGTATACGACACTCGAAGCCGGACAATATCTTTTGATCGACAGCCGTGATAAAACGGTGAAGCGTGTATTGAACGACGGCGCTGTCCTGAGCGAGTTCGATAACCGGCGCCGGGGAACAAAGTCCATCTTTGAGCCGATAACACCAGGAATGAACGGGGTCACCTGGAACAATGCCTTTGGTTTTGACCTGACACTGTTTATCGAGCGGTCCGAACCGGAATGGAGGTAGGTCATGGATTTCATACTTGCGGACAAAGATAAAAAAGAACTGGGCCAGGTTGAACTGGATATGGACATGGATATCGGCGGCACCAACGATTATCAGTTTTCGGTGTCATTGGGGCAATGGGAAGACATATACAGCCGGGTAGCTTACATCTATATCCCCGATACGGAATATGGCGGCCCGGTCTCCACACCGGAGACGGTTCCAGCCAGTAATACCGTCAGGATCACCGGGGATGTCTGGCGGAAGATGTTATCTCAAAAGATCATTGAGCCGCCGGAAGGCAGCGCTTACCGGATGGTGGCTGGTGAAGCGAATGCCATCATGAAAGACCTGGTGGACGGGATGTTCCCGGGCCTTTTTGCTGTTCCGGAAACAGACAGCGGCATACAGATAACGTCTTACCAGTTTGACCGGTACACGGACCTTTTGACCGGGCTCATAAAGATGCTGAGTAAATTTGGAGCCAGGTTGGACATCAAGCTCCGGCAGGGGGAACGGCATGGATTTACCGTTGAGGTCCAGGCCATGCCCATCGTGGATCATTCAGACAGCCTGGAATTTAGCGAGGACAGCAGGGTACGGTTCACTACGAAGGATCACACCCGTGGCATCAACCATCTGATCTGCCTTGGCCAGGGTGAATTGACGGATCGGCTGGTCGTCCATCTCTATACCGATGCGGACGGCAATATCGGCCGGACACAGGCCTTTTTCGGCATGGATGAGCGGGTGGCTGTGTATGATTACGGAAATGCTGAGACGGAAGCAGAGCTTATCAAAGGCGGGACAGAACGGCTGGAAAGCTTAAAAGACTATAAAGAGATGACCGTGGAGGTCGCGGATGTGGTTGCAGATATCGGAGATATCGTTGGCGGCCGGGAGTATACGACAGGATTCCTTATCCGCCGGGAGATCACCCAGAAGATCATCAAGATCGAACGGGGCCGCATTAAGACTCAGTATAAAGTTGGTGGGAAAATGAAGGAAACTCCCCGAGTCGGCGGTGGGAACACGGGGAGCGTGATAGAAGCGATCACAGAGGCGGAGATCGATGCCATCTGCGTGTAAAGGAGTGGGCCTATGGGATTTTTAGATGATGCAGGCGTCGAACGGCTGTGGCAGAAAATGAAAGCTTATGTGGCTTCAAAAACTGGCAGTAACCTGACATTTGATAAGGTTTATCCAGTTGGGAGCATCTATATGAGCGTGAACAATGTCAATCCTGGCACTTTGTTTGGAGGGACATGGATAGCATGGGGAGGTGGCCGCGTACCAATAGGTGTAGATACATCAGATACGGACTTTCAAACAGCAGAAAAGATCGGAGGAGCCAAAACGGTGAATTTGGCTCATAGTCACACAGTAAATTCACATTCTCATACTACATCCGGCCACACGTTGACCGTGAATGAAATACCATCTCACCGTCATAGTGTAGATATAACAAGCGGTAATGGTGGAGCACATTCCCACGTTTTGGTAGTAAAGGCTTTGTTAAGCTCTATAACACATCATCATGGCGAAGGTGCATACCCATCAGCAGCGTCTTCGACAGCTGGCAGTTATGTGGATGCACAAACAGTGGCCGGGGCTGTTAATACTGCTCCAAACCATACACATTCGGTAAGCGGCAACACTGGAAACTTGGGGGGCGGTAATTCCCACTCTCACGGCGATACAGGAAAATCATCCCCTGCAACAGATAGTAAATTAAGTGCATCACAATCAATCATGCAACCATACATAACCTGCTACATGTGGAAGCGAACAGCATAGAAAGGGGCGTAATAGAATGGAGATAATCGATGGTTATAAAGGGGTGGCCCATGTGAAGGCCAGCCAGGTCGGATTGCATCATCAGGGTCTGATCGGTCCGGACAGTTATATATTGAACAATGGAAACAATCTGAGTTATCAGATAATTTCCGGAAATAAGATACGGATCCTGGATGGGATCATTGTCGTTCAGGGGCGGAGAGGATGTATCGAACCCGGGTTTTATGAAGAGTTGGTGATTGAAAACGGCAGTCAGGGTGAATACCGAAAGGATATCATTGCGATCCAGTACTCCAAAACATCCGATACAGGAATCGAAAGCTTTGATCTTGTGGTTGTGAAAGGCACACCAGCAACGGATACACCGGCGCTTCCAGAGCTTACATTCGCAGATATCAATAGCGGCGGTATGCTGCACCAGGAAGCATTGTATGTGGTCACGATATCGGATGCAGCGATCACATCGGTGGAAGGGCAGTTGGAAACCCTCTGCAGTGTGGCAGATATGGTCGAATTGGACGGGAGTTATGATGGCAAAAAGGCCGGGTGGCTGAAAAAGCTTGGCGGAAGGGTTTTTGCCCACGCCCATGCCAGGACCGTCCTGTGGTCCGGGACAACGACCTTGTATTCGAAGCTGACGGAGGTCATCAACAGCATATCAGCGCATAAGAGCAGCAGTGATCATGACGGAAGGTATTATACAGAATCTGAAATAGACGCAAAGCTGAATGGAAAAGCAAATTCAAGCCATAATCATGATTCCCTTTATTATAAAAAAGCGGATGTTGATAAGAAGTTTATTCCCGCAAAGGTCAATTTTACAACAAATCCAGCTTCATTTGTCGCTACGTCAAATATATCTTATAGTTGTGCAAATATCGCCACGATCAATATGTATATAAAATCTGGAAGCAATGTAATGGCTAATAATAATGACCTTTTAGTTGGTGTATTGAGTGTTGCCCCGATCAATGAGACACTTATTTCAATACATGACGATGCCGAAAAAGCGCTTATGCTCGGAAGGATAAAAACAGATGGAAGTATCGTTGTCAAAGCGAGAAATTTGGAAGGTGAAAGATATTTGATCATCAACGCATCTTTTGCATTTAGCAGCTAGGAAATATCGATCACTGCAAAGAAGGATATATATGGAGATCAGAGCGGGACCAGACATGGTCTTTTTATTTTGTAGGAAAAATCATGAAATGAGGTAATATCCAGTGTACATAGACACTCATATGATTATTACGGCCGCAAGTCTGCTTACCGCAGTTACGGCCATTTTTTCTGTCGTTTTTGCAGTGTACCGTTGGTATCTGAAACAGAATCGACAGGATGAAGAAATTGAGAAGATGAAGAGTGAGCAGTGCCTGTTGACCTATGGCATCCTCGCGTGTTTGAAGGGATTGAAGGAGCAGGGGTGCAACGGGCCGGTAACGGAAGCAATCGACAAGATTGAAAAACATATAAATAAACAGGCACATGACCAGGAAGGATGATTTTATGGAGCAGATTGTAAATTATGTAAAACCAGAATTATTGATTGTAGCAGTGGTGTTGTATTTTGCCGGTGTTGGGCTGAAAAAGGCTGAGGCGGTGAAGGACAAATATATCCCATTGATCAATGGAGCCATCGGGATTGTATTATGTACCATTTGGGTATTTGCGACATGCGCATGCGGCACATCGCAGGACATTGCAATGGCGGCATTTACGTCCATCACGCAGGGCATTCTTGTGGCCGGTCTCAGTACATATGTAAATCAGGTAATCAAACAGGCAACGAAGGAGGAATAGTAATGGCAAAAATTTTTTTAGTAGCTGGACACGGCGGAAGTGACCCAGGAGCATGTGGTTATGGAAGAAAAGAAAAAGATGATGTATTGAGACTGACATTGGATGTCGGTGCTGCACTCAGCAAATTAGGGCACTCAATCCGGTATAATCGGACATCGGATGTAGATACGGACTATTATGGTTACATTAATGATTGCAACAATTTTGGCGCCGATATCTGCCTGTCCATTCATAGGAATTCTTTCAATGGAAGCGCGAGCGGATATGAATCTTGTATCTATGCCAACACTGGAAGAACGAAGATTTTGGCGGATGCTCTCAATGCTGGAATGGCTGCCATTGGATTTGAGAATCGTGGCAGCAAGATTCGTCCGGACCTTGCTGTGTTAAATTCAACGACCATGGATGCTTTGCTGGCTGAGGTGGGATTTATCGACAATCCGGCCGACAACGCTCTTTTTGCGAATCGTTATAATGACATTGTAAAATGTATCGCAAACGGCATCCTAAAGGCCTTAGGCTTATCACAGACTGCCGGAAATGCAACACCATCAAAGCCGGCCGAGCCGGCCAAGACACCGGTCAAAAAAGACCTCGGACAGGTCAATTGTTATTATCAGGTTTTTACAGACCGGTGGTGGCCACGGGTTAAGAATTATGAAGACTGGGCCGGAGAAGGTGATGGTGTACCTATCCGGTATCTCGGCATTTGCGTGGATAAGGGCAGTATCCGGGCACGGGCACACACGCTGAATAGCGGATGGTTGCCGGCGATCACATTTGGAAAATCCTATAACATCAATGATCTGGAGAATGGAGTCATTGGTGACGGAAGCCCAATTGATGCCATCGAATTATATTACATCACACCGGAGGGATACGAATATAAGAAAGCTGTGTATTGCGCATCATCATTGGAGGGTGATGAATTTTACCCCGTGCAGTATGATGACGAGGTGAGTGACACAATGGACGGTTACGCCGGCGCAATGGATATCCCGGTGGATAAGTTTAAAGCCTGGATTGAATAATGTATTTTTTGCTCCCGGGATTCCGGGGGCCTTATTTTGTAAGGAAAAGAGGAGCATGAAAGCTCCTCCATCCTATCTGTTTCGCGTTTGATCTATTTCCCTGTTTATAGGTTAAATACAGTATTACATTTTTTGACGATTTTTGCAATCAAAAGAGAACGACAGAATTTGACATGGGGCGGTAGTCAATGCCTACCTTTTGTCAACGCTGTATATGTTTTGCTATGCAAAAAAGTGTGTTATAATACGAATATTAAAGTTTAAGTTTCATAAAAAGTGTTTATTTTAAGCGTTTCAAAATGTTTTGATGAAACTACAAAATATGATAAAAAGATGGATTTCAGCAAAGTGTTCATGTTGAAAGTATCGTGTTGCTTTCAAAACTTCATACAAAACAGAATATAGAAGTGGAATTGGAAATGAGCGAGATGGATTTGACGGCTGCGGAGAGTAAAGCCACTTATGAAGAAATCAAGGATTATGTGTTGAAGCATACGGGATTGAAGGTCAGCAATCTTTATATTGCACAGGTAAAACAGAAATGCGGTATTATTGAGAGGGAAAATTATAACCTGCCAAAATCGAACAATTCCAGACAGCCGAAATGCTCGCCAGAGAAGGAAACAGCTATAAGGGAAGCATTGGAACATTTTCGTATGATTTGATGGTGAAATATTTTGCGAAAATTAAAGATGGAGGATAAGTCGTTGTTACAGATAATCACGGGGAAATTTTATAATAGTGAAGATAGATTTCATAATGATTGCAAAGGAATTCTTTATTCAAACGCTTCATTTAAAGGCGTTTATGATATAGGTCACATAATAATAGAATCCGCAAAATCTTTCAGTAGTGTAGCCCCTTATATTGTTATGTATGATAACCAATTGCAGTGATCGCATAGAGGATTTGAGCTGGTAAAGGTTGGAGATGAAGAAATTCTTCGACAACTGAAAAATATTATATCGTTTGCATTTGATGCTGTATTCGATGAAGATAAATCTACAGTGGAAAGAATATGGAACATTTGATATATCTAAAAATGTTACGGATGATGAAATGAAGTCATGTGGAGCATTTTTTGAACAACTCCTCGCTTTAAATTGAGAGGATTATAATAATATATTCAACTGTATTGTTGCATATAATGCGTCTATTAGACTTCTGGGTGAGGATATAAGTCTTGCATATTCTATGCTTGTATATTGCTTAGAATCTTTGGCACAAAGTTATGATTCTTATACTCCCGTTTGGGACGATTAAAAAGAAGATAAAAAGAATGCACTGGAAAAAGTTTTTAGGACAGTTGATGAAGAGACCGTAGAGAAAATAAAAGGAATATTGATTAAAGATGAACATTTCAAATTATCTAAAAGATTTCAGGAGTTTGTTGTAGAGCATATTGGGGAAGATTTTTTTAATTATAACGAAAAGAGAAAGATAGTTGGGAAAGAGGAGTTTCGGGTTGCCCTTGTTAATGCTTACAATATTATAATGTGTATTTTACATATAGCGGTTTGTTTCGAGTGGTACGTGAAGTGATTTATAATTTTGCATTTTCTCTTCAAAAAACTGAAGTATTTGATTGGCGAGGTGCGATACCAGGATGTGTAGAACTCGAAGCAGCCCCTTATTATTGGATATGGAAGATGGATAATAATAAAGGTGAAGGGGCGAAGGCTAGAGTAGAGGGGTTTGTCGAGACATTTGTTCATTATCAGAATAAGATTCCCCCGAGTATGGAAAAGGATAGTACATTTGATATAAATTTAATCTGGCAAATCATTAATAAGAGATTTGAAAAATGAATTTAAAGGTAAAACATATAGGAGATGATTTTTCACAAGCGAGAAAGAAAAACTCTAGGGTACAATAATCATGTGGAATTAGAGTGCGAATGGTACAGAGAAGCAATCAGATAATAAAAGGGCAACGGGTGTTGCACAATTTAGTAGAAGTGAGGTGTACGAGTGAATAACCGAGAAAATGTGGAGCAGAAATCGAATATCGTTATTTATACAACAGAAGATGGTCTAACAAAAATCGAAACGACTTTTGACGAAGATACTGTATGGTTATCTATTGACCAGATGGCTGAATTATTCCAAAGGAATAAATCAACGATTTCAAGACATATAAAAAACATTTTTTCTGAAGGAGAACTAATGAGAGAATCAGTTGTTGCAAATTTTGCAACAACTGCGTCAGACGGAAAAAAGTATCAGGTTGATTATTATAATCTGGATGTCATTATTTCTGTGGGATATCGCGTGAAATCAAAACGCGGTACACAGTTCAGAATTTGGGCGACTAATATACTGAAAGAATATATGCGAAAAGGTTTTGCGTTGGATGATGAACGATTGAAAAATCTGGGTGGCGGTGGTTACTTTAAAGAATTACTTGAACGGATCAGAGACATCCGTGCTTCTGAAAAGGTGTTTTACAGACAAGTTCTCGAGATTTACGCTACTAGCATTGATTATGATCCCAAAGCTGAAATATCCATTCTCTTTTTTAAAAAAGTACAGAACAAAATTCATTATGCTATTCATGGTCAAACGGCGGCGGAGGTTATTTACACAAGGGCGGATGCTGAAAAAGAGTTTATGGGACTTACAACATTTGCCGGAAATCAGCCAACATTGAAAGAGGCTGTTGTTGCAAAAAATTATTTGGATGAAAAAGAACTTCGGGCAATGGGGCAACTCGTGTCAGGGTATTTAGATTTTGCGGAACGTCAGGCAGAACGTGAACAGGCAATGACCATGAAAGATTGGGCGAAACATTTGGATCGTATTCTTACAATGACTGGAGAGCAGTTATTGCAGGGAAATGGAAGTGTCTCTCATAAGCAGGCAGTTAATAAGGCAACAGATGAATATAAGAAATATAAAGCCAGAACCATTAGTGATGTAGAGGAGGACTATTTGAACTCTATAAAAATGTTGGAACAAAAAACAGATAAGAATTGAAGATGTGTGCAGAAGAACTGCGTCAGAGGCTGAATTATCACATTTGCTTGATTATCTACTGGATTTTGCATGTAATGAAAAAATACTGGAATTATATAAAAGGGTGTGTAGAAAATATTTGTATACATATCCTAGGTGCATTAAACTTTATATTGAAGCATATCGGGAAATGTGGGAAGAGGAAGAGGGATGAAAAATGAGCTATAAATTAGGCAGAAGATATCCATGCAAAAGGTATTGATATTGGCATCTATACTACAAATTTTGAAAATGAATTTATTTCATTAACGGATATTGCAAAATATCGAAATGAGGATGACCCACGATTTGTGATTCAAAACTGGATGCGAAATAGAAATACGATTGAGTTTTTGGGTGTATAGGAAGAATTGCACAATCCAGAGTTTAACCGTGTGCAATTCGAGGCGGTTAAAAACGAGGCGGGATTAAATCGTTTTGTTATGCCACCGACAAAGTGGATTACACAGATGAATGCCATTGGTATTGTTTCAAAAGCAGGACGTTATGGCGGAACTTATGCTCATAGCGATATTGCCATGTCTTTTGCAACTTGGATTTCTCCAGAGTTCCAGTTATATATTATGAAAGATTACAGGATACATACAGATGCAATTAAAGAAAATCTGATTCCACCAGAATTAACGTCCGCACAAACAGTCTATACATATGCCAATGAAGCAGATATGTTGAATGTAGTCTTGTTTGGAAAAACAGCAAAGCAATGGAAAGATGAAAATCCAACATTGAAAGGAAATATGCGGGATGCGACAACACTAAACCAGTTATTGGTACTGGCAAATTTGGAAAGTTATAATGCTGTTTTGATTAAACATTGAATATGTAGACAAAGTTACAGGTTATTCCGTTGCTGACTTGATGCGGTAACCTTGGAACTGAGCCATTAAGATAGCCTGTTCAACTGTAATTTCACGAGTTGTCGGAAGCACATCAGACTTTTTATATAAATCTGAATTATAGTTTTCACCGTTCTTGAGTATATGGTATAATGTTGTAAGAAGCATCCTTGCAATAGCAATGATCGCTTTCTTATGACCGCGACGTTTTTTGATACGTAGATAGCGGTTGCGAATTTCAGGATGCTGTTTGTTCTTGATCGCAGCGTTAGCACACTGCACAAGAAGGGGTTTGATATAGCATCCGGCCTTGGAGACCCGGACAGATTTTTTCTTCCCTGCACTTTCATTGTTGGTTGGTGTGAGTCCAGCCCATGAGCATAAGTGTTTCGCCGAAGGAAAAGTCTCCATGTTTGTTCCAATTTCGGAGATGACACCGATTGCTGAAAAGGTGTTTTTAAAACCTGGAGCGGTTAGAATAATGGTAATTTCCTGCTGATAGGGACTGGCGAGCGCAAGAATGAGTTCTTCTAACTCTGCTTTCCGGGATTCAAGGTTATCAAAGTGTTCTTTAATGATTTTTAATTTAGCAACCTGTTCAGGAGTGATATATCCGTCAATGGCGAGTTCCAGTTCAGGAGGTTTATCTTTCATGGAACCATGAATTAAAGATTCGATATCAAAAGAAGTATCATCAGGATTTTCAAGGATCTTAGCCAGAATCTTCTGAGAACTTTTACCAAAAGTGTCCGAGACAACGCTCGCCAACTAAATGTTGGAAACCGTGAGACAGTTCTGGTATCGGTTCTTTTCACTGGATTTAAAGCAGGTCAGTTTGAAACGGTAACGCATAAGGTCACGTAGCTGATGAATGTCAGCAGGGGGCATAAAGCTACCGGCAACAAGATCATGCTTAAAAAGGTCAGCAATCCATTTGGCATCTTTCTTGTCTGTTTTTTTACCACGAATAGCCTTAACATACTTTGGATGTGCAAGGACAATCGAACAGTCTTTTTCCAGGACATTATAAACAGGAATCCAGTATTTACCAGTAGATTCCATGCAGACATCCTTGCAATTACGGGCGAGTAGCCATTTCAACAACTCTTTCAGCCCTTTCGTGTAGGTCGAAAAGTGATGGCTCTCATAGGTGGTAATGCCTTGCTTATCAGTTTTAGCAATGCAAGCCACAACAAAGTTTTTGTGGACATCGATGCCACAACAAATTTTGTACACGATTTTTAAAGCCATAGGGACTCCTTCCAGAACGAGAACGTTCGATAGAATTATAGGGAGAGACGGCATTGACTGAACGCCTGAGCCATAAACGAAGTAGTTTATACAAAGATAAGATTACGTGCTTGATGTCACACTTATTTGTGCTTGAAAAGGCGAACTACACATATATTTATTCGGTTATCCAGGAAATGGGATAGCCCGCTCACCTCCCCGTGATTTGTAGTGTACCGAGTTCCTTATAAGAAGAATTATAAAAAGAAAAATCGCTCAAGCCAATGTTTTCATAACGTTTTGTGCCTTGAGTGAAGCGAAAGGAATGGATATATTTATGGAATGGAAAAAACTATTAACACAAAGCCGGTTGAACAAGGAAGAAAAAGATCCAAGTGCATTTGAGGATTATTATATAAGTCCATTTGAAAGAGATTATGAGAGAATTGTATCTAGTGCGGCATTTAGACGGCTACAGGATAAGACACAAGTTTTTCCGTTGTCTAAGAGCGATTTTGTCAGAACTAGATTAACGCATTCTATAGAAGTATCGACAATAGCGAAACAATTAGGGATTATGTGTTTCCAAAATACATAGTCATATCAGCATTTGTCAATAGATCGTGGTGAGGAAGACAATGAAAAATTAAAATCCCAGAGAGTTGGTGATATTGAAGCAATTTTATCTTGTGCTGGATTATTGCATGATCTTGGAAATCCTCCGTTTGGTCATGTCGGTCAAGAAATTATAAGAGACCACACAGGATAAAAAAGTAATTACTCTCATTTCAGCGAATTATATTAACGATTATTTTAAGGTCAAGGAATTTGATGGTATTACAGATGAAGTAGAACTTTTGTATCGTAGAATATTGATTGCGACGGATTTTATAAGTGGAATGACAGATGGATATGCAAAAACGTTGTATAAAAAGATGTCAGGATTAGAATGAGTTTATTTCATTAACAGATATTGCCCGGTATAAGAGCGATGATCCAACGGCAGTTATTCAAAACTGGATGAGAAATCGAGACGTTTTTTCCGGCAGGAGGATTTGGGATGATGCAGAATGAGAAGAATAAAATCAGTGATTTAAAAAAGATACCGGGTGTGGGAGCAAATATGGAACAACATCTGAAGAATATCGGAATTCATTGCATTTCAGACTTAAGGGGAAAAGACCCGGAAGAATTGTATCGTTTGGATTGTATGAAAAAGGGATTTCAGGATGACAGATGTGTGCTGTATGTATTTCGCTGTGCAGTATATTTTGCAGAACATGAGCAGCATGAACCGGAGAAATTGAAATGGTGGTATTGGAAGGATAAGGATTATCCGGAAAGATGTGAAAATTAATGATTCGATATGTTGCGAAAGGGGATATTGACATTTATAAATATTTACATATAATATAGATAGATTGAAAAAAGTGAATGTGAGGTGAAAGCTATGGCATCTGCATATAGTGATACAGTAAGGGTATTTAAGGCGTTTTGTGATGAAAACCGTCTGAAAATTTTGGCGCAGCTCCGGACAGGGGAGAAATGTGCGTGCAAGTTACTGGATGATCTGCATATTACACAGCCCACACTTTCCCACCATATGAAGCTGCTATGTGATGCCGATATCGTACAGGGGCGCAAAGAAGGAAAATGGGTGCATTATTCCATTAATCAGGAAGGTGCAGAACGGGCGAAAATGCTGTTGGAACAACTGGTATCGCTGGATGCTTCCAGTGGGCAGAGTCAGGGCTGTTGTGATAAATAAAAAATGGCCATCGGGAGAGATGGCTTTTCTTTGAAGCGATATTTAGAAATTTTTAAATTTGTCTATCTAAAAGGAGTTTCTTTTATGGAAGTTTTACATTTTTTTTGGCTGTTTATCCAGGACCAGGTGCTGGGGATGAAATGGTTGAATGGGGTGATTGGGAATGGTCTTTCGGCTGTTGGCCTTGATGTAGAATCTCTATGGGGCGGCAGTGTTCAGTTTTTCCTCTATGATGTCATTAAGATTACAGTTTTGCTCTGTTTTTTGATTTTAATGATTTCGTATATTCAGAGCTATTTTCCGCCGGAACGAAGTAAGCAGATTCTTGGGCGTTTCCACGGCATTGGAGCAAATATCATTGCTGCACTGCTTGGAACCGTAACGCCGTTTTGCTCCTGTTCCTCGATTCCGCTATTTATTGGTTTTACCAGCGCAGGACTGCCTCTTGGGGTGACTTTTTCATTTTTGATTTCATCCCCGATGGTTGATCTTGGAAGTCTGGTTCTGTTAATGAGTATTTTCGGGGCTAAGATTGCCATTGTCTATGTGGTGGTTGGACTTGTGATCGCTGTAGTCGGTGGCACGATCATTGAGAAAATGCACATGGAAAATTATGTGGAAGAATTTATCCGCAATGCAAGCAGCGTAGACATTGAATCGGATACCCTTACTGTGAAGGACCGTTTGGTTTACGCGAAAGAACAGGTGGTTGAAACTTTCAAGAAAGTTTTCCCATATATACTGATCGGTGTCGGTATCGGTGCAGTCATCCACAACTGGATTCCGGAAAGCTGGATTCAGACCGTTCTTGGCAGTAACAATCTCTTTGGCGTGGTATTGGCAGTATTCGTTGGTGTTCCAATGTATGCGGATATTTTTGGTACAATTCCAGTAGCGGAGGCTTTGCTTGCAAAAGGAGCGCAGCTTGGTACGATCCTCAGCTTTATGATGGCTGTTACGACACTTAGCCTGCCGTCCATCATTATGCTGAAAAAAGCGGTAAAACCAAAATTGTTGGGACTGTTTATTGGAATCTGTACAGCAGGGATTATTATTGTGGGTTATCTGTTTAATGTATTTCAGTATCTGCTGATCTAAGGGAGGGAAAAGAGATGGCAAAAATGTGGTATCCGGTAATTGACATTTTGGAGTGTGCGGAGTGCGGAACCTGTATTGAAAATAAAAAACATTGGTAATTAAAATAGAAATTTGAAAGGAAATTTTACCATGGGATTATTTGGATTTGGAAAGAAAAAAGAGGAAGAAGCTAAGACTCCAGCTTGCTCCTGCAATGGAGCCTGTGAAACTTACGAGGCAGAGAGTGTAGAAGATACCTGCTGTGAGGGAGCAAAGGACGGCGTTTGCTGTATTAAAATTTTAGGAAGCGGCTGTAAAAGCTGTCACGCATTGCTGGAAAATACGCAGGCTGCATTAAAAAATATGGGGCTTTCTATTGAACCGGAGTATGTCACAGATATGGAGAAAATTATGGCGTATGGTGTAATGTCCATGCCTGCTCTGGTGGTGAATGAAAAGGTGGTATCCATGGGAAAGGTACTGAAAGCGGCTGACGTGGAGAAACTGCTCCATAAGCTGGGATTTTAATGACCATAGTGTGAATAAAGGGCTTTATGAAGAAAAAATAAAATATATAGTATCCCATATTAAAATGTGGTAAAATCCAAGTTAAGAACAAGTTAAATACAAATGATAAATTGAGTGGGATATGGATATTTTTAATGTAATTTCTATTTTGGGCGGCCTGGCGATGTTCCTCTACGGGATGCGTATGATGGGCGACGGGCTGAAGGAAAGTTCATCAGGAACGTTGAAGAAGGCGATGGAAAAGCTGACCAATACGCCTTTAAAAGCATTTTTTATGGGATTGGTTATGACGGCGGTAATTCAGTCTTCGACAGCGACGATTGTTATTACGTCCGGACTGGTAGGCGCGGGAATCATATCGCTAAGCCAGTCCCTTGGTATTGTCATTGGTGCGAATGTGGGCACGACAGTTACCGGACAGATTATTCGGCTTTTGGATTTAAATGCATCAGGGACTTCTTTTTTACAGTTTTAAAACCATCGCCTTTGGCCGGTGTTATGATGTGCTCATGGTGATGTATGGAATGGCGCGGACCAATATTGAGCGGGCATTTGAATTGATTACAAAATATGATGAACAAGCTGCAGCTCAGATCGTGAAGGATGAAGATGACATTGATCTGATGGCCGACCGGGTCAGCAATTACCTCATTCAGATTTCTACCCGGATTACTTCTTCTGAGCATGTGGAGATCATGAATCAGTATTATTCTGACGTTACGGAATTCGAACGATTGGGCGATCATGCAATGAATATCAAAGAGATTGCGGAAGTTTTGAATAAAAATAAGGATGCCTTTTCTGAGACAGCCCTGGCAGAACTAAAGGTACTGCATCAATTGATGGATACCATTCTGGATTATACCCATGATGCTTTTGGAAAAAGAGATTTGGCCGCAGCGCGTCATATAGAGCCTCTGGAAGAAGTCGTGGATGACATGATTAGTGTTCTTAATGATAATCATCTGAAGCGTCTAAGAGAAGGAAACTGCGGAGTATATCCAGGTACAGAATTTTTGGATTTGCTTTCTGAAATAGAGCGTATTTCGGACATTTGTTCCAATGTAGGTGTGGCTACAGTTGCAAGGGTTCAGCCTGAAATGAAGCATCAGGTACATGAATATGTTTCTATGCTCCATGCTGGACGGGATGAAGCATTTAACCGCGAGTATCAGGATGCGCATGACCATTATTTCAGACTTTTGAAAGAATAGAGATACCCCTTCGGGCATACCGTATGTCAGATGCTCCGCATGGGTATAGAAAAACCCCGGAAGTTCCCGATAAGAATTTGATTCAAATGAGGAACTCCGGGGTTTTAGTTTATTCGGTTTCTAAAGGGATATAATCCTCCGGTATGGTCATTCCGAGTTGTCTGCAGATTTCTGCATTATATTTTTTGGTAAAGCTGGAAGCATATTGAACCGGCATTGTTGAAATGTCTTCGCCGTCAATGAGAATTCGGGCGGCCATTTCTCCGGTAGCATATCCAAGATCATAGTAATCCACAGTCAATGTAGCGGCACCGCAGACACGGCAGGTGCTTTCCTCACCGGTGATTACAGGAAGACCTTCGGCTTCGCAGATATTTACAATCAGGCCGGCACAGGAAGCAATGGTATTATCTGTCGGAATATAGATGACATCGCATTCAGCAGCGGCATTTTCTGCGGCATAAGAAAGATCATTGGAATCGGCGAACAGATAGGATTCACAGGAATAGCCTATGTTAGCCAGTTCTTTTTGCAAAGCCTCTGCCTGATATTGGGAATTGGCTTCAGATGAACAACAGAGCATTCCTATTTTTTTTGCATCCGGGAAAAGCTCCTGAATTAAAGCCGCCTGTTCTGCCGGTGGAACAAAATCAGAAGTACCGGAAATATTTCCGCCGATGGTTCCATCAAAATCGTTCAACTGGAGGGCAGTACGGTATTCGGTAACGGATGTTCCAAGAATAGGAATTTCTGAAGTGGCGGCCGTTGCAATCTGAAGAGAAGTCGTGGAATTGGCAAGAATCAGATCAACATCATTATAAATAAACTCGTCGATGACGGTCGTACATGTGGTGCGGTCACCGTTTGCATTGCGTTCATCAAAAGTAACATTGTCACCGAGCTTGTCGGTGAGTGCATCTTTGAATCCCTGAGTTGCGGCATCTAAAGATTCATGCTGTGTAAACTGGAAGATTCCGATGGTAAAAGACGGATTTTCTTTTTTACATGCGGTTGTTCCCATGATCGTACAGGCAATCGCTGCAAGGGTAACCAGAAAAGCCAGTGAACGTTTTTTCATATAAATTCTCCTTCTCCTGTTTATGTAGAATATTCTATTTTCATTATAGGGTTTGGATAATCATAATGTCAATCGAAATATTTGATATGCAAAAAAGGAAGCCGAAGCTGGTAGACTTCGGCTTTTTAAGAGGGGAATGTTATTGTTATTGTTTGTTCGGTATGTTTATATGATAACTGAAAACTGTGACCAAAATGTGTTTGTTTTCTAAAACCATTATAAACTTGGTTAGAAAAAAATAAAAATAATCGAAATTATTTTTGGAAGATTACAGTTTTAATGCTTCGAACGGGATGTTCGTATTTGAACAGCCATGCATACGCAAAAGCTGATGAGCAGGAATAGGTACAAACTGATGCCACGGCTGAGCAGCATAGCTGTTTTTATGCTGCCGGCGTCAAATATATCTTTAAAGGCGAACAAGAAACCGCCTTCGGCAGCACCTACGGCGCCGGGAGTCGGAATGGCTGAAGCAGATACCGTAAGAATAGACTGGCAGGTAACCAATTCACCAACGGAAAAATTGTTATATCCCAGCGCGCGGTAGGTGCAGTAGGGAACAGAAGAAAGAGCAGCCATCTGCAAAAGAGAGGTCAGCAGAACACGGAGGAAAAGTAACGGTTCCTGTCGGATCAACTGGGCGCTATGGTGATATTGCTCTAACTCTGTGAGGATTCGCTGTTGACTCTCCTGCGGATGCTTTACCAGATGAAACCATGCTCCGGCCCGGAGGGAAAAAAGGAGTATTTTTTGAACAAGTTTTTCCGAGCCCAGGAATAAAGCCATTAATATGGCGGCGCCTCCGTTCATGACTAATCCAAAGGGAAGGAGATATTTTAAATGGCCCGCCGTCCGCAGGGCAAGGTTCGGATAAATCAGAGCCATAATACCTGCGAGCAGCAGCATAGCCATCTGGTAAACAAATACAATAAACAAAATCATTACAGAAGAATTGGCCAGAGAAATATGGTCTTTCTTCATATAATACATTTGGACTGGCTGACCACCGCTGGATGAAGGTGTGATGGAACTAAAATAAAAACCGATAAAGGCATATTGTTCACATCTTGAGAAGCCCAGAGGCCATCCAAGACTCCGGGAGATTTGATACATATTTAACCCTTCGCAGCTGACAAAAACAAACATACAGCAAAGGCCAAACAGAAGCCAGCGGCCGTCAGCAGTTTTTAAAGTGGAAATTAAGTGGTTCATGTCATTCCCTTTGAGTATGGCGGTAAGGGTAATAATTGTCAGCAGCAGCATCAGAATCAGGTTACGGCCATAAGAGGCCTTTTTTTCGTTGTTGAATGGCATGGGCGTCGACTCCTTTGATGTATTGTTCCATGGTCAGAAACTGATAGCCCTGGGCTTTCAACCATGGAATGGTGTGAATCAGCGCATCGATGGTCCGACGCGGCGCACCCTTTGCACCGCCTGTATCCTCTCCGGCATCATGAAGGCAGATGACAGCGCCGTCAAAAACCCGGTCTTTCAGCTTGCTGCTAATGATGCCGGAGGTCGTCTGTGATTCCCAGTCTTCAGCCATCACATCCCATAAGACTCTCTGTATCTGGTATTTTTTTATATATCGGTTCATGAATGGGCTGGAAATACCCCAGGGTGGCCGGAAAAAGCGAAGGGCCGTTCCGGTCAATTCCCGATGCAGGCGGATAGAGACTTTAAAGTCATCCCGAATAGCGGACGGTGTACACAACAGCGCGTTTTGGTGGCGCATCGTATGCCCTCCGACCGTATGGCCTTCGGAAATCATCCGGTGGATAAGCTCCGGATGAGCGGCAGCGTGTCGGCCTACGACAAAAAAAGTCGCAGTAACATTTTCGTGTTTTAATAAATCCAGTAAAAGCGGTGTATAACGGACATCCGGTCCGTCATCAAAAGTTAAAACTAAAGATCTCATCGTGAAACGTACCTCCCAATGGTAAAGCAGCAGTCAGCTCATTTACAATCTCTGTCAAAGTACAGGCAGTATAGGCTTTTTTTAACTGGCGCATGCGCTGCTTGTAATGTTTAATTTGAGTACTATTACAGATGAGAGCGGCAATACGTTCTGCATCTTTTGCGTCATTTTCAAGAAAAAAGCTTCTTCCGATTTCGTGCTTTGAAATGAATGCGGCATTATATTTTTCCTGACGCATGGTCGGATTGAGGGCTAAAATCGGTGTTTCCGAGTAAATAGCTTCAAAGGTGGTTATTCCACCGGGTTTTGTGATGACCAGATCCGAGCACAGAAAATACGCATCGATATCTTTAACATAACCAAGAACATGGATGTTTTTAAATCGTCCATGGAGTTTACGGTATAATTTTTCATTTTTTCCTGTGATCAAAGTCATATCCGCCGGGACTTTCTCACTCAGATGTTGATAAAAATCCAGTCGTTTCGGAAGAAGCCCAAGCCCGCCGCCCATTAACAGGATTTTTGGTCGGGAATTTCTTTCAGCTTCCTGGTTTTTAAACCGTTGACGGACCGGAATTCCAGTGACGTAAATCTGTCCTTCAGGGATACCTTTCCGGGCAAAAAGTTGACGGACCTCTTCCGAGCCGACGGCATAGACATTCGTATGATTATTTATCCATTCGGAATGGGCGGTAATATCGGTGACACAGGTGATCAGTGGAATCGAAGAACCGCTTAAAGCTTTATAATAGGATACAGCTTTTGAAGCATAGGCCAGAACGGAGATAATCAGATCCGGCTTCTTATCATGAATCAGCTGATTCATGCGGATATAGCAGGCCAGGTCCGGTTTTTGAGAAATCGGCCGGTTTTCCGATGATTTATAGTGAAGGTTATAAAAAACTGTGCTGCGCCGGATCAGCGCAGAATAGCTGCCGTAAATGTATTTGGCACAGAATGGCGCCATATATTCAATCCAATCGATGATTTCTATATCGGATTCTCTGGAGGTGCATCGCTGTTCCGGATGTTCCCGGCAGAGTGTCAGTTCTTCTTTAATAGCTTCGGCGGCTTTCATGTGGCCCATGCCGAACTTACCCGTTAGTATAAGAATTTTCATAGTCATCTCCTCTTTTCTGGTTTCATTATAGCCAACAGATATGAGGATTCACCAACAGGTTTCTTACGTTTTTCTTTTGAAAAAATGTAAGAAAAATGAAAAAAGCTTCAATATTCTTAAATATTGAAGCAGATAAAACATAAAGTATAGTTACATTTGTTTTCGGACGACAGCATATTCATTATTATTTCGGTAGTAAGGACAACTATAGTGGTCATCGGAAAGCAGATGAGCATATTCATCCTCGTCCATGTCCATATCGCACATATAAGCCTCATCATCCTCATCGTAGGAATAATAAAGGCAGGTATCGCAGCTTGTTTGCGGTTGCTTTTTTTGCATTATACATCCCTCCAGAATGTATTTTAGCAAATTTTATTGCCGTTGGCAATGCGTTTGAAATTTGATAAAATAAGAATTATAGGAGGTCTTGTCATGAAAATAGATTATAAGAAAGAATATAAAGATTTGTATATGCCAAAAAAGAAACCATCAATAATCCAGGTTCCGGAAATGATTTTTATAATGGTGGACGGACAAGGGAATCCGAATACTTCCGAGAGTTACAAAAATGCGATAGAAATTCTCTATGGTTTATCCTTTACGATTAAAATGAGTAAAATGAGCGGGACTCAGCCGGAAGGCTATTTTGACTATGTGGTTCCGCCGCTGGAAGGCCTCTGGTGGGTGGATGACGCGGCTTTTGACGGACAGAATGTAACGGATAAGGATAGATTTTGCTGGACCTCTATGATTCGTCAACCCGAGTTCGTCACGGAAGAAGTTTATGAGTGGGCGAAACAAAGTCTTCAAAAGAAGAAACCATACATCGATTTTTTATCGACACGACTGGTTAAATTTACAGAAGGCCTGTGCTGCCAGGTTATGCACGTTGGGTCTTATGATGCAGAGCCGGCGACCATAAAAATGATGGAAAAATATATCGAAGAAAGCGGCTATGTTCAGGATATCAATCCCGAACGGCGTCATCATGAAATTTATCTGGGTGACCCGAGACGGACAAAACCGGAAAATTTAAAGACGGTCATCCGCCACCCGGTGCGTCCGCACATCTAAGCATTAAAAATACATAATGAATATGGAGGAAGTAAGGATGTCATTTTTATCAGAACTTTTTGGAACGGAGAAACCGATTATAGGGCTTGTTCATATTCAGCCGCTTCCGGGGGATCCTTTTTACAAAGGCGGCGGAATGGACGCGGTCGTCCGACGGGCGCGGGCGGATTTGGAAGCTTTGCAGAATGGCGGCGTTGACGGAGTACTGTTTACCAATGAATTCAGTATGCCTTATGAAAAACATGTGTCTTCGGTGACAATGGCGGCCATGGGCATGGTCATCGGAGCGCTGAAGTCATCCATTCGGGTGCCTTTTGGAGCCGAGGCGATTTTTGATGGAGATGCGACGATCGCACTGTGTGCCGCGACGGAGGCCGACTTTACCCGGTGTCTTTTTACGGGTGTTTGGGCCGGAGATTTTGGTATGGTGGACAGGGATATTGCGGTGACGCTGCGGCTGAAAAATGCGTATCGATTGGACAACTTAAAATTATTTTATTTTGTGACCAGTGAGGGAGACGCTTGTGTCGGCGGCAGAAAGACAGCGGATATTGCCAGTTCACTTCTCTTTAACTGTCGTCCCGATGCCCTCGTTGTTGGCGGCATGGCGGCAGGGCTCGGACCGGCCGGAAAGCTTCTTGAACAGGTGGCCGAAGTGGCGAAGGGGACGCCCGTTGTGTGTGGGACCGGATGTAAGAGGGAAAATATCGAATATGTTTTATCCCGGTGCAACGGCGCTTTTGTCGGTTCTTCTTTTAAAAGGGATGGTTTATTCGAAAATCCAGTTGATGAGCAGCGGGTTCATGAATTTATGGATAAAGTACGCATATTGAGAGGTGAAGCCTGATGGCCTGCTATCTTGGTATTGATATAGGAACCCGTGAGAGCAAGGGAGTTCTTGTAGATCATCGGGGAAAAATTCTTGCTATGGAAGTGATTGGACACGATGTGGATAATCCCCGGCCGGGGTGGTTTTCTCAGGACGCGGATACAATCTGGTGGGGAGACTTTTGTCGCCTCTCTCATTGGCTGATGGCCAGCGCTCAGGTGTCAGAATCGGAAATTGGCTGTGTGGGATTGTCGGCATTGGGGTGCGACTGTGTTCCTGTAGACAAGGAAGGAAAAGCGATTTTTGATGCCATTCTTTATGGCATTGACAGCCGTAGTCAGGACGAAATTGAATGGGTTTTGAAAAAATATGGTGAAGATGCGGAAAGGGTTTTCGGACATACACCGTGCAGTTCGGATGTAGCGCCAAAGATTATGTGGTTTAAAAATCACCATCCGGACATATGGGAGAAGGCTTACAAGTTTTTGACAGCGTCTTCTTATCTGTGCGGCCGGCTGACCGGAAATTATGTGCTGGATCCCTATCTGGCGGAAGATTTTTTGCCGCTTTATGATTTGAAAGAAGGGCGTATAAATTCCGAGGGCTGCCGGGAATTTTGCCGTCCGGACCAATTGGCCGATTTGCTTCCGGCAACAGCGATTGCCGGAACGGTGACGGAGACGGCTGCCAGGGACACCGGACTGCGTGTCGGAACACCTGTACTTACCGGTACAGGGGATTCGGGAGCAGAGGCAATTTCATCCGGAGTCTGTCAGCCGGGAGATATGATGATTCAGCTCGGTTCCACAGGCTATATGATCTATCTCAGTGATCATCAAATTGAAGAACCGCGTCTTTGGCCGGGAACCTTTATATTACCGGGAACTTATGGCATCTGTGCCGGAACAAATATGGCCGGAGCGTTGACTCAGTGGATGCGCGACCAGTGGTACAGGGACATTAACAATGAAAATGAGTCGCCGTTCCATCGAATGGAGATGGAGGCATCCGAGGTTCCGGCCGGAAGCGAGGGTTTGATCTGCCTGCCTTATTTTGCCGGAGAACGGACACCGGTGAATGACCCGAAAGCAAGAGGGGTGTTCTTTGGTCTGGAAACTCGACATACCCGGGGCCATATGGTGCGGGCGGGTATAGAGGGAATCTGTTATACGATTCGAAACAATGTGGAGCTAATGAAGGCCCATGGATTACCGATGCGTCGCATTTTTGCAGTGGGCGGTGGAACAAAAAATGCCCTCTGGCTCCAATGTCTGGCAGATATTCTTGAACAGGAAGTCTGCGTGCCCGCAGTATCTTTCGGGGCGGCTTATGGTGATGCATTGATGGCGGCGTTAGCCGGGGGAACTTTTGCCGACTGGAACGAACTTTCCACGAAGATACAGGTGAAAAAAACCTATATCCCGAATTCGGAAAATTTTTCGCTGTATCGGAAACAGGGAAAAATTTTCAACAAATTTTACGAAGCGACGAAGGATTATATGCATCAACTGTCCTGAGTCTATATACCTTATCGCGCGTAGCCTGACGGTGCGCGTCCGCCCGAAGGACATGAATTACGGGATGCTCCAAGGGTATAAAAAAAGCCCTCAACATTTCCTCATAAAACCGTTTCAAGGTTTGAGAAGGAAATGTTGAGGGTTATTTGATTTTATAATACCTTATTTAGAAAGTCTTTAAGCCGTGGATTTTTCGGATGAGCGAAAAATTCTTTTGGTTCATTCTCTTCCTGTATGACACCCTGATCGATAAAGATGACCCGGTCAGACACTTCGCGGGCAAAGCCCATTTCATGAGTGACAACGACCATGGTCATACCGTCTTCGGCCAGTTCTTTCATAACGTTCAGAACTTCACCAACCATTTCCGGGTCCAATGCGGAGGTTGGTTCATCGAATAAGAGGATATCCGGGTCCATGGCTAAGGCACGGGCGATAGCAACACGCTGCCGCTGGCCGCCGGAAAGGCGGACCGGATATTCGGCGGCTTTATCTTTCAGACCAACCCGGTCGAGAAGATTTAAAGCCCGCTCTTCGGCCTGGTCTTTCGGAATTTTTTTGACATTAATCGGTGCTGCGGTGATGTTCTGCATAATGGTCATATTACTGAATAAGTTAAAATTCTGGAATACCATACCGATTTTCTGCCGGATTTTATCAATATCGGCCTTCTTGGTGTTGATCTGCTGGCCTTCGAAGATGACTTCGCCGGCGGTTGGTTCTTCCAGACGGTTGAGACAGCGGATGAAGGTACTTTTACCTGAACCGGATGGGCCGATAACTGCCACGACTTCACCTTTATGTATATCAATATCAATGCCCCTGAGAACTTCCAGATGGCCAAAATGTTTTTTCAGCCCGCGTACCTGTAAGAGGGCTTCATCTGTTTTAACGTGTGACACTTGCGTTCAGCCTCCTTTCGATGTATGCGACAAGCTTTGACAGCGGGAATACCATAATAAAATAGATGATTGCCGCAATCACGTAAGGTTCCAGCGTCCGATAGGAGATGGAAACCACGTCTTTGGCACAGAACATCAGCTCGCTGATGCCGACAAGAGAGACAATGGAAGTCTCCTTGATAATGGATACGAATTCATTCATAAGCGCTGGAAGAATATTTCGGAGCGCCTGAGGAAGAATGACCATTTTTAATGTTAAACCGTGGGACATACCGAGACTTCTGGCAGCTTCAATCTGTCCGGAATCCACAGCGCCGATGCCGCTCCGGACGATCTCGGCAACATAGGCAGAGCTGTTGAGGACAAGAACGAGGAGTCCCCAGAAAAAGCTGTTGAAGTCCTTCATAAAAGGAACGTTAATTTTAATACCAAAAGCGGCTGCGCCGAAATAAATGACCATAACCTGAACCATTAACGGCGTGGAGCGGAAAATTTCGATATAGATGCTGATGAGCCATTTTAACGGCTTAATGTGGGACATTTTACCGAGAGCAAATATCGTTCCCAGAATGGTGCTGAGAATGACGGTGATCAGGGATAAGATCAGAGCCATCCGGGCGCCGCTGAGGAAATGACCGGCATATTGAGAAAATAATGAGGCCATCCGGCCTGCAGAGAATAAATCCATAAAAACCCTCCCCTGAAAAATATAAAAAAGGTGCTGCACGAAAGGCAGCACCTCATTGTGCGGATTATTCAGCTTCGCTCAGTGAGAGCTGAAGTTCAACAGCTTCTTCATACCATTTCTGCATGGAACCATCATCAATGTATTTCTGGATCAATTCATTGAGATAGTTTGTCAAATCCTCATTGCCCTTCATGGCTGCCGCGCAGTTAGCCGGTTCATCGCCATCAAGCATTGGAACGACGAAAGCGGTTTCCAAATCCTCATTTTGCTGAGCATAAGAATAAGCATTGTCATAATCCATGATGGCAATATCGATATTGCCTGCTTTCAGGTCCATAATCACATTTGGAATGGTTTCGAGATAACGTCCGGTACAATCTGGATAAAGCGTGTCGGCAACCTTCTGCTGGTAGCTTCCCTTCTGGGCGCCCATTGTCACACCGGCAACCATAGCGCTTTCATCTTTAAATTTATCTACGTCCTCTGCACGGACAAGAGACATCTGGCCGTTGGACAGATAAGACTGAGTGAAAGTGAAACTCTTCTGACGTTCTGCATCCGGAGTCAGGGCGGCGATAGCTACGTCATCAAGACCGGCCTGAACGCTTGGCAGAACTGAATCAAAAGCCATATCGTCAATGACCAGTTCAACACCCATATCATCGGCCATAGCCTGTGCCATCGAAGCTTCAAGACCGACGATATTGCCGTCCGCATCTTTGAAAGCATATGGAGCAAAGGTAGCTTCCGTAGCAACATGGAATACACCGCGCTTCTGAATTTCAGCAACGGAGTGGTATTCGATATCGGTTGCTTTGTATTCGGTATCCGAAGCGGCTGCTGCTGTTTCACCGGATTCAGCGGCAGCAGTTGTTTCAGCTTTAGTTTCTTTCTTTTCTGAACCGCCGCAGGCTGTGCACCCAAGGGCGAGAACCAGTGCGAGGGTTAATGCAAGACATTTTTTCATAATTTCTTCTCTCTCCTTTGATTTTAATATCGGCAAATCTTTTATGAATTTAATTTTAAATAGATATACTGTTAAAGTCAATAATCATTCACAAGTTTTTACGTTTTTTTACATATTTCTCAGGTGAGAATCATTGACTTTTCAGATAATTAATGGTATTTTATTCTGGTAAAATGAATGATTCTACCTTCCCTCACCACCGGGTGAGAGGGCAAAAAAGGGTATTCAAAACCTTGCCGTAGGTATAGTGTGCGAAATGCGTGCTACAAGGCGATGTTCTGAATACCTTTTTTACGATTAACATAAATAGAGGGGGGAAGATTTTTATGGAAAGAATGTCCGGCAGAGATATTACTGAGGGCAGTATTTGGAAGAACCTTCTGCTTTATTTTTTTCCGATATGGTTTGGTTCTATTTTTCAGCAGATGTATACGACGGTGGACGCAGTGGTCGTAGGCCGTTTTATTGGCAAGGAGGCGCTGGCGGCTCTTGGCGGTACGTCCAGTCTGCTGGTGGACTTATCGGTAGGCTTTTTTATCGGCGCTTCAGCAGGAGCGGGTGTTGTTATATCCCACTGTTATGGTGCGAGAGATAATGGACGCTTAAAATATGCGGTATACGCTTCCATGAAATTGTCTCTGGTCTGTGGCGCGGTTTTAACGGTGGCCGGAATTTTAGCGACGCCGACGGCGTTACGCTGGATGAATACACCGGCGGATGTCATAGATGGTGCAATGCTATACCTTCGGGTTTATTTTTGCGGTGTTATTCCATCACTTTTATATAATATGGGATCAAGTGTCCTCCGGGCGATCGGGGATGCGAAACGCCCGCTGTATTTTCTTATATTTACAACCGTTGTGAATGTTGGACTGGATGTTTTATTTGTGGCCGTTTTTAAAATGGGGATATTTGGTGCGGCTCTGGCAACGATTCTGGCTCAGGCCTCCAGTGCGGTTCTTGTATTGAAGACCCTTTTAAGCACAAAAGAGAGTTACCGGCTTGTACTCAGTGGATGCCGGGTTTATCCGGAGGTTTTTCGACAGATTATCAGGCTCGGACTTCCATCGGGTTTCCAGTACATGTTGTATACCGTATCCAATCTTGTCGTACAGGCAAAGGTCAATCTTCTTGGTACAGACGTGGCGGCAGCCTGGGCGGCCATCAGTAAGCTGGATGGCGTATTCTGGCTGACGATGACAGCTTTTGGAACAGCCATGACTACATTTACCGGTCAGAATTACGGTGCAGGAAAGATGGACCGGGTGCGCGGCGGAATGCATGCCGGCATTGGGATCTCAATTGGACTGACAGCCGGTATCTGTCTGCCGCTGCTTATCTTTTCACGGCAGCTCCTCGGTATTTTTTCAACGGATGAAGTGGTGTTGGCCCTGGGACTACAATATACATTTTTTCTTGTTCCTACATATTTTACTTATACAGGAACAGAATTGCTTGGCGGCGTCATCAAAGGTGCGGGAAACAGTTTTGTGCCGATGCTGATCACGGGCGTCAGCGCTTTTGCGATTCGGAGTCTTTGGGCCATGTTTGCACCGATGATCTGGCCGGGAATGAATACGATCATGTTGAGTTATCCTATTTCCTGGTCTGTGTCAACCGTTTTATTTATCATATATTATAATTTCGGTTCCTGGATGAAAAATGATGGAAAAAGCCGAAGAAACTAAGAGGAGGAATTGAATTGGCAGTAATTCACAGAAAGCAGCTTTCTGCTATGGGTATTCATTATTTATATTATCCTTTGGATTATATGCTGGACGCCCAGGCGAAAGCTGGATTTCAGACAATCGAGCTGGTAGGTATGGCTCCCCATTTTCTCATGGACCATACCGGCTTTCAGGATACGGCGCCGATACGGAAAATGGCGGAAGAGAAAGGGCTGACCATTGGCTGTTTCACACCGGAGTGCGCGGTGTATCAATATTTGATGTGTTCGCCGGAACCGGGATTTCACGAGCGGAGCATGGAATATTTTAAACGGGGGCTGGAAGCTGCCGAACAGTTTGGAGCAACGAAACTTCTGACGAATTGTATCGGCGGCGTCTGGGACGAAGAATATGACAGAGTGTATGAACGGGCGGTAAAAAGTCTGTCGCTGCTGGCGCCGACGGCCGCAGATTATGGGATTACCATTGCGGTGGAGACGGTTCGGCCGGAGGAAAGCAAATGCATCATTACCCTTCCTGAATTAAAGCAGCTTCTTCAGGACGTTTCCCATCCGAACATTAAGGCCGGACTGGATACGATTGCCATGGGCGTGGCCGGTGAGACGCCGGAGGAATGGTTTTCGGCTCTTGGAAATGACATTGTACATACCCACTTTGTGGACGGACGGCCCTATGGTCATCTGGTCTGGGGTGATGGACTATTTCCGTTGGGAAGTTATCTGGACGTTTTAAATAAATATCACTATGAGGGACTGATCAGTCAGGAAATTACAGATTTCAGATATTTTGAAGACCCGGCGGCGGCAGACGCAAGAAATTTCAGGGCCTTTGAACCTTATATTATAGAGGAAGGGGATGGGGCGGATGTGTGATATGAAGAAAAGAAAGATGACGAGAGCGACATCCGCACCGAAAATTCGGCGGGAGCAGGTGGCCGGCATGAATATTCATTATTTAAATTATTCGCTGGACTATTTTCTTGATGTACAGCAAAGACTTGGATTCAAATCTTTGGAACTGTGGTGCGGAGCGCCCCATGTCTGGTTGGATCATATGGGCTATTACGATGCGAAAGTCATTCGGAAAAAAATCCGGGAACGGGGACTCCAGGTGCGTGTGCTGACCCCGGAAAACTGCCTTTATCCTTATCAGGTAGCCGCCAGAGAAAAGGAACATGTGGAGCGCAGCTTTAAATATTTTAAAAACGGTATTGCTTTGGCAGAAGAACTCGGATGTTCTCTAATGGAGATTAATTCGGGATGGGGCTATCGTAATGAGGACAGCGAAGAGGCCAGGAAGCGGAGCGCAGATATGCTTTCACGGCTGGCTGAAGAGGCCGGGCGTCAGGGCATTACCCTTGTTATGGAATCGCTGCGGCCGGAGGAAAGCCAGATTGTGACGAATCTGGCTCAGGAAAAGCAGATATTACAAGAAGTCAACAGTCCATATTTGAAACCAATGGTTGATCTGTGTGCCGCCAGTGTGGCGGGAGAAACGCTGGCGGATTGGTTTGAAGCTTTTGGCGATGACCTGAAACATATGCACTTTATTGACGGAAATCCTTATGGACATTTAATCTGGGGGGACGGTACACACCATCTTGGTGAGGAAATCGCCGTAATGAATCAGTATGGATATTCGGGGCTGCTAGGACAGGAAATTACCGACGGACGATATTATGACAATCCGGCCGCTGCGGATTTCAGAAATATGAAAAATTTTGAAAGATATATAGATGAATAACAGGAGGAACATTATGGATGCAAAAAGCGTAATTCAACAGGTGAAAGAACAGAAAAATGAAATTCGTCAGGTTTACTGGGTGGCATGCGGAGGCAGTCTGGTGGATTTATATCCGGCCCATTGTATGCTGATGGCCGAAAGTACCCTGGTGGAATCTGGAATTTATACAAGTAGGGAGTTTATCCTGGCAACACCAAAAAAACTGGGTGCACACAGTCTGGTGATTCTCTGTAGTCATTCCGGCGGTACAAAGGAAACATTGGATGCGGCGGAACTGGGATTGTCGAAAAATGCTGCAGTTGTCATGATGACAAATCATCCGGGCAGCCCGGCGGACAGCGATCAATGGATTTCGTGGATTTATCCCTGGGGCGATAATCTGAAAACCTGTGAGATCCCGAGCGGAATCAGTCTTTCTCTGGCAGCAGAGCTTCTGGCAGCACAGGAAACTTTTGAAGCTTATGGCGCTTTAATGGAAGGCATTGAAAAGATGGATGAGATTGTGGCTAAGGCAAAAGTGCGTGTTCGTCGGGAATTGTGCGATCGTTTTGCACAGCTTTGTACGAAGCATCCATTTTTATATATTCTCGGAAGCGGCGCCAGTTTCAGTCAGACCTATGGCTTTGCTATCTGCAGTCTGATGGAAATGCAGTGGCAGCACTGTGCTTATATTCACAGCGGCGAATATTTCCATGGACCATTTGAAGTGACAGAAAACGGAGTATTCTATTTCCTTCAGAAGAGTTCAGGAAAATGCCGTCCGATGGATGAACGGGCCGAGGATTTCTTAAAGACCCATACAGACTGTCTGATGGTACTGGATGCTCTGGATTATGGTATGGATATCATTGACCCGGCGGTTCGGGATTATCTGGACCCGGTTCTGTTTTATCCGATGAACTGTGAACTCCGTTCGGCCCGCGGTAAGGTCTTTGACCATGATGTGGACTATCGGAGATATATGGGTAAAGTGGCTTATTAGGAAATGAGGTGCGGTATGACATATCCGGTAAAGGTATTGGGATTCGGCGACAATGTGGTTGATAAATATGAACATTTAAAAATCATGTATCCTGGCGGAAATGCCGTAAATTTTGCAGTGTATGCGAAGCGGTTCGGAGCGGAGCGGAGCGCATACATGGGTATCTTCGGAAGCGACAGGGAGGCAGAACATATCATTGGGTCTCTGGAGGCGGAGCAGATTGAACTTATAAAGTGTGTCCAGGTCATTGGGGAAAATGGTTGTTCAAAAAACACTGTTATTGACGGAGATCGGGTGTTTCTGGAAAGTAATGAGGGCGGCGTTCGCGGCGATATGCGTTATGCGCTGAATCGTTTTGATCTGGAGTATATTTGTCAGTTTGATGTGGTGCATACGGGAAATTATTGCTTTACGGAACGGGAGCTGCCCAAAATTAAAGCGACAGGCGTTCCGATCAGCTTTGATTTTTCTGATGATTCGGAGAATGCTTATATTGAAACGGTGGCTCCGTCGGTTACTTATGCATTTCTTTCATGTAATGATCTGGAGGCATCTGAAATTCGAAAAAAACTGGAATGGATACATTCTCTTGGTCCATCCTTTGTCTGCGCTTCCCGGGGGGCGGAAGGATGTATGGCCTTTGACGGAAGGCGGTATTATGTTCAGTCAGCCATGCCGGTTGAAAAAATGGCGGATACGATGGGCGCCGGGGACAGTCTTCTGACAGCCTTTCTGGTTGGTTATCTGACAGCCAAAAAAGATGGACAGACCGATGAGCAGGCTATTCCGAAGGCATTGCAGGAAGCCGCGGTTTTTGCTTCCCGGGTCTGTGGTATCGATGGCGCCTGGGGCTATGGAGTACATTATGATGACTGAGAAAAAGGTGGCGGCAGTTGGCTTTTGTTGCGTGGATATTTATGAAAATATAAATGAATGGTATGCCACAGGAAATGGCATTGACTGGGGCATTCATCTGCGCCGGATGGGGGTTCCGGTCAGTGCGGTGAGCGTGGTCGGAAAGGACGGTTACGGAGATGAAATGAAACGGACTCTGGCGTCGGAGGGGATAGATATTTCCCATCTCCGGACAGAGTCAGGGGCAACCTGTATTACCCGGATGGAACTTCATGACGGTACGGATCGGGTACATCTGGAATCCATTGATGGTGTTATGGAGCATTATGTGATCACGGATGAGGAGTTTCATTTCGTGGCGGAACATGAGTTGCTCCACACCGATCTGTTTGGGAATGTTTTGGATCATCTTCCGGCATGGAAGGCTGCCGGGGTGAAAATTCTCATGGATTTTTCCATATTTACAAAGAATCCGGAATATCATTGCATGGATATTTTTCCTTATGTTGATTATGTGTTCTTTTCAGCCGATGGGATAGAAAGAGACGGGCTCCGGGATTGGATGAAGGAAATCCATGCTTGTGGGCCTGAACTGGTAACCGCAACTCTGGGAGATGAAGGAAGTCTGTCCTATGACGGTCGTCAGTTTTATACTTGTGGAATCGTACCGGCGAAGGTGGTGAATACGGTCGGGGCCGGAGACAGTTATATTGCCGGTTTTACTTTTGGCCTGCTTCAGGGCGACTCTGTTCCTGCATGCATGGCACGGGGAGCTGAGCTTTCATCGCAGGTGATTTCTGGATTTAAACCTTATTAGATATGGAAGGGGAGAGATTTTTATGATTATCGATATGCATCTTCATCCGATTTTTTATAAACCAATCTGTGAGGACGCAGAAGAGCTGGAATTTCGAAAAAATAGTTTTGGCGTCTGGAAACAGGGACCAATGGAATGGGATGAAGTCTTTGTAGAAATGGATTACGGCGGCATCGAGAAGTCAGCGCTGCTTCCGCTGGATATTACGACAACCGAAGGCGGATATATAGTAACGAATGAACAGGTGGCGAGACTTCAATCCATCTATCCGGACCGTCTCATCGGTTTTGCCAGCGTGGACCCGCATCGCCCGGATGCAAAAGAAGTATTACGCCACGCCTTCGATGACTTGGGTCTTCAGGGGCTGAAACTGAATCCGTCGAAACAGAAATTTTATCCGGCGGAAGAATTGCTGGAGCCGATTTATGAAATTTGTGAGAGCCGGAATAAACCGATCATTTTTCATGCGGGAACGTCCTGGGAGCCGAATACGCCGGCTGAATATTCCCATCCGCTGGCATTTGAGAAAGTTTTCATCCGTCATCCGGAACTGCGCTGCTGTCTGGCTCATTTTGCCTGGCCGTGGGTTCGGGAAATGGTCATGCTGATGATTAAATATCCGAATGTTTATACGGATACTTCGGTTTTATATATGGATTCACCGGAAGAGTCGATGGAGCGGCTGTTTACCGTGGATATGGGACCGCGCTGGTATGAGCGTGGGTTTGGCAGGCAGGTCATGTTTGCGTCGAATACGCCGAGATTTCGGGCATTTAAACTGAAACGGGCGCTGGATAAGATTCCGATGAGGGAATCGGCGCGAAAAGACCTTTATGCGGGAAATGCAATACGGTTCTTAACCGGAGAGAGGTAGAAAATATGGTTGTTTTAAAAAAAATTCATCGTTTGAGCAAAAGTGTGGAAGAATATATGAATATAACGGAAGAGGTGCATCGCATTGTTGAAGAAAGCGGTGTTAAAAATGGCCATGTAGCAGTGCTTACGGCACACACGACAACGGGAATTATGGTAAATGAAGCACTGCCGTGTGTCGAGACGGATATCAGCGAAATGCTGGAACGAATGGTACCGCTGGATGTGCCTTATGCCCATGCTCATTTTCTTCCGGATTACGGCGCCACCGGCAATAATTCTCAGGGTCACTTAAAAAGTATGCTGATGGGAAACCATTGTATGTTCCCTGTTATTGATGGAAAAATTGTCTGCGGCGGAGCCCAGGAAATATATCTGGTCGATTTTGACGGACCGCAGGCGCGCACCGTTTATGTGGAAGTTATGGGTGAAGCCTGATTATTAATTACAAATATGAGCATGGATTTCTACAATTTGATGCATACATTCTCTGGTTTGGCAGATAATAAATCGAAACATTAATGATTACGTTATATGGAGGAGTTTTTATATGAAAGCTACGGGAATTGTGAGGAGAATTGATGATTTAGGCCGGGTTGTCGTACCAAAGGAAATTCGTAAAACGCTGCATATTCGGGAGGGAGATCCATTGGAGATCTTTACGGACCGTGAAGGTGAAATTATATTGAAAAAATATTCTCCGATTGGAGAATTGGGGGCATTTGCCCGTCAGTATGCGGAAGCTCTGGCTCATAGTACAGGACATATAGTGAGTATTACGGACCGGGATAATCATATTGCCGTAGCCGGAAACGGTAAACGGGAATTGATGAACAAGGCGGTGAGTAAATCTCTGGATGGTGTAATTGAAAAACGTAAGCTGGTTTCAGCTTCCAGTTCAGAGAAGGATTATGTGCCCCTTATTGAAAGCGAGGGGGAGTCTTATGCGCATCAGGTCATCTGTCCGATTATTTCGGAAGGTGATGCCATTGGTTCGGTGATTATTGCGAGCAAGGATGAAAAGAATGTCATGGGTGATGTGGAAAAGAAACTGGCGGCTGCCGCAGCCGGTTTTCTTGGACGGCAGATTGAACAGTAGCCGGATGACAAAGTGTGGATAAAATGCAGGCTGAGATGGGACAAAAAATAGGGAAAAATGGCACTGTTTCAGCCTGTTTTGTTTGACTTCCAATGAAAAATATATTACAATATTTTTCATAGGGGAGGGGATAAAGCAATGGAAGAAATACTGCATCATCTTTTACACGAGGTTGTTACATATTCGGCGATGGGGTTTGAGTGGATTGGCGTTATCATTGTTGCAATTTCCGGTGTTCGTGGTGTGATTGAATTATTTAAAAAGAATCCGGATATTGACTTGCATCTGAGTCAGGGCATGGCAGTGGCTTTGCAGTTTATGCTCTGCGCCGAAATTGTCAAGCTGATTACGATTGGTGATTTGACAGATATCATTTTAGTACTCGGCATCGTAGTTTTGCATATTGCAATCACATTGCTTGTTGCTTATGAGCTGAAACATAAGAAACATGAACGGCATGAGCGGCACGAATATCGTGAGAAGAAACTTCACGAACAGCAGATTCATGCGCAGCAGCTCGAAGGACAGGGGGCTAAAGCTTCAGATGCGCCAAAAGAGTAATAAAATATAGAATGAAAACGGTAAGAGACTATCATTTTCACCACATTCGGTGACAGTGATAGTCTCTTTGAGCAATAGGAAGCCGGCGATGTCCGGAAGTAAAATTATAAGAGGTCAGGCATGGATGTACATGAATTATTACTAAAAGTTCAGAATAAAGAAATGGATTTAAATGCAGCAGAAGAATATTTAAAGAAATTACCGTATGAAGATCTGGGCTTTGCCAAGCTGGATCATCATCGGGCGTTGCGTTCCGGTTTTGGTGAGGTCGTTTATTGTGCGGGAAAGACGACGGAGCATCTGGTAAAGATTTTCCAGAGTTTCAGTGAGCGTAAAAGCAATGTTCTTGGCACGCGGGCATCGAAGGAACAGTATGAGGCCGTTCGAGCCGTGCTTCCGGAAGCCGTTTACGAAGAGCTTTCCAGGACGATTTATCTGCAGTATCATGTGCCGGAATTAGAGGGGCGGATCGCAGTATGTACCGGTGGAACTTCGGATATTCCGGTGGCGGAAGAAGCGGCTCGGACAGCGGAATTTTTTGGATGTTATGTGGACCGGATTTATGATGTGGGTGTGGCAGGTATTCATCGTCTGCTTTCCAGGGTGGAGACGATACGCAAGGCAAATTGTGTGGTGGCGATCGCCGGAATGGAAGGGGCGTTGGCAGGAGTCATCGCCGGACTTGTGGATAAGCCGGTCATCGCGGTGCCTACATCTGTCGGCTATGGGGCAAATATGCAGGGAATGTCGGCCTTATTGACAATGATCAATTCCTGTGCCGAAGGTGTGGCGGTTGTCAATATTGATAATGGATTTGGCGCTGGCTATATGTCTGCTCAGATTAATCGGCTGGCGATTGGAGCTAAAGAAAAATGATTTATGCAATCACGAACCGGAAATTGATTTCCGGGGGAGAGGAAGTTTATTTTAAGCAGATTGAAAAGATAGCGGCGGCAAAGCCGGATGGGATGATTCTCCGGGAAAAAGACATGGCGCCGGAGGATTATGAGGTTTATGCGAAACGGTGTCGGGAGATTTGCGGTGCCTGGGAAACACCACTGATTCTCAATCATTTTTGGAAGATTGGGGAAAAGTTAGATATTCGGCGACTGCATCTGTCTATGCCGGTATTTCGGCAGATGGCCGGAGATGCAGATGGGATGGTGGAAACGTATCCGGTCGGGAAGGCGGATGTCTTTAAGGCATGGAAACAGGTTGGCGTATCGGTTCACAGCCGGGAGGAAGCTGTTTATGCAGAAAGACGTGGTGTGGATTACCTGATTGCCGGTCACATATTTTTGACGGATTGTAAAAAAGGCGTTCCGGCCAGAGGACTGGATTTTTTGAAAGAGATATGTGCGTCTGTGGAGATTCCTGTGTTTGCCATTGGCGGTATGAATCTTGAGCATGGACGTATGGCGATGGAAGCGGGGGCTTCTGGCGTATGTATGATGTCAGAGCTCATGGAAAGTGATGCGCCTGGGGAAATCATTAAAAGATTTTCTGGACGCTCCGAATAAAGGATGGTAGAATGTAAGTGACTATTTAATGCAAGGAGGAGACACATTATGTTAATTAAAGCAGAAAACACAGCAGCAATCATTGTCGACGTTCAGGAGAAATTGATGCCTGCTATGTTCAATCAGGAAGAAGTAGAAAAAAATGTTAATCGTTTAGTTGCTGGTTTGAAATTATTGGAAGTCCCAATGATCGTAACACAGCAGTATACAAAAGGTATCGGTATGACGATTCCTTCTGTGATCGAAACCTTTGGTGACGATTTTAGTTATATGGAAAAGACAAGTTTTGGTGTTTACGGGGAAGCGCCGATCAAAGAAGCAATTGACGGCCTTGGAAAGAAAAATATTATCGTTTGCGGTACAGAAACTCACGTATGCGTGCTTCAGACATGCATCCAGTTAAAAGAAGCGGGATACCAGCCGATACTTGTAACCGATGCTGCAGGTTCCAGACATGCGGAAGACCGTAAGTTTGGTATTAAGAGAGCCATTCAGGAAGGTGTTATCGTAACAACTTATGAAGCGCTTCTTTTTGAGTTAATGGGAGGTTCTACCTGCCCCGTATTCCGCCAGATTTCTAAAATCGTAAAATAATGCGGTTTATTATTTCACCGGCTAAAAAGATGAATGAGACTCCGGATATCCTTGAATTTCAGGGATACCCGGAGTTTGTTAAAGATGCGGATATTCTTCGGGAGTATGTGGCGGGACTCTCCTATGAAGAAGCAAAAGCGCTCTGGAAATGCAACGATTCGATTGCCGAATTGAATTTTGAACGATTCCGCTGGATGGATCTGCGGCGGAATCTGACCCCGGCCGTGATGTCCTATGAGGGAATTCAATACCAGTATATGGCTCCGTCGGTTATGGACGAGGCTTCCCTTGATTATCTCCAGGAACATTTGCGGATTTTGTCCGGATTTTACGGGATGCTTAAGCCTATGGACGGCGTCGTTCCTTACCGGCTGGAAATGCAGGCCAGATTAAAGCCGGAATTACAGATACAGCGTCCGTCAGAAAATTCGACAGATGTGGAAGAGGGAACTTATAAAACATTGTATCAGTTTTGGGGCAGACGGCTGGCGGACGCGTTGTTCCGGGAAACGGATATTATCGTCAATCTGGCGTCTAAGGAGTACAGTAAGGCCATTGCTGCTTATCTAACACCACAGATTCGGTTTATTACCTGCATTTTTGGAGAATATAAAGGTGGAAAGATTATTGAGAAGGGCACCTTTGCCAAAATGGCCCGGGGTGAGATGGTCCGCTTTATGGCGGAACAGCAGGCCGAATCTCCGGAGACTATGAAAGAATTTGATCGGCTTGGATATCACTTTGCACCCGAAGCGTCTGATGAAAAGACCTACGTGTTTGTGAAATTATTCGGAGGATGAAGCAGAATGGATATTAAGAAAACGGATATGTTGCTGGTCGTTGATATGCAGAATGTCTATCTGCCTGGGCAGAAGTGGGCGTGTGACCGGATTCAGGAAGCCATAAAATATATTACAAAACTGGTTAGAACTTTTCCAGAGACCCAGGTGGTTTATACAAAATATATTGCTTCAAAAGACCCGAAGGGCGTGTGGGCCGAGTATAATCGTCAGAATGGGGAAGTAAATGTGAATCAGTGGCTGAATGAATATGTTGACGAACTCAAACCCTATTTAAACGAGGGCAACACCTATGTAAAATCCAAATATTCATGTTGTGAAAATCCGGAACTGCGAGAACGGGTCTGTTGCTGTGAACGGATATTTATTGCAGGCGTGGTGGCGGAATGCTGTGTATTATCTACAATCTATGATTTGATTGATATGGGAAAAAAAGTCGTTTATCTTTCTGAGGGCATTGCCGGAGAAACCAGAGAAAAAGAAGAGATGGTGAAAAATATATTGTCGGGACTTTGCCCATTACATGTGATCTTTCAGTCGTAAGAAGTCGGAAATTTGATGGAAATAATTTTGAGTATAAGATTTTGTCTGGTTTAGGAGCTTTGCAAAAATTGTCGGTAGATTATAATTGTATCTTGCGTGAATTGTTATATAATGTATAGTATACACATCAAACATTCTGGAATCTTTGATAGCAAATTTCTATTGGCATTTCGCCAGGATATCCAATCATTGAAAAATATGTTATAATCAGAAGGGAGTCAAGCGTCTATTTGAAGACAGAAATTGCAAAAGACATTGAGGTTGCCGAACATCAGATTCAGTACGATACGCAATGCAAAAAAGTTCTTGGGAATAAGAAGATATTGTCGTGGATCATGAGGGAAACTGTGTCTGAATTTGCTCATATGTCCGTGGATGATATTTATAAATGTATCGAGCCGGAGCCGGAAATCGGCACGATTTATGTAGACCCGGGACGGACAAATACAAAAGATAAGATTACAGGGATGACTACCGAAGATAAGGTTCAAAATGAAGGTTCCATTACTTATGATATTCGTTTTGAGGCCTATGTGCCGGGAGAAGATGAGAGGATAAAACTCATCATCAATATAGAATCACAGAAAGATTTTTATCCCGGGTATCCAATTATTTCCAGAGGAATTTACTACGGAGCCCGGATGATCTCATCCCAGAATGGTGTGGAGTTCAGGGAGTCGGGTTATGGGGACATTAAAAAAGTCTATTCTATTTGGATATGTATGGGTGTGCCGAAATATATCGGGAATGCTATTTCAATATATAATGTACATAAGACGGATATCATTGGAAATATACCGGATATTTCCGAAGATTATGATAAGCTGTGCGTTGTCATGATATGCTTGGATGAGAAGAGTAAGGTAAAGAATGCTTTTTTTAACATGATGAACACATTACTTTCATCTAAAATGAATGTGAAAGAGAAAAAACAGATTCTTCAGAATGAGTATGCGATACCTATGGATGATGGAATAGGTCAGGAGGTTGATTTGATGTGTAATTTATCAGAATATGTTTGGGAGCAAGGAATTCAGGCGGGAATTCAAACAGGCCGTGAAGAGGCTAAACGGACAATCGTAGAAAAACTTTTGGGCACGGGATTGGTGTCCGATGAAGTTATCATGGAGGCAGCCGGGATAACGAAAGAAGAGTTAGAGAAGATCAAGAATCCCCTGATTTTGAATGATTTATAGAATATAGAAGATATGTATCGTAAAAACGCAGTTGTCACAGAAGCGGCAGCTGCGTTTTTTCGTAAATGGATATTTAGATTAGTTTTTAGAAGCGGAAGTCCCGTTTGCCATCGGCAATATCTTTCAGGTATTCACGGGTGATTTCGCGGACTTTGTCGCTGGCGACGTTGTCCAGTTCTCTTTGGATTAACTTTTCGCCGTCTTCCCGGGTTTTATCTGAAGCATAGTCCATGAGGTATTCCTTGAGGGTCATGAGAGCGTTCGGCTGGCAGCAGTTGGAAATCTGTCCGGCTTTTAAGAGGGACATGAAGCGGTCGCCAGTGCGTCCTTCACGGTAGCAGGCGGTGCAGAAACTTGGGATAAAGCCCATTTCCAGAAGCCAGTCAATCACTTCATCCAGACTTCTCCGGTCGGTAACGTCAAACTGGGCGGAGTTTTCTTCTTCCGGTTCGGGTTCTACATAGCCGCCGACGCTGGTGCGGGAGCCGCCGCTGATCTGGGAAACACCGAGCTGCAATACCTTTTCGCGGACCCGTTTGGATTCCCGGGTGGAGATAATCATGCCGGTGTATGGTACGGCGATACGGATTAAAGCGACAATTTTCTCGAAAATATCATCCGGGATAGCATTGGAAAAGTCGCTGACATCGATATCATCCGCCGGGCAGACACGAGGGACACTGATTGTATGGGGACCTACGCCCTGAGCCGCTTCCAGATGTTCGGCATGCATAAGGAGACCGACGAAATCATAGCGGTACATGTTCAGGCCAAAAAGGACGCCGATGCCCACATCGTCAATACCGCCTTCCATGGCCCGGTCCATAGCTTCTGTGTGGTAGGCATAGTTGCTTTTTGGGCCGGTCGGATGCAGTTCTTCGTAGCTCTTTTTATTGTAGGTTTCCTGGAACAGGATGTAGGTGCCAATACCGGCTTCCTTTAATTTGCGGTAATTTTCCACAGTTGTAGCCGCAATATTGACATTGACACGACGGATGGCGCCGTTTTTATGCTTAATACTGTAAATAGTGTCAATACATTCCAGAATGTATTCAATCGGATTGTTGACCGGATCCTCTCCCGCTTCAAGAGCCAGACGTTTATGGCCCATATCCTGAAGGGCGATAACTTCCCGGCGAACCTCATCCTGAGTCAGTTTTTTACGGGCAATATGTTTGTTTTTTGCATGATAAGGACAATAGGTGCAGCCGTTGACACAGTAGTTCGAGAGATACAGCGGCGCAAACATAACGATGCGGTTGCCGTAAAAGCGGTCTTTGATCTTTTTGGCCAGATGAAACATTTTTTCAATTTCATCCGGCAGATCACATTCCAGAAGAACGGCGGCTTCCCGGTGACTGATGCCCTTCATGTTTTCGGCTTTTTTTAAAATTTCATCAACAAGTTCCCGGTTATTTTTATTTTCTCGGGCATATCGAAGGCAGTCCTGAATTTCCTCATCATTAATAAATTCTTCGGCTTTCAGTGATTTTACATCATACATAAAAATTTTCTCCTTTTCATTGGTTAAATCTTAGAATAAACCGTCTTGGTACTTACATCAGGAATCATCCCCAGTTTGCCGGAAAGGGCGCTGATGACATTTTGCGGAGCATCGATGACAATACTGATAATGGACAGTTCCCGTTTTGGATAAGGAATCCCCATGCGGCCGAGAATGTATGGAGAATATTCGTGAAGAATGTCATTGATTCGAGGCGCAGCCTCCGGATTTTCTACGATGATGCCGATAACGGCAATACGTGTGTCCATAAAAACCTCCATTTTAAATTTAAAAACCCTGTCCGTAAAATGCCGGACAGGGTAAGGGTAGACATATTATGCTACAATTCATCCTTATCTTCGCTTTCGGGCGTACCCTGAGGTTCAGCAGGTTTATTTGTTCTATTGTTTCTGGTGGATTTGCCGGGAGACGTATCTTACGGCGCACCTTTTTATTTACGCGAGCAACGAGCCAAGCAGCCGCACTTGTGCGGATATTTGGCGAATGTCGCGATAACGAGTGAAACTCGCGAAGCGTGTTTCATCTCGTTTAGTATAAGAAAATTTTTCTCAAAAGTCAATGGGAATGGAAATCAATCTATTGAGATATTTTATCTGCCAGACGCATCTTTTTATATCCCATGGCAACCAGAATTTCATCCCATTTCTCAAACAAAGAAGTTCGGGCCAGAGGAATAAGTTTTTGCTCTGCAATAATATTATAATCGTCGGGCACATAATCTAATTCAAAAATAATGTCTGCAGTAAGTTCTGCTTTTAAATCATCTGTTGGCGTGGCTAAGAATAATTTTATGTTTAATAGTACACTGTTATTTTCAATATCCTGAGGCGTTTTTAATTTGGCCTGACAGCTGAGCTTTAAGTCAATACTGTTTTTAATTTCACGGGATATGGTAATATGTGTGCTGATAATTTTTTGATCAATTATTTTTGCATTAATTTCCGACATATGTGATCTTCTCCTCTGTAGTAAAAATAGAATCATCATTATATAATGTTTGGATTCTGTTATCTATTCCGCTCTCCCAATTCATGTGTTGTGTTGCATATGGAATATAGATGATTGTTTCTTTAAAATTTTTGGCTTTATTAAAAGAGTTTTCAATGGCCTGTGTAACGTATTGATTTAACGTGATTTTTTGATTTGCTGCGGCTAGTGCTGCTTTTTTATGAAGAGCCGGAGGAATTCTGACATTAAAAGATCCCTTGAACTCTTTATCCGGACTTTTACCGATTTTTTTACACAGTTCCAGATAGTTGTCGATGCATTGTGTAAATGTTGCTTTTAATTCGTCAATGGATGTTCCGTGAAAATTCAACGAATCTGCAATGCCGAATACTTCCCCGACAAATATATTATCTTCTGCATCATATTCAATGGATGCGTGATACCCTTTATATTCTAACATTGAATTCATTTAATCACCTTCCTGCAATTTATTTGAGTTCGCCGATATCCTTTAAAAATTGTATCGTTTTTTTTATTTGATAAGTATATAATTCATTTCCGGGATGGGGTTCATCAAATTGTAATATACGCATCGTTTTTTTGTGAACAAAACCAATTCCGGATCCCCGGCCTCCGGAAAATTTATCACAGCCGCATTTTCCCATAAGGATATCCAGTTCCCTTTTTGAAAAATTTTTAGGTATGGGTTTTCTGCATAGTTTATTAAGCAAATCACTTTTCTTAGGCATCTATATGTATCACCACCATTGTTAGCAACTAATTTTTAGTTGCTTAATTATACCGCAATGAAATGAAGATAGCAATACATTTTGTTTGACAAAATAAGACAGGCAATCTTTGATTTTTGACTATCAAATTGGATGCCTGTCTTATATCTATGTTAATTAATGATGGAAGTTTGCAGATTGACCGTTTTCAATAGCTTCCAGAAGTCGGATTGCCCGGGCATATTTTTCGAACCTCCGGGCCATTTTTTCGTCCACCCAATCCAGTCGGGTAGAATCTGAATTATGTCGGAGGTCCGCCAGTTTGACTTTGCGGGCCAGAGGGCAGGTGGAGATTCGGGAAATGTAATCCATATAGTCTTCCGCCGGGTTATGAGTCAGGAGGGTCAGGGCCGTCAGTATGTCTTCATGAAAGCCTTCGCGGGCCAGATCATCGATGGTCAGATCGGTATCTTCAACCACATCATGGAGCAGTGCGGTAATGACGGAATTTTCATCAGTCATTGATTCGGCCACATGCATCGGGTGATAGATATAAGGAAGCCCGGTTTTATCTACCTGCCCGGCATGGGCATCATAAGCAATCCGCATGGCTTTTCGAGTCATAGGAGTGTAGATCATGGTTTAATCCTCTTTGCGGTGTTTCCAGATTTCATGGGCAAGGTTTGGAATGGAGAATTTTTCCGATGGGCGGAAACGACGTCCATTCAGGAAAACGCCCTTGATTTTTGTTGTTTTGATTTCCTCTTTTGGAATGGAAAGGATATCTTTATCCAAAACAAGGAAGTTGGCTTTTTTACCTTTTTCCAGACTGCCGTAATAATTATCGTCAAAGGCGCTGCGGGCCGGCCAGATAGTATAGGTTTTCAAAGCTTCCATCGGGGTCAGGGCCTGCTCAGGATTCGGGTGGTTACAGCAGATATGGATACCTTCAATAGGGTCCGGAATGGTGCAAGGCGCATCACTGCCGGAAGTAACGAGCAGTCCGGCATGGATCATATCCCGGAGCGGCAAAATCTGTTTTGCACGTTCGCCGAGGATGGATTCCAGATAGGCTTCCGGTTCCTGAGGCCAGTCTAAAAAGGCTGGTTGTACGGCGATGGTAATGCCAAGCTCTGCAGCTTTTCGGATAGCTTCGGCGTTCATCAGATCACCGTGAATCAAAATGTGGCGTGCATCTTTGCGCGGATAATCTTTTAATGCAGTTTCGTAGGCGTTTAATGCCTGTGTCACAGCCGCGTCACCGATGGCATGCATCGTGATCTGAAGTCCGGACCGATTGGCTTTGATACAGAAATCATTGACTTCTTCCTGAGAATAGGCAAGGAAACCCTTATTATCCGGGCAATTGGTGTAGCCTTCGGACAAAGCAGCGTCCTCCGAACCAAAGCAGCCGTCCAGCGCCAGAGAGAAACATCCGCCGATATGGGCCATTTTCCGTTTGACAACCTTATCCACATCCATTGTCTGGAAAAAGACGGTAAACTTCTGAGGCAAAGCCCGGCGGACAATATTGATCGTATCAATGTCAATATCGTTTTTATAGCCTACGCCTTCCACGGTATGTATGTAGCCAATACCTTTGGAAGCAAGGCTTTCTGCCGCATCCTGCATGCCATGGAGCAGAGTGATCGGGGACACCTTCTGTGTGATAAAGTTGACGCCTTTGTAGAAAGCATTCTGATAGAGCCATCCGGTAGCAGAATCAAAGCCCGGATCAGCCAGAACTTCCAGAGGAAAGAGGTCGATCAGAGCGGAGTTGGCAACGGCAGCATGACCGTCATATTTAACGATGAGTAATGGCAGGTCGGTCATAGCATCCAGATCTTTCATTTCTGGCAGACGTTTTTCCACGACAGTGTGGGCGCTGCAGCCGTAGGCCGGAAGAAACCTGGCCTTTGGATGGGTGTCTGTCCAGGCGCGGAGCATGTCGCCCATTTCCTCAAAGTTTTTAGCGTTCCGCACATCGACTGTCGTACGGAACAGGGCGTAACTTTCAAAGTGCATATGGGTATCTGAAAATGCAGGTACGATGGTACAGCCATGCATATCAATTTTCGGGCAATCTGCCAGGTTTTCCGGGATATTGTCGCCGGTATACGCAATCTTATCTCCATCGATAGCCATGACAGAAAAACAGGTATTTTCTTCATCGCAGGAAATAAAATGGCCGTTTGTTAAAACTTTCATAAAATCGTCCCCTTCCTAATTCAATGATTATTTTCATTATACTCCAAAAAACTGCCGGGGGAAAGATAGTTTTCATTGACAATTCTTAGGTTTAGGTATTACAATAAACGGTAAGTTAAAAGGAGGAATAAAGACATGAAAAAAATGACAAAAGTAATGAGCATGGCTTTGGCAGCTTCTTTAGTTGTTGCTTCTTTGACAGCCTGCGGCGGCGGTGAGAAGAAAGCGGAAACAAAAGCAGCAGAAACAAAAGCAGCTGGAGAGACAACAGCAGCTTCCGCAGATGGCGATGTATTTTTGATCGGCGGTATCGGACCTGTGACAGGAAGTGCAGCTTCTTACGGAAACTCTGTAAAACAGGGCGCTGAAATTGCAATTAAAGAGATCAATGCAGCTGGCGGCGTAACCGTTGGTGACAAGACGTACACACTGGATATGGTATTTGCCGATGATGAAGCTACAGAAGATAAAGCTATTCAGGCTTATAACTCTGTTATGGACCAGGGCGCTCAGGCGATTCTTGGCTGTGTAACAAGTGGCGCTTGTATTGCGATCACAGATTTAACAGCAGCAGATGGCATCTTACAGATCACACCATCCGGTTCTGCTATGGATTGCACAAAGAATGATAATGCTTTCCGTATCTGCTTTACTGACCCGGCTCAGGGCGTAACAATGGCAGATTTGGCGGCTGAAACTCTTGGATACAAAAAAGTTGCTGTTATTTACAATCAGTCTGATGAGTACAGCACAGGTATCAGAGAAGCATTTGAAAAAGAGTTTGCAGCTAAAGGCGGCGAGATCGTTGCAAGCGAAGCTTTCTCAAACGGCGATGTTGACTTCAATACACAGTTGACAACAATCAAGGGCACAGATGCAGAAGCTATTTTCATTCCTGCTTACTATCAGGATGCTACATACATCACAAAACAGGCTCAGGATATGGGTATGGAACTTCCATTCCTCGGCAGTGATGGATGGGATGGTGTTCTTGGAACAGTTACAGATCCTGCAACGATTGAAGGCGCAATCTTCTTAAGCCCATTCTTCGCAGCAGATCCGTCTGAAAACGTAGCAGCATTCGTAGCAGATTATAATGAAGCTTACGGTGCAACACCTGACCAGTTCGCAGCAGATGCTTATGATGTTGTTTACACGATCAAAGCGGCTATGGAACAGGCCGGTTCTGTTGAAAGTGCAGATTTGATCGCAGCTATGACAGAAATCACTGTTGATGGTCTGACAGGCGACGGCATCACATGGACAGCAGAGGGTGAACCAAACAAAGGAAGTAAATTTATCCAGATTGTAGATGGTGCTTACACATTATATGAATAATTTTATCTGACAGGCTTGTGTCGGATTGAAAGAGACGCCGATGTCCCGAAACAGGGATATTGGCGTTTTCTTCATGGATCACAGCATGCGGTTTTATTTTTTTCGTGTTTTCCTGACAAAAATTGGATTTTTATGCATTAATCCTTGCAAGTGAGAAAGGATTATATTAAAATATATAGTTAATTCGGTAATACAAAAAATAGAAAGGTGGAGGGTAATGAGTCTGATTAATAATCTTGTGGAGCAGTTAATCAACGGACTGAGGACGGGGAGTATTTATGCCCTGATTGCCCTGGGATATACCATGGTTTATGGTATCGCAAAGATGATTAACTTTGCTCATGGGGACATTATTATGGTAGGTGCATATGCACTTTATGTATTTGCGGCGTTATTGGGTCTTCCGGTGCCGGTATGTATTTTATTGACCATTATTGTCTGTGCGGTTCTCGGAATTACGGTGGAACGTATTGCCTACAAACCGCTGCGTAATGCGCCGTCGCTGGCGGTACTGATCACAGCGATCGGTGTAAGTTACTTTTTACAGAATGTTGCGTTGATCATATTTAAAGCAACGCCGATTCCTTTTGGTTCGGTGATCAAAGTGCCATCGATAAAAATCGGGGGTATTCATATTTCCGGAATTACGATCGTAACTTTGATCGTAACGGTGATCGCCATGGCGATTCTGACCTGGTTTATCAATAAAACAAGGGCGGGAAGCGCTATGAGAGCCGTATCCGAAGATAAAGGCGCAGCCGCTCTGATGGGGATTAATGTAAATAAAACAATCTCTATGACGTTTGCTATCGGTTCGGCTTTAGCGGCGGTGGCCGGTATTTTGTTTATCTGTCAGTATGAGTCTCTGTCTCCGACATTGGGGGCACTGCCAGGAATCAAAGCTTTCGTTGCTGCGGTCCTGGGTGGTATCGGAAGTATTCCGGGAGCAATGCTTGGCGGCATTGTGCTTGGAATTATCGAGAGCTTGTCGAAAGCTTATATTTCCACTCAGCTTGCAGACGCCATTGTTTTTGGTGTGCTTGTTGTCGTTTTACTGGTAAAACCATCCGGTTTACTTGGTAAGATGAAAGCAGAGAAAGTGTAGGTGGCTGTTGTGAATAAGAAAATCAATAAATCAGTAATTATAAATATCATTATGGCGATTGTTGCCTATGGCATTGTTATGGCTTTGATCTATGGTGGATTTCTCGGACGTCAGGCAATGTCCATTATTATTCCGTGTTGTATCAATGTTATGCTGGCCGTATCCCTCTGTCTGCTTGTAGGATTCCTTGGAGAACTGACACTGGGACACGCCGGATTTATGTCTATCGGAGCATATGCAGGAGCGCTGACAACCAATGCTCTGAATCTCCCTCCGATGGTTGAACTGTTGATCGGTCTTTTGGTCGGCGGTATCGTTGCGGCCGTGTTCAGTTTGATCATTGGTCTGCCGGTACTTCGTTTGAAGGGAGATTATCTGGCGATCGTTACCCTGGGCTTTGGTGAGATCATTAAATCTGTCATTAACTTTTTAGGTTTTACAGGCGGCGCAAAAGGACTTTCTGGTATCGGTACTTACAGCAATTATAAAAACTTTACATTTGTTTATATCTTTGTTTTGCTGACGATTCTTGTCATTTCCAACCTGGTAAGATCCAGACATGGCCGTGCGATCTGCGCGGTGCGTGACAACTATATTGCTGCGGAAGCTGTTGGGATTAAAGTCAGCAAGTTCAAAACAATGGCCTTTGTTATTTCCGGTTTCTTTGCCGGAATGGCCGGTGTATTTTATGCTCATAATGTAGGTATTCTGAAACCGGGAAATTTTGACTATAACAAATCTATTGAGATTCTTGTTATGGTCGTACTTGGCGGTATGGGAAATATTAAAGGCGCGATTGTTGCGGCTGTTATCCTGACAGCGCTTCCGGAAGTCCTTCGCAGCGCAGCGGATTTCCGTATGCTGCTCTATGCGATCGTGCTGATCGCAATGATGCTCTTTAATAATTCTAAGTTCCGTACGGTTATGATCGAGAAACGAAATCTTAAAAAAGCAATGAGCATTCAGAAGGAGGGCGAATAAGATGGCTTTACTGGAAGTTAAACATCTGGGAATATCCTTCGGCGGCCTTCGTGCTGTGGATGATTTGAACATGAGTATTGAGCAGGGAAGTCTGGTTGGCCTGATCGGACCGAATGGCGCCGGAAAGACTACGGCGTTTAACCTGTTGACCGGTGTGTATGCGCCGAGTGAAGGAACCATTGTATTGGATGGTGAAAGTCTTGTCGGAAAAGCGCCGACAGAAATCTGTAAGTCAGGTATTGCGAGAACCTTCCAGAATATTCGTCTTTTTACTAAAATGACAGTGTTGGACAATGTGAAAGTAGCCCTTCATAACCATGTAGAATATAGTCTGGCTGAAAGCTTTTTCCATTTGGGGAAATTCTCCAAAAGGGAAAAAGAGATGGATGAGCGGGCCATTGATATATTAAAGGTATTTGATCTGGATGGACAGGCGGATGTTCTGGCATCAAATTTGCCTTACGGTAAACAGAGAAAGCTGGAGATTGCCCGTGCGTTAGCTACGGAACCAAAGCTTTTGCTGCTGGATGAACCGGCGGCCGGCATGAATCCGAATGAAACTCAGGAACTGATGGACACCATTCAGTTGATCCGTGATAAATTTCATATTACCATTCTTCTGATTGAGCATGATATGAAACTGGTGTCGGGTATTTGTGAGTATCTTTATGTACTGAACTTCGGTATGGAACTGGCTCACGGAGAACCGGCGGTTGTTTTAAATGACCCGAAGGTTATCACGGCATATCTGGGCGAGTAGGAGGGCAATGTTATGGCGATGTTAAAAGTCACAGATTTACAAGTATATTATGGTGTTATTCAGGCAATTAAAGGAATCTCTTTCGAGGTTAATGAAGGCGAGGTTATTGCTCTCATTGGCGCCAACGGCGCCGGAAAGACAACCATTTTGCATACAATTACGGGACTGGTTGAGGCTAAAGGCGGAACGGTGGAGTTTGAAGGGGCGAATATTACCAAAATGCCGGGACATAAAATTGTAACACTGGGTATGGCTCACGTACCGGAAGGCCGCCGTGTGTTTGCGGAATTAACGGTTTTGGAAAATTTGAAACTGGGCGCCTATACCCGAAAAGATAAAAATGAAATTGAAGCGTCTTTGCAGACAGTTTACAAGCGTTTCCCGCGTTTGGAGGAACGTAAGAATCAGTTGGCCGGGACCTTGTCCGGAGGCGAGCAGCAGATGTTGGCCATGGGCCGCGCGCTTATGTCCCGTCCGAAGATCATTCTTATGGATGAGCCGTCTATGGGGCTGTCCCCGATTTTTGTTAATGAGATTTTTGATATTATAAAAGAAGTCAGCGCCGGCGGAACGACCGTTCTTCTGGTTGAACAGAATGCCAAAAAGGCCCTGAGCATTGCGGACAGAGCATATGTACTGGAAACGGGAAAGATTGTTCTTGAAGGTGACGCAAAGGAACTGATGAATGATGAGTCGGTGAAAAAGGCATATTTGGGTGAATAGGAGGGATTCACATGAGCCATACAGTTATTACCATCGCGCGTCAGTATGGCAGCGGCGGGAAAACCGTCGGTAAAATGCTGGCGGAGGATTTGGGGATTCATTTTTATGACCGGGAGATCATCCGGTTAGCTTCTGATGAAAGCGGAATCAGCGAGCAGCTTTTTGGCGCAGCGGACGAGACGCCAAAATCCGGAATTTTAGGCCGGATCGCTCAGAAGATTTATACCGGGGAAGTGCTTCCTCCAGACAGTGATGATTTTGCTTCGACAGATAATTTATTTAATTATCAGGCAAAGATCATCAAGCAGATTGCAGAAGAAGAGTCCTGCGTGATCATTGGACGTTGTGCTGATTTTGTCCTTAAAGATTTTGATAATGTCATCAGTGTCTTTGTCCATGGCCCTTTTGATTTTTGCCTGAAAGAAGCAATGAAGAAATTCAGCAAAACAGAGGATGAAATGAGACGGTTTATTCAGAAAAAGGATAAGTACCGCGGTGATTATTACAAATACCATACCGGTCAGGAATGGTACGACGCCCGGAATTATGATTTGTGCCTTGACAGCAGCAAACTCGGCTTCGAGGGCTGCGTTGAAGCCATTAAAGCCTATGCGAAAGTACGGGGATTATCCCTGGGTGGGCAGGATATATTGTAAATATACGAATGAAAACCAAATGGGAGACACTGGATGTAAGTCAGTGTCTCCCATTTGGTTTACGCGAGCAACGAGCCAGGCAGCCGCACTTGTGCGGATATTTGGCGACTGTCGCGATAACGAGTGAAACTCGCGAAGCGTGTTTCATCTCGTTTTAAGCTGTAATATCTGAACTTTTTATGAACTTCAGGTCCCTGGTTGAAATAAAAACGTATACGTTTTATAATTGAAATAATAGTATAAAACGGGAGGCGAATACATGGAGGCTTATGTAAAGCTGGAGAATGTGACAAAGATTTACCGCATGGGTGAAATTGAAATCCGTGCCGCAGATGGTATCGATTTTGAAATCATGAAGGGTGAATTTGTGGTCATTGTCGGTCCCAGCGGCGCCGGAAAGACAACAGTTTTAAATGTACTTGGCGGTATGGATACGGTGACCGGAGGTTCTATATGGGTGGATGGCAAGGACATTTCCAAATATAGTTCAACGGAGTTAACCGGTTATCGGCGAGATGATATAGGTTTTGTGTTTCAGTTCTATAATCTGATTTCGAACTTGACAGCGCTTGAAAATGTAGAACTGGCACTGCAGATATGCCGGGATCCCCTCAGTGCAAGCAGTGTTTTAAAGGATGTGGGTCTGGGTGACCGGATGAAAAATTTCCCGGCCCAGTTGTCCGGCGGTGAGCAGCAGAGGGTGTCTATAGCACGGGCCCTGGCGAAGAATCCGAAATTATTGCTCTGCGATGAGCCGACAGGAGCGTTGGACTATAATACAGGTAAAGCCATATTAAAATTACTTCAGGATATGTGCCGGGAACGGGGAATGACGGTCATCGTCATTACGCACAATTCGGCAATCGCACCGATGGCAGACCGGGTCATCAAGATTAAAAACGGAAAAGTGTCGGAGGTGACGGTCAACGAGAATCCGGTATCTGTGGAAACAATAGAATGGTAATGGAGAGTGCTTATGAGAAAGAAGGCATTGGCGAAGGATTTTCGTATGGAGATTCGGAATAGCCTGAATCGGTTTTTATCAATATTTTTTATTGTTGCGCTTGGCGTTGCCTTTTTTGCGGGTATTCGGGCTTCGGAGCCGGATATGCGGTATTCAGGAGATGCCTATTTTGATGCCCACAATATGATGGACATGAAGATTTTATCTACCCTGGGATTAACGGAAGCGGATATTGAGGCGATTCAGGCCGTCGAGGGCGTGGAAAAGGTTGAGCCGGGATATATGATTGATGTCCTTGCCTTAATGGGTGAGAGTGAACGTGTCATTCATGTGGAGTCCCTTCCAGAGACGATGAATCAGGTTGATGTGGCTGAAGGGCGGCTGCCGGAAAAGAAAGGCGAATGTATCATCGACATGGATACGGCCGCATCCTATGATATAAAAATCGGCGATACTCTGACGTTTTTATCCGGAACAGATACGGAACTGTCTGAGAATTTAGCAACGGAAGAGTATACTGTGGTCGGAACCTGTTCCAGTCCGATGTACATATCTTTTAACCGGGGAAGTACGAATATTGGCAGCGGCGAAATCGATATGTTTGCCTATGTGACCGATGAAAGTTTCGATCAGGAGGTCTATTCCCAGGCCTATGTGACGGTGAAGGGCGCGAAGGGTGCGACGGCTTTTACGGACAGTTATAGGGAAATTGTTGATAAAGTTAAAGAGAATGTGGAAGGTATTTCGGATGTCCGTTGTGATATTCGTTATGCAGAGATTATGGACGAGGCCAATGAAAAGGTTGCGGAGGCCGAATCTGAATTAGAAGAAGCAAAAGAAGAAGCAAAAACTGAGCTGGATGAAGCTGAGCAGGAGTTGAAGGACGGCGAGGCGAAACTGGCTGATGGTAAAGCGGAGCTGGCATCATCGGAAAATGATATCCGGGAGGCAAAAAATAAGCTTTATGACAGCCGGACAACGTTAGACGACGGATGGAATCAGTATAACAACGGAAAGACTCAGATGGAGTCGGGAAAGGCGGCGTTAGAAGAAGCCGAAAAAACTCTCGGGGAAAATGAGGCTGCGCTGGCTGATGGTGAGAGTCAGATCGCAGAGGCGGAAAAAAACCTTGTGGAAAAGGAAAGTGAACTGACAACTGCCGAACAGGGGCTGTCTGACGCCAAAGCCCTGATCGATGGTCTGTCGACAGGTTGGCAGCAGTATCAGGCCGGTATGTCCGGGCTGGAAACCTTGAAAAATCAATTGGCCCAGTTGGAGCAGTTGATCAGTGCGGGTATGGCGACGCCGGAGCAGATAGCTCAGGCGGAACAGCTTCGGGCGGTGATCGCCCAGACAGAAGCTCAGATGGCGGAAATCAAGGCAAATCTTGATGCGATGGAAGCCATGCGGCCGGCGGCAGAAGAGGCGTTGGCCCATGAAGCGGAGATTATAGCCGGACGGGCAGAACTTGAGGCCGGGAAGTCGGAGCTGGAAGCTAAGAAGTCGGAGCTTGCTGAAGGACGGAAGCAGCTTGAGGCCGGGAAAGAAGAGCTGGAGGAGCGGAAAACTTCACTGGCAGAGGCAGAAAAGGCCCTGGCGGATTCTTATAACCAGCTGGCCAGCGGGGAGAGCGCTTATATTACCGGCTGGGGTCAGGTGAATGACGGTGAAGTCCAGATTAGGGAGGCCTATGCGACCATCGCCGAAAATGAACAGAAATTAGCCGATGGCTGGGAAGAATACGAAAAAGGCAAGAAAGAGGCTGAAGAAAAGATTTCCGATGCGGAAATAAAAATACAGGATGCGAAAAATGAAATCGATGGCATTGATAAACCGTCCTGGTATGTGAATGACAGAGACAGTAATTCGGATTACAGTGGCTATTCGGACAATGCGGACCGTATGCGGGCCATCGGTTCCGTGTTCCCTGTACTGTTTTTCCTTGTAGCAGCCCTTGTCAGCCTGACGACAATGACACGTATGGTTGAAGAACAGCGGATTCAGATCGGTACATTAAAAGCTCTCGGCTACAGTAAATTCTGGATCGCCGCTAAATATGTGGGCTATGCTCTGGCTGCGACTTTGGGAGGCTCGGTTGCCGGCGTATTGTTTGGCCAGAAAGTATTTCCATATATTATTGTTATAGCCTATAAGATTATGTATATACATATTCCGGATGTAGTTATTCCGTATGACATGGGCTATGCGTTGGCAGCATCGGGAACGGCTGTTTTATGTACAATGGCAGCGACGATCAGCGCATGTTACCGGGCATTACAGGCACAGCCCGCAGAACTCATGCGGCCGGAGGCGCCAAAGAGCGGCAAGCGTGTGTTCCTGGAAAGGATTCCATGGATATGGGGAAATCTGAATTTTACCTGGAAGTCGACCGTGCGCAATCTTTTACGGTATAAGAAACGTTTCTTTATGACGGTATTTGGCATCGGAGGCTGTATGGCTCTGATGATTGTCGGATACGGTTTGAAAGATTCGATCATGGATATTGCCAGACTTCAGTACCGTAAGATTCAAATATATGATCTGATGGCTGTCATTGACGAGGACATCGATACAGAAGAGAAAAAGTCCATTGATATGGGGCTTGAATCGGATGAGCGGATTTGTTCTTACATGGATGGGTACATGCGTCTGTCCGAGGTGACCCTCGGGGATGAGAAGAAAGACATTTATCTTTACATACCGTCCGAATTAGAAGGCCTGGATAAGTTTGTGACCTTTAATGACAGGGTTTCCGGCGATACATGGCAGATGACAGAGGAGAGTGCCATATTGACGGAAAAGGCCGCAAAAGATATGGGTGTTTCCGTAGGTGATGAGATTCAGATTGAACTGGAGGATAATGAAACAATTACGGTAACCGTAACGGATATCTGTGAAAATTATTTATCCCATTACATTTATCTGGCGCCGCAGCTCTATGAAACATTGACGGGTGATGTACCGCCGTATAATTGTATCTTCGCGGATTTGAAGGAAGAATATGAAGAAGAATTGACCCAGGTGGGCGAAGAACTCCTGAAAAATGACAGTATACTGACAGTATCTTATACAAATAATATGGAGAGCCAGTTGGAAGATATGCTTTCGGTTCTTGACAGTGTTATTGTCGTTTTGATCATATCGGCGGGCATGCTGGCCTTTGTCGTTCTTTATAATCTGAACAATATTAACATTAATGAACGTAAGCGGGAGCTGGCGACTCTGAAAGTTCTTGGCTTTTATGATATGGAAGTGGGCAATTATGTCTATCGGGAGAATATACTTTTGACAATTATCGGTGCGGTCGCCGGTGTATTTCTCGGTAAAGTACTGCACCAGTTTGTCATTCAGACGGTAGAAGTGGAGATGACGATGTTTGGACGGAACATCAATATGCCAAGCTATCTCTATGCCATTGGGTTTACATTCCTGTTCTCATTGCTGGTCAATCTGGTCATGTACTTTAAACTTAAAAAGATTAATATGGTAGAATCACTGAAGAGTGTGGAATAATGGAGGAAGAAACATGAGTAAGTATCTGGTTGTTGTGGATATGCAGAAGGATTTTATTGACGGAAGCCTTGGTTCGGCGGAGGCTCAGGCGGTATTGCCAAAGGTCATTGAAAAGATTAAAAATTTCCCTGGAACGGTTGTTTATACAAGGGATACCCATGAAGATAACTATCTGGAAACACTGGAGGGAAAGAAATTGCCGGTAGTCCATTGTGTTCGGGATACCGAGGGCTGGAAGTTCCAGGACGATATTCAACAATTGGTAACGGCAAACCGAAGCCTTGTATTTGATAAGGAGACCTTTGGTTCCATCCAGATGGCCGGCTGTCTTCAGGGAATCGACCGGATGGCTCCGATTGACGAGGTCATTGTCGTAGGACTCTGCACGGATATCTGTGTTATGGCCAATGCGACGTTGATTCGAACGGCGATGCCAAACACGCCGGTCCGGGTAGATGCGTCCTGCTGCGCCGGTTCGACACCGGAGGCCCATCGCTGTGCGCTGGAAGCTATGAAATCTCTCCAGATTGAGATTGATGAATGAGGAAAGAACATGAAATTTTATATGGCGCCTTTGGAAGGCATTACCGGATATGTTTTTCGTAATGCACATTATGATTATTTTCATCCTGCGGATAAATATTTTACACCTTTCATTACGCCGGGCCTGAATAGCCGCCGGACATCAAAAGCTTTGAAGGACGTGCTTCCCGAAAATAATCGGGGGCCGAGAATCATACCTCAGATTTTGACAAACCGGTCCGACGAATTTATTTATACGGAAAAACAGTTGGCAGAAATGGGCTATGATGAGATAAATCTGAATCTGGGATGTCCGTCGGGGACAGTGGTAGGAAAGCGCCGCGGTTCTGGCTTTCTTGCATTTCAAGATGAACTGAATCGTTTTCTGGAAGAAATTTACGGGAAAGCGAAATTGAAAATTTCTATTAAAACACGTCTGGGAAAGGATGTTCCGGAGGAATTTGAGGCATTATTGGATATATATAACCAGTACCCTTTAGAGGAATTGATCATTCATCCGCGGACGCGGGAAGCGTTTTATCGGGGAAAGCCGAATCTTGCCATGTTTCAGTTGGGATTGACAAAAAGCCGGTGTCCGGTGTGTTATAATGGAAATATTTTTACAAAACCGGATTATGATAGCTTTTGCAGCCAGTTTCCGGAGGTGACTGCGGTCATGCTCGGTCGGGGACTCGTTGCCAATCCGGCATTGATCGATGTGATTCTCGGAGAGAGGGAGAACATAGACAAACCATGCCTCCGGAAATTTCATGACAGGATTTATGCCGACTACAGTGAGATGATGTCGGGTGAGGTCCCACTGCTTTATAAGATGAAAGAATTCTGGAATTACGCCATCGGCCTGTTTACCGATGCGAAAAAATACGGGAAAAAGATAAGGAAGGCTCAAAGCCTGAAAAGTTATCATGAGATCGTAAACGCCTTGTTCGAGACGGAAGAGATTGTCGAAGGGGCGGGATTTAAGCCGAAGGAATAAAATATGTCCCCGGAAGCCGAGACGTTCTCCAAAATTCAAACTTCTGGAGAATGTCTCGGCTTCCGGGGGTTTTTTAGAATATCCCCAGGTGTTCTAAAAGGATTTTCAAGCCGATAAGGATTAAAATAATACCTCCGGCAATTTCTGCTTTTTTTTCATAACGGCGGCCAAACTGATGACCGATACCAACTCCGGCAAAGGAAATGATAAATGTAATGCTGCCGATCAGACAGACAGCGGGAATGATTTTAACCTGAAGAAAGGCGAAGGTTATACCAACGGCCAGGGCATCTATGCTGGTGGCAATGGCCAGCATAAAAAGTTCTTTTAAATCCAGGTGTTCCTGCGGAATTTCTTCCAGATCTTCATCTTCGCCGAGGGCTTCACGGACCATATTAACGCCGATAAAACCGAGAAGGACAAAAGCAATCCAATGGTCGACGCTGGTGATGTAACTTTCGAACTGTTTGCCAAGAAACCAGCCGATGGCTGGCATTAAAGCCTGAAAAACGCCAAAAAATAAAGCTATAATTCCCGCATGTCGATAGTTCATGCGGCGCATGTTTAAGCCTTTACATATGGAGACGGCAAATGCGTCCATGGACAGGCCGACGGCAATTAAGATTAATTCAAATAATCCCATAAAAGTTTTCTCCTTTGCATTATTAATATACATCAGTCTTTTTAAAAGTCAAGCAGTTCTGATGAAAAATGTTTGAAATAAAGGGGATTAGCGTTTATAATGAAAAACAGGGAGGTAATATACCAGAGAGGCAGGCATCAGGGACTTGAAAGGGGAATAATAAATGAAAATTAATCGAGTGTGCGCCGTTTATTTCAGCGCCGTAAAAAGCACAAGATTTATTGTGGAAAAATTAGCGAAAGAAATTGCAGAAAAATTAAGTGTGGGGACGGAAAGTATTGATTTTACATTACCGTCATCACGGACAATATTGACGGAATTTGATTCTGAGACGCTGGTCGTATTTGGCACACCGACTTATGCAGGCCGCGTACCGAATAAAGTGCTTCCATTTGTACAGAATCTTTTTAAAGGGAATAACACGCCGACGGTTCCCATTGTGACGTTTGGAAATCGGAGCTATGATAGTGCGTTGACAGAACTCTGTAATGAACTGAAGGCCAATCAATTTGTTCCGTTTGCGGCGGGAGCTTTTGTGTGTGGTCATGTGATGTCCGATCGCATGGCACCGGGACGGCCGGATGCGGAGGATCTGGAGAAGCTGAGCCAGCTTGCGGACGCAGCTGTGTCGGCGCTGACCACCATTGACTCTCCAACATCTTTGAGTCGGGTGATCATTAAAAATGATGAACCGGTAGGGCCGTATTATACGCCGCTCGGAAAAGATGGTAAGCCGGCAAAGTTTTTAAAGGCCAAACCAAAGGTTGACATGGAAAAATGTGACGCATGCGGTTTGTGCGCCGCAGTCTGTCCGCTGGGCTCCATTAATCCGGAGAATGTGTCGGAGGTTCCCGGAATCTGTATAAAATGTCATGCGTGTATTCGGAAGTGTCCGAAATCCGCTCGCTTTTTTGATGATGAAGCCTTGTTGTCTCATGTGGCCATGCTGGAGGAACTCTGCCAGCGAAGGGCCGAAACAGAAATCTTCACAACCGGAAAATAAATCCTGCGGTATGGATATGGCACGGCCCCCAAAGACAAGCGCTTTGGGGGCCTTTTTTTAATTTGTTTTTTTGGCGATAACAGCCAGACGTCCGTCCTCCTGACTATATTCACAGGTAGAAAGAGTGATGAGCCGATCTCCGTAAATTGCCGTCTCGCCTGTGTCATAAAGCGCCATCTGGTTGATGTTGTTCATGTAGTCATTGAATTCAGTCTCGTCCGCAAAGGAGAGATGACCGTAATAACGGAATCCTTCTTCGTCTTCGGCCAAAGCTCTGGAAAGGATAACTGCAACGACGGTGTAGGTACCTTTTTCATGGAGCGTATCAAAGTAAATGGTTTTATGAGATTCAAAAAAATCCATATCTTTGTAATTCATCAGCGGCTGGAACATACTGTTGTCGTTCATATGATGCCCGTAAATGATCAGATTGTCACTGACCGGATCCAGAGAACAGTAACCGTCGATAAATGGAACACCGCCCGCGTCATATTCCCTGTTGAAATTGGAATGAAGGTACATTTCATTGTCCCCTTCGACATACATGACCGGATAATCGATGGTCGTATCCGGAATCTGAATCCATCCAGCAAAATCCGGATTCTTTTCATGAAGACGGGCGTATCGCCGTAAAACTTCGCCGTTGTCGCTGTCGGTCGTTTCATTTGTATTGGAATTGCCTGCTTCTTCGACAAGCAGAGATTTCACATCATTCATATTTTCTGCCGAGATATGCCGTTCCCAGAAGTATTTGCCGAGGTATCCGGCGCTGCCGAGAAAGCATATGAGAGCCACAATGAAGATGAATATTTGCATTTTTTTCAAGACATAACCTCCTTTTTTTAAAATTATACCATAAATGGGCTGGTCAGTTAAAAAAAATATGTTAAAATAAGGATATAATTTTATGGGAGGAAAAGAATAATGAATGTATTAGTAATCAATTGTGGAAGTTCTTCATTAAAATTCCAGTTAATTCAGTCCGATACCGAGGACGTACTTGCAAAGGGACTTTGCGAACGTATCGGTATTGAAGGCAGCAGAATCGTATATACACCAGCAGGAAAAGACAAAATTACTATCGAATCTCCGATGCCGGATCACACCAATGCAATCAAACTTGTACTCAACTGTCTGACAGACGAGACAAACGGTGTTGTAAAATCTCTTTCCGAGATTCATGCCGTAGGTCACCGTGTTGTACACGGCGGCGAGAAGTTTGCTTCTTCTGTTGTTGTCAATGATGAAGTTATGAAAGCCATTGAAGAGTGCAGTAACCTTGCACCGCTTCACAATCCGGCAAACCTTTTGGGAATCAGCGTATGCAAAGAATTAATGCCAGGGGTACCACAGGTAGCTGTATTTGATACGGCTTTCCATCAGACAATGCCGCCAAAGGCATATCTCTATGGCCTGCCATATGAAGCATATACAGAGGACAAGATTCGTCGTTACGGTTTCCACGGAACATCCCACAGCTACGTTTCCAAACGTGTGGCCGAAATGCTTGGAAAGAAACCGGAAGATCTGAAAACGATCGTTTGCCATCTGGGTAACGGCTCCAGTATCTGTGCTGTAAATCAGGGCAAATGTGTAGACACAACGATGGGGCTTACACCGCTGGCCGGTCTGCTTATGGGAACACGCTGCGGCGATATTGATCCATCCATCCTTGAGTTCTATGCTCAGAAACATAATCTTGATGTTTATCAGGTAACAGATATCTTGAATAAAAAATCCGGTGTTCTCGGCATCAGCGGCGTAAGCAGCGATTTCCGTGATGTTGAAGAAGCAGCAGATGCGGGTAACGAACGCTGCAAATATGCATTGGATGCTTTCAAATATCAGGTGGCTAAATTCATCGGCGGATATGCAGCAGCTATGAATGGCGTTGATGTGATCGTATTTACAGCCGGTGTTGGTGAGAACAGTGCAACAACACGTCAGGGTGTTTGTGATTATCTTGGATATCTCGGAATTACGATTGATGCGGAAGCAAACGGAAAACGCGGGGAAGAAATCGAAATCACTACAGCAGACTCTAAAGTAAAGGTATTCGTTGTTCCTACAAACGAAGAATTGATGATTGCAAGAGATACCGTTGCTTTAACAAAATAAGTCCATGCACATTTGACATGGAGATGAATATTCTATAGGGAGACCATAGAAAGGTCGGAGGCCCAAAATGCGGAGACGGCTTGGCTGGCTCTTTATAGGATGTTTATTGGTGATTCCCTGCATGGGAACGCAGATTTATCAGAATTACAGGCCTTCAGCAGATTGGGAACAGTCCGCTGAGGGCCTTACTGTTCATATGAAGGAATTCGGAATGGACAGGGTTGTGAGTTTTGACGAGTATGCGATCGGCGTACTGGCTGCCGTACTGGAACCGGATACCAATGAGGAAACAATGAAAGCAATGGCAGTCATCCTGCGAACTTACATAGCTTACACTTCGGCCGGCGGCAGGCAGCCGGATAGCCAGTGGCTGGGCCAGCCCTGGCTGTCGGCCCGGGAGCGGATTGCCAAAGGCATGGATGAAGAGAAACTAAAGAAGGCGGTATCGGAAACGGAAGGCAGAAAAATACTCTACAACGGGGAACCGATACTGCCTTTATATTGCGCTCTGTCTAACGGGAAAACCCGCTGCTTTTCCGATGTATGGGGTGGAGAGTATGCTTATTTGACCACTGTGGACAGTCTTTGGGATAAAAGTTCCCCCGATTATATGGAAAAAGTCTGGCTGAGCCGGAAAAAAATCATCCGGATGCTGGCAGAGACGGACGGGACGGAAAACGCCTGGGGACAACTATCAGAAAGTATGGTGCAGATTGTGGATAAGGATGATTCCGGTTATATACTTCAGATAGAAATTGGCGGTCAGACGTACTCGGGGGAAGATCTGCGCCGTCGTTTGGGCTTGCCGTCGGCCTGCTTTGATTATACTGTTAAAAATGATGGTATTGAATTTACCTGTTATGGCCGCGGTCACGGTGTGGGGCTAAGCCTTTTTGGCGCCAATGCCATGGCTGAGGAAGGAAAAAGTTGGGAGGAAATTATTTCGTGGTATTTTCCGGGAACAAGTGTATAAAGTTTGATTTACTGGTCAAACTATAGCTACGAGGTGATAACAGGTGAAAGAGAATTTCAAAAATTATTGGAAAAAGAATGGATTTTACATGGTACTGACAGGGGCATTGGTCGTTGTTCTCGGAATTTCCGGCGTGGCCGGATATCGTTCCGGGATGAAAGATAAAGCGGCTGCAGAAAATGCCGCCGAATTCAGTCAGGCGGAAAATGCACCGGAGGTTTTGGATGAAACACCAGCAGTAGCAGCAGGAAACACTTCAGACGTTGAGAATGCGGTAGCCGAATCCATTGCGGCAGCAGAAGCAGCTAATGCCACGGTTGCGGAAACCTTCGGGGATGATGCTAAGATGGTATGGCCGGTAGAGGGAGAAATCCTGAAAGAATTCTCATCGGATAAAACCATTTATTTTGAAACATTGGATCAGTATAAATGTAATCCGGTGATTCTTATTAAAGCCGATGTGAATCAGGAAGTTGTTGCAGCCTTTGGAGGCACTGTTGAGTCAATTACAGAAGATAGTGTGAACGGTATGGTGCTTACTGTGGACATGGGCAATGGTTATAAAGCCATTTATGGTCAGATGAAAGATATCAATGTAAAAGAGGGTGAAGCTGTTGTGAAAGGTCAGGCCATTGGAAATGTGGCTCAGCCGACAAAATATTATACGGAAGAGGGAAGTCATCTTTATTTTGGACTCACAAAAGATGAGACGCCGGTGAATCCTCAGGATTATCTGGAAAAATAAGGCGCCGGTTTTCCAGTCACCAAATTGAAAAAATCACATAAGATATAAAGCAGGCGATGATGAATCGGCCATACATATTGGAAAATATGCTGCCGATTATATTACAATTCTTCTGGTATTACCGGCCCGGGCCAGACCTTTGAATAAATACTGTATTTTCATCGGCTGCTTTATATAGCGGGGCATTGTCATCACGGCAATGCCCTTTTTCTGTTGAAATTAAAGTGTCAATCAGATATAATAAGTTCTGTAAACCATTTTTACATTTACTGGAAAGGGTATTATGAATTATACATACATTTTACAGTGCAGTGACGGTTCATTATATACTGGTTGGACGAATGATCTGGAAGCTCGGATTCAGGCGCATAATGCGGGGCGGGGTGCAAAATATACACGCAGTCGCCGGCCTGTCAAACTGGTTTATTATGAATGTATAGAAACAAAGGAAGAAGCGATGCGTCGGGAATATGCGATTAAGCAATTAAACCGTCAGCAGAAGCTGCAGTTGATCGCACAGCGGAGGAGAGACAACCTATGAACAACATTTTAAAAAAACGGACCTCGGTTCTTGTACGGGCCGCCATTGTATTAATTTCAGTCATTTTGCAGGTCTTGACCATGTTTTTACTGGTCCGGCTGCTTCAGGAGTATGCCTCCTGGGCCTATCTGCTGATTGAAATTGCCAGTATTGCCGTCGTATTTGTGCTGGTGGATAATTCATCCTCCTTTAATTCCTTCTGGATTGTGATCATTCTGGCACTGCCGGTGTTCGGCTATTGTCTTTACTTTATGTGGGGACGCAAACATACAAATAGCGCCTTTTATAAGAAATATAAAAAGATATCCGAGAAGGGCAGGGACTATAAGCAGCAGGATCCGGCCATATTGGCCGAATTGTCTGAAATGCATCCCAATAAGGCTCAAGTGGGCCGCTATTTGGTGCATGAAGGGTTTGCCCTCTACAAACATACTTCGGTCCGGTATTTTGAAGTTGGCGAGAAAAAATTCGATGCGCTTTTTGAAGATTTGGAAAAGGCAGAAAAGTTTATTTTCCTGGAATATTTTATTGTTTCCAACGGCGAGATATGGAACCGATTGAAAGAGGTTCTGGCGCGCAAAGCGGCGCAAAAAGTTGAAATTCGTCTGCTTCTGGATGATTTCGGGTGTCTTTTTATGGATGGAGACGAGATTCGTCATGAATTGTCCAAGCTGGGTATCCGGGTCAGCATATTTGCACCGATCGTAAAGGATGTTTCCCGTCTGACTTTCAATTATCGGAATCATCAGAAAATAGCCATTATTGATGGAAATATTGGTTATACCGGCGGTGTCAATCTGGCCGATGAATATGCAAATATGATCAATCGGTTCGGTCACTGGAAGGATACGGCCATTCGTCTGGAGGGGGACGGCGTCTGGGGACTGACAGAGATTTTTATGGAGATGTGGGAGCTCTCCAAGGAAAAAGAGCAGTTGGACTATAATAAATATCGTCCGACCATTTCGGTAGACGCGCCGGGATATGTTCAGCCGGTGGCCGATGGTCCGGCCAATAATCCGGATAATCCGATTGAAGAGATGTATACCCATCTGATCAATAAGGCCAGAGATTATATTTATTTCACAACACCTTATCTGGTGTTGGATAATCGGATGATAGACGATCTCTGCCGGGCGGCCCGGAGCGGTGTAGATGTACGTATCATTACGCCGCGTCACTATGATAAATGGTATGTTTATATGGTAAATATATCAAATTACGGGCGGCTTATGGAAAATGGCATTAAAATCTACGAGTATGTTCCGGGATTTATTCATGCTAAAAATGTGATTTCGGATGACGAATGCGGTGTCTGCGGGACCATTAATATGGATTACCGGAGTTTTTATCTGCATTATGAGTGCGGCGTGCTGATGACGGAAGTTCCGGCAGTCATGGAGATGAAGGAAGACTTTCTGGAAACGATGCGAAGAAGTGAGCGGGTCAGCCTGGATGCCTGGAAGCAGCGGCCGATATGGCAGAAATGTGTGCAGGGAGTATTGAGAGTTTTCTCACCATTATTATAATATAGGAGTTGAATACAACATGAAAAAAGTAGTGACGATCGCAGGCTCTGATTCCAGCGGCGGGGCAGGAATCCAGGCCGATATTAAAACGATGATGGCTCATGGAGTTTTTGCCATGAGCGCGATCACCGCATTGACAGCCCAGAATACGACGGGTGTTTATGACGTGCTGGAGGCTACGCCGGAATTTGTCGGTGAACAGATTGACTGTATATTTAACGATATTCGTCCGGATGCGGTGAAGATCGGTATGGTGTCCAATATCGGAATTATCGAAAAGATTGCAGAGAAATTAAAAGAACATCAGGCAGAAAATATTGTTGTGGATCCGGTCATGGTTTCTACCAGCGGCTGTGCCCTGATGAGTCCGGATGCCCAGGAGACTCTGGTGACAAAACTTCTTCCTCTGGCAGATATTATTACGCCAAATATCCCGGAGGCCGAGTGTCTCTGCGGCTTTGAGATCAAATCTACAGAAGATATGGTACGGGCTGCCCGTATGATCGGCGAAAACCTTAAAGGGGGCGTACTTATTAAAGGCGGTCATCTTACGGAAACGGCCGACGATCTGCTTTATGTCAATGGTGAATGTATCTGGTACCGGGGCGAACGGGTGGATAATCCGAATACCCATGGCACCGGCTGTACCCTTTCATCGGCGATCGCCAGCAATCTGGCTCTGGGTTATGACATGAAAACAAGCGTGAAGAACGCCAAAGAATATATTACCGGAGCCCTTAAAGACGGACTGGATTTGGGCAAGGGCAGCGGGCCTTTGAATCACGCCTATCGGATAACGGGGAAATAGAATATAAATGAAACAGGAGCAGGGCGCCAGAGGGATTCGTAGTTTTCCAAAGAGGAATTGCGAATACTTTGGCGCCCCGTTTTGGTATAGATCCTATTTTAGTAGATCGGCATAACCGCCAGGAATTTATACATTAATACAAAGTGGCAGAAGCTGCCGCCCATCACGAAAAGATGGAAGATTTCGTGGGAACCGAAGTTCTCATGCCTGCTGTTAAAAATCGGAAGTTTCAATGCGTAGATCACACCGCCGATGGTATAGATGATGCCGCCGGTAAGGAGCCACATAAAAGCTTCTCTGGACAGACTGTTCAAAATCTGGGTAAATGCCAGAATGCAGGTCCATCCCATTCCGATATAGAGCACGGAGGAAATCCATTTCGGGCAGTTTACCCAAAAAGCTTTCAGAATGATTCCAAATATAGCGATGCCCCACACAATGGCCAGAAGGGTATAACCCAGAGCGCCTCGGATTGCAATGAGGCAAACCGGTGTATAGGTTCCGGCAATGAGTATGGATATCATCATATGGTCAAATTTTTTTAATCGTTTGTTTACCTTTTCATTAATATCTAATGAATGATACAGGGTACTTGCTGCATATAGTAAAAGCATGCTGACGATAAATATGCTTAAAGAAATCACATGAATGGCATCCGGAGCCGTACAAGCACGGAGGATTAATGGGACGGCGGCGAGCAAAGCCATGAGCCAGCCGATAAAATGGGTGATTGCACTGCCTGGATCTTTTGGTTTAAATTTCATAATATCACCTTCCTGTCTGAAATTTATACGAACTATGAAGTATCAAACGACAACACATAGTAATTAAAACTATATAATCTATAATATGATACTATCACAAATAAAATACATGTCAAGCGTAAAAAAATAAAAACAGTGAAAAATCTATAAAACTATGATATAGTAATCATGAATAAAATTTTCTTGGGAGTGAATAAGTATTATGGGAAAATATTTTGGGACGGATGGCTTCCGCGGCGAGGCTAATGTAAAGCTCACAGTGGAACATGCATTTAAAGTCGGTCGATTTTTAGGATATTATTTTGGGAAAGAACACAAAGCAAGGATTGTTATTGGAAAAGACACACGGCGTTCCAGTTATATGTTTGAATATGCGCTGGCGGCCGGACTTACGGCCAGCGGAGCCGATGCTTACCTGCTGCATGTGACGACGACGCCAAGTGTTTCTTATGTGGTGCGGACGGAAGAGTTTGACTGCGGAATTATGATTTCGGCCAGCCACAATCCATTTTATGATAATGGAATTAAAATCATCAATGCCATGGGACATAAGATGAGCGCCGATGTAGAGCAGCTCATTGAAGCGTATATTGATGGAAAAACAGAGGAACTTCCGCTGGCTACCCGGGAGAATATCGGGCGTACGGTGGATTATGCGATGGGAAGAAACCGTTATATCGGTCATTTGATTTCCACAGCTACCCGTTCCTTTAAAGATAAAAAGGTTGGCCTGGATTGCTCTAATGGTTCGGCATCTTCCATTGCAAAAAGTGTTTTTGATGCGTTGGGAGCGAAAACTTATGTGATCAATGCGGAACCGGACGGCACAAATATTAATATGAACTGTGGTTCTACGCATATCGAAGTGCTTCAGAAATTCGTTATAGAAAAGGGTCTTGACGTGGGGTTTGCCTATGATGGCGATGCGGATCGGTGTATTGCGATAGATGATGAAGGGCATATTGTGGACGGCGATCTGATTATGTATGTCTGCGGAAAATATATGCATGAAAATGGTAAATTAAATAATGATACGGTTGTTACGACAGTTATGTCGAACTTTGGTCTGTATCTGGCCCTTGATAAAGCCGGTATTCGCTATGAAAAGACGGCTGTCGGGGATAAATATGTCTATGAAAATATGATGAAGAATGGCCACTCTATCGGTGGTGAACAGTCCGGGCATATTATTTTCAGCCAGTTGGCGACAACCGGCGACGGTATCCTTACGTCTCTTAAAATTATGGAAGTGATGCTGGAGAAAAAGACCAGTCTTTCCGAGCTGATCAAGCCAGTGACCATTTATCCGCAGCTTCTTGTCAACGTTAAAGTTCAGGATAAAACAGCAGCAGAACAGGATGAAGATGTTCAGGCGGCTGTAAAGGCTGTGGAGGAAGCTCTTGGTAATACGGGACGTATTCTTGTGCGGGAAAGCGGAACAGAACCATTGCTGCGTGTCATGGTGGAAGCAGAAACAGATGAAATCTGCCATAAGTATGTTTATCAGGTAGTTGATGTATTAAAGGCCAAGGGCCATGCGGTTGAAGGGAAGTAGAGAACATGGGAGACAGTCTGGTTGAACAGGTGAGAAATGCTATGCCGCCAGAGGATGATCTATTTGAGGTGGCAGAATTATTTAAAGCTTTTGGGGATGCGACCCGGGCAAAGATCATATGCGCATTGAGTCAGTCCGAGCTGTGTGTGGGAGATCTGGCGCTGCTTCTCGAGATGAATCAGTCGGCTGTATCGCATCAGCTTCGGCTGTTAAAGCAGGCCAGACTGGTAAAAACACGCCGGGACGGCAAGGTGCGTTACTATTCCCTGGCGGATGAGCATATACAGGAAATGTTTAAAGTGGCGTTTGACCATGTAATGGAAGAATAAAGAATCAAGGAGAATTTACAATGGAAAAGATTATTTTAACCGGAGACCGTCCGACAGGACGGCTTCATGTAGGACATTATGTCGGTTCCCTGAAGCGGCGGGTAGAACTTCAGAATTCAGGCGAATATGACAAAATCTATATTATGATCGCAGATGCGCAGGCATTAACGGATAATGCGGATAATCCGGAAAAAGTGCGTCAGAACATTATCGAAGTGGCGTTGGATTATCTCTCTTGTGGCCTGGATCCGGAGAAATCCGTACTCTTTATCCAATCCCAGGTTCCGGCCCTGACAGAGCTGAGCTTCTATTATATGAATCTGGTAACCGTTTCACGTCTGCAGAGAAATCCAACAGTAAAGGCGGAAATCCAGATGCGTAATTTTGAAACCAGTATTCCGGTAGGCTTTTTTACTTATCCGATCAGTCAGGCCTCGGATATTACTGCGTTTAAGGCGACCACTGTGCCGGTTGGTGAAGATCAGCTCCCGATGATTGAACAGACCCGGGAAATCGTCCGCAAATTTAATTCGGTTTACGATGAGGTCCTGGTGGAGCCGGAAGCCCTTATTCCGGAGAGTGAAGTCTGCTGCCGTCTTCCGGGAACAGACGGAAAGGCAAAGATGAGTAAGTCCTTAAATAATTGTATTTATCTTTCAGATACTGCGGAAGAGGTTCAGAAAAAGATTATGGGAATGTTTACTGACCCGAATCATTTGAAGGTTTCTGATCCGGGATGTGTGGAAGGTAATGCGGTATTCACGTATCTCGATGCATTCTGTCGGGACGACCATTTTGAAAAGTTCTGGCCGGAATATGCCAATTTGGATGCGTTAAAGGACCATTATCGCCGGGGCGGTCTTGGTGATGTGAAAGTAAAACGTTTCCTGAATAATATTATGCAGGAAGAACTGGAACCGATTCGCGGCCGCAGAAAGGAACTGGAACAACATATTCCGGAAATTTATGAGATTCTGCGTAAGGGCAGTATGGAAGCAGCTAAGGTTGCAGCTCAAACATTGGAAGAAGTGAAACGGGCAATGAAAATCAATTATTTTGAAGATGCCCAGTTGATTGCAGAACAGGCAAAACGTTTTGCTGAAAAATAAAAGGATATTAAAACTGGCTGTCAGGGGATAGAGATATCCTTGACAGCCGATTTTCGTTAAATAATGAGTAGGACGAGAGAGCATATGATTTTAGTGACAGGCGGATGCCGCAGCGGAAAAAGTGAATTTGGTGAAAAGCTGGTCGAAGCTATGGGCCGTCGGCGCCTGTATGTGGCAACGGCCAGGATTTTCGATGAAGAAATGGCCCGGCGTGTGGACAAACATAAGGAACGCCGGGGAGAATTGTGGATAACTCATGAAGGCTATACGGATTTAGAGACGTTAGATTATACGGGTTTTGATGGCATTTTGCTGGATAGTGTGACATCGATGGTGACCAATCTGCTGTTTGACTTTATGGCAGAACAGAAGGATGGTGAAGATTTCTCGAAAGTGGATTACAGTGCGGCTGAAGCCTATATTATGGATAAGTTTCAGAGCCTGGGAGCGGATGTGCGGAAGAAAAATTTACCTTATGTAATGGTGACAGATGAAATCGGTCTGGGAGTTGTTCCTGAGACGCCGCTTGGGAGGGGCTTCCGGGACATTCTTGGACGGGTGAATCAATACCTGGCCTCTGAGGCGGCGGAGGTCTATTTTGTGGTCAGTGGAATTCCGATGCGGATTAAGGCGGAGTGATTTATGGATACATTGATTTTGACTTTACAATTATTTACAAGTCTTCCAATTAATAAAAGAGTGGAAGTGAGTGACGAACGTCTGATTCGGGGGGTGGCCCTCTGGCCTGCAGCGGGAATCATCATTGGTGTTTTCGATGCGCTGATTTTCTGGGCGGCGGTGCATATTTTGCCGGTTTCTATAGCGGCGGCGCTGGCGCTTCTCGGTGAACTGTGGATGACGAGGGGATTTCATCTAGACGGTCTGTGTGATACAGCGGATGCACTTTTTTCTTCAAGATCCCGGGAACGAATGCTGGAAATTATGAAGGACAGCCATATCGGAACCTTTGGTGTTGTTGCGGCAATTGCCGATCTGGCATTTAAATATCTGTTGCTCACTGCCTCCGGCATGCCAATATTTATACTGCTTGCAGCGCCGACGGCGGGGAAGATGGTTCAGGGACTGTGTATGTATAAAGCCAATTATCCAAGGGAAAGTGGCTTGGGAAAAAGCTATATTGGACGGATACCATTAAGTATTGCCGTTGTCTCATCGGTTTTTGGCGCCGTCTGGGTTATTGGCAGTCTGATAGCCGGCATTGTCTGGACAGGTATAGGCTGTAGGACAGCGATAGGTTTTCCTGTGCTTTTGCTTTTTGTGATTGTATGTTTTCTGTTGGCCTGGTTGTTCCGTCGGCATATGGAAAAAGTCATTGGCGGAATGACAGGAGATACTTTGGGAGCGGCTTCGGAAATTATAGAGATTTTTTCTATGCTGCTTATGGTGGCGCTGGAAGGAGTGTTGTGATATGAAATTATATATGGTCCGGCACGGCGAAACCGAGTGTAATGTTCAACGGGTTTATTATGGCAGTCTGGATGTGCCGATTACCGAAAAGGGCCGACAACAGGCAGAAGCCGTGGGCGATATGTTGAGAAACGTGGCTTTTGATCAAGTCATTGTCTCCGGGCTTTGCCGGACAAGGCAGACAGCGGAAGCCATTCTTTCACGGCTGGAGACGGAACCGGGGAAAATATGTTCCATTCCGGCCTTCAATGAGATGGATTTCGGCGCCTGGGAGGGGCTTCATTATGCGGAGGTCCGTGAGCGGTACCCCGAGGATTATAGAGCTATGGCCGGGGATTGGCAGCATTGCGGACCAAGTGAGGGAGAGCGCTTTACGGATTTTAGCCGACGTGTATGGGCGGGATGGAAAGCGCTTTCTTCCAAAGAGACATTTAAAAAGGCGGAAAATGTCCTTTTCGTTGGTCACAGCGGTCCGATGCAGTGCCTGATGTGCCATTTTCTTGGAATGGATGTATCGAATATATGGCATCTGGAAATTCGTCAGGGTGTCTATACGGAATTTGAAATTGTCGATAATTTTCCGGTATTGAAAGGATTAAATGTGACATGTTAAGTTTAGAAGAAATCTGCGAAAGAATTCAGCCCGCCGATGCGGAGATGATGCATCAGGTTTGGAGAATATGGGATAATAAATGTATTCCACTTCGAAGTCTGGACTGGCTTCAGGAAACATTTGTACGCATTGCCGGGGTGCAGCGGACGGCGACTCCGCGTATTGACAGGAAACTTACCATTGTCATGGCGGCGGATAATGGAGTCATTGCCGAGGGGGTCAGTCAGTCGGACTATCATGTGACGACTCAGGTCGTGGAAAATATGCTGCATCAGAGAGCGACAATCGCGCTTATGTCGGAAAGGGCGGGAAGCGATTTCCTTGTGGCGGATATCGGGATGAAAGAAAAAGTTGAAGGTGTTGTGGATATATCACAGATGCGGGGCACGTATAATATGGCCAAAGGTCCGGCTATGAGTCGGAAAACGGCCATAGCGGCTATTGAAGCCGGGGCTGATCTGGCAATAAAAAAGGCGGCAGAAGGATACGGTCTCTTATCCACGGGTGAAATGGGAATCGGTAATACAACAAGCAGCAGTGCGGTGCTGGCGGTTCTATCCGGCAGACCGGCTGCCTGTGTGACCGGCCGGGGCGCAGGACTTTCCAGCGAGGGACTTGAACGAAAGATACAGACCATCGAGAAAGCGATCGGACTTCACCGGCCGAATCCTAAAGATGGAATTGATATATTGGCAAAGGTCGGCGGATTGGATATTGCGGGGTTGACCGGTGTGTTCCTGGGAGCGGCAGCATCGGGGGTTCCTGTAGTCATTGATGGGTTTATTGCATCCGTGGCGGCTTTATTGGCGAAGCAGCTTGTCCCGGCGGCGTCCGACGGTATGATTGCTTCTCATTGTTCAAAGGAACCGGGGGCAGTGCTTGCTCTGGAAATGCTTGGATTAAAGCCGGTGATTTACGGAAACTTTCACCTGGGGGAAGGCAGCGGCGCCGTGCTCTTATTTCCGATGCTTGACCAGGCTTTTTATCTCTATGAGAAACTTCCGAGTTTTCAGGAAGGCAAAATAGAGACATACATCCCTTTAAAATAATGCAAAAACATGATATACTGTGAACAGTTAGCGAGGTGTTTTCGAGCTTACTGAGAACGCATACCTGGAAACTTAGTGAATCGGAGCTGAAGGCGAACGGTGAACTTAGTTGACACGGTGTACTGTGAACAGTTAGCGTATAAATAAAGACAGGAGGTACATTGATGCGAGAAGTAGAGACCGTAGGTATCCTGACCAGCGGCGGTGATGCGCCGGGAATGAATGCGGCTATTCGGGCAGTTGTACGGACGGCCCAGGCCAGCGGTATGAAAGTTAAAGGAATTAAAAGAGGCTATGCCGGTTTATTGAATAATGAAATTATAGATATGGATTCCCGGATGGTATCTGAGATAGCGCGTCTGGGCGGTACGATTTTATTTACGGCCAGATGTAAAGAATTCGAAACCAGAGAAGGTCAGCAAAAAGGTGCGCAGATTCTAAAGGATAATGGAATCGACGGTCTTATTGTCATCGGCGGAGATGGTTCGTTCCGGGGAGCTCAGAAACTTTCCGAGTTAGGAATTAATACCATTGGTATTCCTGGAACCATTGACCTGGATATTAACTGTACGGATTATACGATTGGATTCGATACGGCGGTGAATACGGCGATGAGCGCCATTGACAAGATTAAAGATACTTCTACATCCCATGAGCGGTGTAGTATCATCGAAGTTATGGGCCGGAATGCCGGTTATATTGCTCTCTGGTGTCAGATGGCGAATGGTGCGGATGGTATCCTCATACCGGAACGGGATGCCTTTAACGAGCAGGACTTAATTGATGCGATCATGCATAACCGTTCAAAAGGCAAGACCCATCATGTGATCATCAATGCAGAAGGTGTAGGTCATACGAATCGGCTGGCACGGCGCATTGAGGCGGCAACGGGAATCGAAACCCGTGCGACAGTTCTCGGCCATATTCAGCGCGGTGGTTCACCGACAGCCCGAGACCGGGTGATGGCGGCGACCATGGGCGGCTATGCCATTGATCTGCTTCACCGGGGTGAAACAAATCGGGTCATTTGCTATAAAGATGGAAAATATGTGGATTTTGATATTGACGAAGGATTGGCTATGGAGAAGACCATTGATGAATACCAGTTCCTGATCAGTCGTTTGATGTCTGTGTATTAATCATAATGCTGCAGTAGGATTTTGAATCTTACAGCAGCATTTCGTTTTAAAACCACATTGAATAGTTATAGTAGTTAACAGGATTCCCCAGTATAATAGGACAAAGAGCCGATTGTCTGGATCAAATGCTCACGGTTTCCGTGCCATGCCAGATAGTCGTCAAAACTTTCCAAAATCTGGTTACTGAAAATATTGGCTTCATTGAGCAATTCAAAAAAGGTTTCATTGTGGGGAATCCGTTGTTCACCGGTATACCAGGTGCGTCGGCCTTCGTTCAGATAATCTTCCGGATCACCCTGATATTCTGGATAGATAAAGCAGGTCTTTGACGAAGAAAGCTTTAAATGGTTCTCCATGAACCGGACGAGACGCTGGCGCATCTGCGGATTTGTCTGCAGGAAAATGCAGGTCCTGCGCACAGTTGTAATGACCTTGAGCAATGTTTTGCGGGACAGCCGGTAATGATAGGTCGTTCGAATGGCATATAAAAGACAGTCAGAGATAATCCGGCGTTCTTTTTTTGTTAAGGAAACCAGAGCTTCCAGATTCAACTGGGACGGTTCCATATGATTCAAACGTTTTAATAAAAGGGTATCCATAAGCGTTTCAATACGCCGATAATAAAAAGCCTCATATCTGCGCTCCGGGTAGTCGTTTAAATCCTGCTGCATGCGGGCATAAAGATAAGGGTGTGTATGGGTATCCAATGCATAATGGCAGAAAAAGCCGGCAATATAAGCCAGACAGATCTCCCGGTCTTCTGTCTCAAGAACGATGGTGTATTCCAGTAAATTGTCCAAAAAAGCACCGGTACTTTTTTCGTGAAGAATATTACATATATTATTCTTTCGTTTCCTCATATAAGGGTTCAGATAATAGAAGAAGATATCGGGACCCTGGAGTCCCATGTGATATGCATTTGGATTTTTTCGGATGATTTCTTTTAAATAGTTCGGAGAAAGCAACTGGTAGGACCGTTCACCGAACAGATAATTTGTAATTAGTCCCGGCATATACAAAATCTCCTTTGTTACAGTATACATCTATTTTAACAAATTATAACGGATTAGCAATGAAATTCCAATGAACAATTATAAAACTATTATTAATTTTTTATGGGATGTGTTATAATCATAACGATTATTGTAAAAAGGGGTTATAAACGTGCTACAAAAGATTATCAAAGTTATATTAAGTATTTTTACGGTTTTATTGGGTACATTCGCGATGCTTGTTTTTAAAGGGATTTTCTGGATGTTTAAAACCTGGAATCATCTGACCATGGATGAACTTGTTTTTCATCTGAATTCTCCATTAGAGGGGACGAATCAGGGAATGATCAACGATTTTGTCTACTCTTGCGGAATCATTACAATTGTTACGGCGATTGTTTTGTGTGTATTGATGATAGTATTGTATTTTTGTAAACGAAGATGGGTTTTTTATGCAGCAGGAGGGATTGTATGGGTGGTTTCGGCTGTGACGATAGGTTATACGTTATCCTATGCATGGAAGACGCTGGATGTCTCTTCCTATAATGATAATCGAGGAACCTTTTCGACATTTATTGATGATAATTATGTGGCTCCGACAGATGTGGCTCTGACTTTCCCCGAGAAAAAGAGGAACCTTATTTATATTTTTCTTGAGTCTATGGAAATAACCTATGCTGATGAGCAGAGCGGTGGCGCATTTAAAGAAAATGTTATTCCCGAACTGACGGAGTTATCTTTGGAGAATGAGAATTTTTCTGGTGACAGAAACGTATTAAATGGTGGAGCATCCCTTCCGGGAACAGGCTGGACGATTGCCGCTATGTTTGCTCAGACATCCGGCCTCCCACTTAAAATATCTATTGGAGATAATGAGATGAATACTCAGGAAAGCTTTTTCCCGGGAATCACCTCCCTGGGGGATATTCTTGAGGCAGCCGGATATAATCAGGGACTTTTGATTGGTTCGGAGGCTGTTTTCGGCGGAAGACAGTTGTATTTTACGACCCATGGAAATTATCGTATGTGGGATTATAATTATTATTCTCAGAATGGAGGTCTTCCGGAGGGCTATCGCGTATGGTGGGGCTATGAGGATGATTATCTTTTTGATTTCGCAAAAGATAAATTGATGGAGATGAGTCAGGAAGATGAACCATTTAATCTGACTATGCTGACGGTAGATACCCATTTTGAAGATGGTTATATCTGTGAGGATTGCCCGGATACTTATGGAGAAGACAGATACGCAAATGTTATGGCGTGTTCCAGTCAGAAGGTCAGTGAGTTTATCGAGTGGATTCAGCAGCAGGATTTTTATGAGAATACAACCATTGTCATTTCCGGCGATCATCCGACGATGGACGGTGATTTTTGTGAAGATGTGGATGAAGAATATGAGAGAAAAGTTTATACAGCCTATATTAACGCGCCAACAAGTCCGGAAGAACCGTTCTGGCGTGAATTCTCCACCTTTGATCAGTTTCCGACCACGTTGGCCGGTCTTGGTGTTCAGATTGAAGGAGACCGTCTTGGGCTTGGAACAAATCTGTTCTCTCACATTCCAACATTGACGGAACGTTTTGGCAATGAGATGATATCTGCGGAATTGTCAAAGAAATCCAGGTTGATGGAAGAACTGACAGCAGATATTGTGGATGAAAGTCTGAAACTGAAAGAAGGAGCCGGTTCGGCGGCAGTAACAGCCACATCTTATGATAATACGACCGGTCAGTTTGAAGTGACCATTTCGGACATTAAAACAGATATGGATTATCAGGCTGTGCGCTGCCTTGCGTTCCCGGAGGAGGACGAGGACAATCAGCAGTGGTATGACGTCTATTCCCTTGGAGACGGCTCCTATATGGCGGAGATCTATGCCTGGGATTATGGGTATCAGACAGGAAATTATAAAGTTCAGGTTTATCTGTTTGATGCCAATGGCAAATCTGTTATGATCAGCGAAATCGGAGGCATAATGGTTCAGTAAGAGGCGGGTGAAGCGAATGGATTTATTTGATTATATGAGAAATAACACAATGGAGAAAGAGTCGCCGCTGGCATCAAGGCTGCGTCCGTCATCGTTGGAGGAGATTGTCGGCCAGCAGCATATTCTCGGAAAAGATAAGATGCTCTATCGGGCAATTAAGGCGGACAAGCTGAGTTCAATCATTTTGTATGGGCCGCCGGGGACGGGAAAAACGACCATTGCCAGGGTGATTGCCAATACGACAAAGGCGGTTTTTACTCAAATGAATGCGACTGTAGCCGGGAAGAAGGATATGGAGCAGGTTGTGGCAGAGGCAAAGGACCGACGCGGAATGTACGGTCAGAAGACAATTTTGTTTGTCGATGAAATTCACCGTTTTAATAAGAGCCAGCAGGATTATCTGCTTCCATTTGTGGAAGACGGAACCCTGGTCTTGATCGGAGCGACGACGGAGAATCCTTATTTTGAGGTGAATAGTGCATTGATTTCAAGGTCGGTCATTTTCCGATTGGAGCCATTGGATAATGAGGATATTATGAAGCTGCTCCGACGGGCAGTTTATGATGTGGAAAAAGGTATGGGAGCCTATCATGCGGAAATCAGCGAGGATGCGCTGGCCTTTCTGGCCGAGATGAGCAATGGTGATGCCCGGACCGCTTTAAATGCAGTGGAATTGGGAATTCTCACAACGGAGCCATCAGAAGATGGAAAGATTTATATTACATTGGAAGTAGCCGCCGAATGTATTCAAAGACGGGTGACTTTATATGATAAAAATGGAGATAATCATTATGACACGATTTCGGCGTTTATAAAGAGCATGCGGGGTTCAGACCCGGATGCGGCTGTTTACTATCTGGCGCGGATGCTCTATGCGGGGGAAGATGTGGCCTTTGTTGCCCGGCGAATTATGATATGTGCAGCGGAGGATGTGGGTAATGCGGATCCACAGGCCCTGACGGTTGCGGTGAGCGCTGCCCAGGCTGTGGAGCGGCTTGGCATGCCGGAAGCACGGATTCCCCTGGCTCAGGCAGCTATTTATGTGGCCTGTGCGCCAAAAAGCAATGCGGCTTATATGGCGATCAATGAGGCGATGGACTGGGTGGCCGGTCATAAGAGCGAACCTATACCGCCCTATTTACAGGATGCCAGTTACCGCGGCGCGAAAAATTTCGGCCATGGCATCGGTTATCAATATGCCCATGATTATGAAAATCATTGGGTAAAGCAGCAGTATCTTCCGGATGCAGTGGAAGGACATCAGTTTTATCACAGTGGTAATCTGGGATATGAGTCAAAAATGAAACAATGGCTGAAGAATTTAAAGCAGGAAGGATAAAGAGAAATGGAATTATATATTGTACGACATGGAAAAACTTATTGGAATGATGAAAAAAGAATTCAGGGATGGGCAGATATTGAGCTGACTGAGTCGGGACGTCAGGTGGCCTTTGATTCGGCAGAGGGCATGAAAGATATTCATTTTGATGGAATTTATTCCAGCCCATTGAAACGGGCCTATGAGACAGCATGTATTTTAAAAGGCGCCCGGGAACTTCCGGTTGTTGTGGATGAGCGTATTAAAGAGATTGGTTTTGGCGTGCTGGAAGGCGCGGACTTTACAAAAATCCGGGGAGATAAAACAAGCAAATTCACCGCTTTTTTTGATGCGCCGGAGGTTTACGAGGCGCCGGAGGGCGGAGAAAGTATTCAGGAAGTATGCGACCGGGCGGAAGATTTTCTGAAGGAAATCATCGAAAAGCATAAAAACGATGAGCGGATCATGATCGTGGCCCATGGGGCAGTCAATAAGGCCATGATGCATTATATCCGGAAAAATGAAATTAAAGATTTGTGGGAAGGCTCTTTGCAGAGAAATTGTGGTGTGACGATCGTAGACTGTCGGGACAGTCAATTTGATGTCATAGCAGACAATAAGGTGTTTTATGAATACAAAAAAGCGTAGGATGCGCATTTATTATTTTTCGCTTTGTACCGGATGAAAGAGAGTTGTAAGAATTGACAGATTTCAGCGTCTTGTTAAATGTAAAAAATTCATGTATACTAAATGCTGAGGGCCGGGCAGGACATCTGTCTGTCAGAAGGTGGTAATGCTCAGAAAGGATGGAATTAGGAAGAATGAAGATACTTTCATTTGGCGTGCCTTGCTACAATTCGGAAACATATATGAAAAAATGTATCGATTCCCTGCTTGTGGGAGGCGATGATATTGAAATTATTATCGTAGATGATGGTTCAAAGGATGGTACGGCAGCCATTGCTGATGAATATGCAGCAGCCTATCCGGATATTGTTAAAGCGGTTCATCAGGAAAATGGCGGTCATGGAGAAGCTGTAAATACAGGACTTAAAAATGCCTCTGGTTTATATTATAAGGTCGTGGACTCAGATGACTGGCTGGATGAAGAAAGTCTGAAAAAAGTTATTGAGGTGCTGAAAAGATTTGCACAGAATAAAAAACGTGTAGATTTAATGATCTGCAATTATGTGTATGAACATGTGGAGGATCAGACCTCTAAGGCGATTCGTTATGCAAATGTACTGCCTGAGGGTGAAGTATTCGGATGGAATAAGGTGAGACGTTTCAGGGTGGACCAGAACCTGCTGATGCATTCCATGATTTACCGGACACGGGTTTTAAAGGATGCGGGGCTGGAATTGCCAAAACATACATTTTATGTGGATAACCTGTTTGCCTATGTCCCGCTGCCATACGTACGGAGTCTGTATTACATGAATGTGGATTTATATCGTTATTATATTGGCCGGAGCGATCAGTCCGTGAATGAAACGGTGATGATCAGCCGTATCGATCAGCAGATCCGTGTAAATAAAATGATGTTTGATGCCTATAGCCTTCCGGATGATGTTTTCAATAAGCGTTTGGCACGGTATATGATGAGTTATCTGGCGATGATCTGTCTGGTAACATCTATTATGCTGACGATTTCCGGAACAGAGGAGCATAGGCAGAAACGGAAGGAAATGTGGCGTTATTTTAAGGAGAACGATCCAGGGATGTATTATCGTCTGCGCGTAGGATTACGCGGCATTGTCAGCAATCCTCCGGGAATGATTTCCAGTTCGATTATGCGAAAGGGTTATCATCTGGCTCAGAAAATATATAAATTTAATTAGCTGGTTTGGGAGCGAATCCGAGAAGGTTCGCTTCCTTTTGTTTGCGCGCCATGGGCGCGCTCTAACGGGTGCAAGTCCCGAACACGC
>ERZ1673746.159-NODE-159-length-98438-cov-18.779403_pt1 | contig 98438 bp, 88 predicted proteins | sample MGYA00580205_ERZ1673746 | MGnify/ENA primary metagenome ERZ1673746 (study PRJEB41218, sample SAMN15661771) | gut metagenome | host: Homo sapiens | place: Canada: London | collected 2015-08-20/2019-03-30 | study: EMG produced TPA metagenomics assembly of...
CGCCCCTCATTTCTATTTTATCTCGTTTGTACCCCTTGTACACCGATGCTTGCATCTCATAAGAAATTTCACCCGTACGGAATTCTTTCTCGTATGCTAATGTTTGCCGACAACTACCTGTGTCCAAGTTAATAGTGTGATTCTTGTAATCGATGATCGGCTGCGATAACGCGCTTGTCATGCTAAAGTCCGTTACAACCAGCATTGGTTTTTCCTTGTAGATGCGCAGTAGTTCATCCATCGTGGCAGCAAGGCTTTTTGATGCGGCTTGCATATCAAATCCGCTGTCTTTCAAAACGCTTTCTGCACTTGTCAGAGTTGGAACGGAAAAGCACAAAGGTAAAATGTACTGTTTTCCTTTTAGTTTTCCAGCATCTAAAAGAGTCATATAAAAATTCTCTGCTGTGAATTCGTTTGAATCCATTACATCGGTGAGATCGAGAAAAGCTCCATTCATCATACTCTTTTCGATATCTGGAAATAGATTAACATTCGTCAATCTGTTTCCTTCCATAATAAAAAGGTCGGGACCCTTGCCTGAAAGGATTTCCGTATTTAGCTGATGAATCTCTGCCTCACGCTCTGCGGTATCACCCTCTTTGGGCGATACGAACTGTATTGTGATATTGGGGTTCTCTTTTTGATAATCTAGCAGTTTTTCATAGATAGGACAATGTGTATCAGGATTTGCATAGTAAGCCGTAAGGTAGACTGTTAACGTAACTGGATTTGAGCTATCCTCCGCGACTTGCTTGGTTAAATCTATTTTCCTTTTGGTAGATGTGCATCCTGTGAGAAGAACCAGCAGGCTTACTATAATAGCACCGATGAATATGTTAAATCGGTTATTTCGTCTATTGTTATACATGACTTCAGATTCTCCGATTTCTAAAATTTTGCTTCATACCAATACCAATGCGCCGCAATTCGTTCAGTATATTGTGTATTATCACCTTCTGATTCTGCCCACGACCATCCATTTCCACTTTTTACAAACTCAACCGGAACATCTTGAAAGCCATGTGGTTCATCATCTTCAGAATAGTAAAAGCCCTTATATGTAGTACTCGGAACAAGCCCGAAAGAGCCTGTACAAAATTCCACCATATCATCTGCGTAATAATATACTTTCCATCCATTCCACTCTAGCGGTTCCATTGGATGTTCTTTTATCACTTTCCGCGCATAGTTTGTCAGCTCATCCTGATTTCGCAGTATATAAGATTGAACAGATTTTTTGTTAAATGGTCGAGCAAACAATATCGCAGTCACCGCGATACTCCCTAGTACGATCAAAAGTCCCATGGATACTTTTTTCATGCTTTCCTCCAATAGAATGAAAACATATCATGTACAAGAGCGGAATTGTCTCCGAAAAATTTCTTGCCCTTTCAACTTTATCTTAGTATGCGTACAATATGCAGAGCCATGTCTGCATTTTCTTTATCCACAAATATCTCTGTGACATACTTCGGTTTTATGCCTAAAGATCCAATTCTTGCCTGATCGAACGTATTACGCCGATTGACATCTTTGGTTTTGCAATAGAATTTGATTCCAGCAGCTGCCAGCGCATCCGTGATGCGATTGCACTGGTAGGGGTCAGAAACAGCTGCAACTTGTGATTTGAAAAATTGTTCTAACATAATAGGCCTCCATTACACGCTGTTGTCCATCTAATGAAGATTAAATCACTTATACTATATCATACAGATGATTACAAATGTAAAAAGTGCAGTATGAACCATAAATTTTGCAGTGAAATGGGCATTTCTAACCAACAAACATGAAAATCCCGGTAATTTGATGCTTTTGGGAATCAAGCCACTGGAACAATGATTTTAATCAGCGACTAATTGGAAACTGTGCAGAAAAAGAAAAAAGATGTTTCTGTGAATTATAATCAAAGACATAGAGAGCGTTAATATTCTCTAAAATAGCCGCGACATTTTTTAGACCGTAGCCGTGTTCAATTGATTTGTTTTTAGGTGCTACTATCTTATTATCGAGAATTTCAACATCATGCGCTGTGCGATTCTCAAGATATAAGAATCCAGCGGCTTCTTCTGTTCTCATTTTTAATAGCACTTTTCTTTCCTCGAAAGATGAAACAGCCATACAAGCATTAAAAGCATTGTCTAAAAGGTTTGAAAGGACAACTATCAGTTCTTCATCTGATAAGGGAAAAGCGGAAAGATCACCAAGTTGCATTTGGAATGAAATTTGGTTTTTGATTGCAGCAGAATGTTTTTGTGTCAGTAAAATATCTACAACATTTCGCCCTGTTTTGGTAATCAGTGAGGGAAGCAATTCTTTTTTTAATAGCGGTTCTACATATTTTATAATCTCGCCGTTGGGTGATTCTTGTTGCACCAATCCATAAATCACAGCTAGCTGATTCTGAAAATCATGTGTCTTTTTTCGTTGATCAGAATAAGCTTCCACCAGTGCTTCCATACTTTCTTTTTCTTGCTTGATACTGCGCTTTAAAATTATATTATCCTGCAAGGCAGCTTGTTGCTGATCCATGTAATCAAGTATCCACATTGCCATCACATCAAAGAATAAAAGAATGATTTCACAAAGCAGGAGCTCTGTTCCTACATTAGATTCGACTTCATAAATTTGAAAAAATATTACAGAACAAAAGATTGTAGTCAATGGAAAAAGTGTCGCCCGAAGCCAGTCTTTCCAAGTGGTATTTTTGAATTGAAATCGGTTTCTCGCAAATAATCCGATTATAACAGTAAGCAAAAGCTCCAAGCATTTTACTCCGTAGCATATCAAGTAATATTCCACTGGGTTTTCCATATATGTAGAAAATGCTTTTTTCGAAAGAAACGAAACAGCTAAAAGGACGAGAACATCCCACACGCTTACGAACGAATAAAACCCAATGGCAATTCCGATGCTTTGCATTATGGTGTCATCATACGCAATTTTCAATCATATAGCATCTACAATAATCACTGCAAATGCCTTACTCCAAAAATGGCTATCAAACAGTACAAGTGCGGTAATATTTGAAATAACTAATAGAATAACTGAAGCCCCGAATTTTCTTCTCGATAGATTTTTCTTTAAAAAGACTGATGCGAAAAAAATTAGCACTATTACTTCCAGCAACACTAATAGCACATTGATCCAAAACAAAAGCAGGTCATTCATAGATTCATCCCCTTCCAAAGTAAAAACTTTCTGCAAATAGCCTTGTAGTTTTTTTCGGAAACCTTAATTGTCACATTGTTACGAAGTTGTGCGCTATAACTTGCCATTTTATCAATATACTGCATATTTACTAGAAAGCTTTTTTGTAATCGAATAAATCCTTGTTCCGAAAGAAACTGATCATAATCTTCTAGTTTTCCAAGGCATTCTATGGTTTCTCCACAAGTCAAAATGGCCTGCACTCTTCGCTGAGAAGTTCCTTCAAAATACAAAATATCTTTAATGGCTATCGGTAAAAATCTATCTTTTTGCCGAATCTGAATGACACGGTTGTTTTCATATAGTTTTTCTTGAAGATCATCCATGCAACTAGAAAGTTCTTCGTCTAGCTTAGCTTTAAGCAGATAGCGGAAAGCATTGACCTTATACCCCGAAGGTGCATATTCAATGAAAGATGTCACAAATATTAAAACCATTTCCGGGTATCGCTGACGGAGTATGGCTGCAATCTCAAGCCCATTAAGATCTGGCAGATCAATATCGAGAAAAGCAGCTTGTACAGAAGATAAGTCTTCACTGAGCAAAGATTTGCTAGAAGAAAAAATCTTACAGTCATATAGCAAATCTTTTCTTGCACAATATGCCTTTATTTTTTTGTCTAAAATCTTAGAAAATTCCAACTCATCGTCAAGAATCACAATCTTCACGGCAAAAGAAAACCTCCGTATCCTTTTCTTACTTTGACTAACCATACCGCGAAGCCCTCCGTATTGTCAACATTATTTTTTCGATTCGTATCTTTAGCACAATTATCAATCATTGGTGTGTTAAAGTCAAGAAAAAAGCTGATTATTAGCACAAAGTGAGATTGAGGCATGAAGATATATGACTACGCCGGCAAGAAAAACATCAGCGGAGAACGGATACGAGAGGCACGAACCCGACTCCATTTGACGCAAACAAATCTTGCTGTTCAGCTTAAACTATCAGGGGTTGACGTAGAACGCGACTCTATCAGCCGTATTGAAATCGGAATGCGTTTTGTTACTGATTATGAAATTCGTGAATTATCAAAAATTTTGAAAGTTACTCCTGCATGGTTGCTGGGAATGGAATAAACTTCTACTTATGAAAAGGTGCAGTGATTTTGAGTCGCTGCACCTTTTTGATTATTCACACAATCGCACTGCGACGGATATCAGCTGTACGCTCTACAAACAGATAATTTGTAAATACCCATCTCACTGCAAAAAATATGGCATTCACTGCATTTTGGGCAGTTGTAAAATTTTTGTGATATAGTAAGAATCGAAGTAAGTGTGTACTTCATAAAACAATCGTATGATGTAGCTTTGTTCAGTTCTTGCGGTTGCATGATTGATACCAGCACAGCATCGGGATTCACCGTACAGAGCGAGTGAAGTCCTGATGCTGTGCTTTTTTATTTGATATGAGGTGAAATTTTATGCGTCAGTCTGATCATGAGTACGAAGAACGGAGCTTTGGAGATATTCAACGTGCAATTGATTTTGAGAACAGTATGAATGACCTTGAATCGCAATTGTATTACCGGCGTCTTTCTCCGAAAGAAGTCGCTCAGCAGGTACTGAAAGCCACCTGCCAATTCTACGATGCTGACTGGTGCGGTTTGATTCAGGTCGATCTTAATCTGAACTTATGGACACCTTTCTGGTGGTTCAACACTGGCGCAACGGATAAAACGATGATTCTGACCGAAGAATATGAGTCTGCTGAATTTCTCGATCGGTGGGTACAGGCTGTCCGCAAGGGGATTCCCATGATCGTTCCGGATGCCGAGGCGACAAAAGAAGCCTATCCTGCGGAGTATAACCTGTACCAGCGGCTTGGCATTCGGTCTGTCATTGCCGTTTCTTTGGAGCCGCGCCCAGTCGCGCTGCTCGCCGTCCGCAATCCCAAACGGTACATCCAGCAGACCAGTATGCTGCGGATTCTGGCCTATGTGCTGCTTGCATCGTACAACGAACAGAAAATGCTGAATCGGCTCCAGATGGTAAACATTTCCACTTCCATTCAAAACAGCAAGGATATCTATGTCAGTCTGTTTGGCGAACTGAGTATCAGTACGTCCAAAGGCGTTCTGAAAGAAGCTGATTTTAATTCTCCGAGAATCAGCCGACTGATTTCGTATCTTCTGATCTCTCGCAAAAATGCTATTTCTCCGCAGGAGATCACTCAAACACTCTGGCCGGATGATTCAGACAACCCAGCCAAGAACGTCAAAGGTCTGGTTTACCGTTTACGCCAGAAGTTCAGTATCATTTCGGATGAGCCATTGGTTTTATCCTCCACATCCGGATATCAGCTCAACCCGGAGCTTCACATTATGACAGATTATCAGCGTTTTGATGAACTTGTATCCTCTGCTGTCAGAGCGTCCTCCGTAATCAACAAAGTGGACATTCTCAAAAATGCTCTTGACCTCTATCATGGGAAGGTCTTGCCCTCCGCAGATGGGGAGCATTGGCTCATTCAGTTTTCTACAAAATACCATCTCTCCTATATGGGTGCTGTCAGTGAACTGCTGAAGCAGCTGGATTCGCTGCATTCTTATGACTTGCTCAATCAATACGCCATGAAGTCTCTGACCATCGCGCCAGATAATCCGAAAGCGTACTGCTGGCTGATCCGCTCCCTGAAGGCGCAGGGAATGAATGAGCTTGCCACCAACGAGCTGGCCGCAGCAAAGGAACATCTGACCACGGAAGAATACGAGGAAATCCTTGCATTTGGAGCCAATTGGTAAGAATTATTCCTATAACACTTTCGTAACACCTTCATGTGACTTTTATAACACCTAAAATTTTTCAGAAAGGGGCAAAAATGGCTCCATAACACTTTCATAACACCGCCAGATGACTTTCATAACACCGTCGTGTGATATGCTTACAGGGCACGAATCGATGCCCTGCAAAGCTGATCGCACGGCGGTTTTCTTTTTTATAGGCTTCGATGCGTCGGAACAAACTCATATCGAAGCCTGAGATGCATTAAAGGCCGAGGATACTTATACCGCTTTCCATTCTCGGATGGAAAACAGTGTCGGTACCCTTTTCTTTAGTGCATCTCTTTTTTGTTGCCAAGAAAAGCCCGCAAGCTGTCACGCAGTGAAGTGTCCTCAACCTCCGCATCCGGCGGAAAGGACACTTCATGTTTCTTTTTGCCCATTTTTCGTGGCTGGAACTGGCCGCACGGTATCCCTAGCAACTCCAAGTTTTCGACTTTTTACGATTTATCGAAAATCTGGAGGTTTACGATGGCTTTTAATAAGGGCTATGAGTTAAAAAAGTTTGAAGCGCACTGGGAAAAGTTGCGAATCGAGTACGCAGCGGCAGGAATGGCTGAGGATGCCATTCAGAAGATGTACGACTATGACCGTCAGCAGTTCAATTCCGAACGCACCTGCATTGAGCGAACGCAGGAGTTCACTGCACCTGCGTATGAAAGCACCGAGGAAGAAGCCTCACCTCTAATGCTGCGCTATCAGGAAGCCATTACCACAACAGATACATACCACGAAACCAAGCGCAGTTTTGCATGGATTGGTGAAATCGAGGATGAGAATCTACTTGCTGCACTTGAGCAACTCTCGGATTCTGACTTAGAACTTATAACTTTGTACGCCTATGAAGAGTATGACACCGTTGAAATTTCTAAACTGTTTGGCACAACAAAGCAAAATATAAGTAAGAAAATCCGTAGAATTACTAATTTTATCAAGAACTTTCAAATCAGGGTTGTCTAAACGGCATTTTCGTCGGCTACCAAGTGAGGGGACAATTTCAAAAAGCGGCTCTTACCGCTGGCAAAACGTCCGCACTCACGAACCTTGAAAATTGAAGAGTTCAGTTGTTCGGTACTCAGATAATGATACTTCCGTAATTCGCGGCCCGGTCAGAATGTAGGCGGGGTGGCTGAGATGCCAATGAAGCGGTACAAATCCGCTGCCGAATGATTCCCCACTCGCAGGGAGCCGAGGGCGAATATGCGAGACCTGAACATATTTTATCAGGAGTGACCGGATGCTGTTTTCGGTCTCCGGTCACTCCTGTTCTTTTACATATTTATCCGCTAATCACCTTTACTAACACGGAGGACTACTCAAATGGACGAGTTGAATCCTACGGTGCGCGAACAGGAGATTTACGAGGAGATGGAACTGACCCCGGAAATGATCAAGTCCATCCGAACCCTCTGTGCAACCTGTCTGCGACATTTCGTAGAAGCCAAGGCTTTCAAAATTGCTATCGTGCCGAGTGCAGACAACAGCATGGACACTTGCACTGTCTGTCAGACCCGGCGTGGTTACGATTATGTTGTAATGCACCGTTGATACCGGTGCTTTATCTCAGTCATCGAAGGAGATGATGTGTATCGTATAAAAAGAATTGCTCCCATACTTCAACAGAAGCCCGCTGCCTAGGAGGTGCAGCGGGTTTCTTACATATCCAAACGGAGGTTTCGCAATTTGGAATCTACTTTGAAATTCCAACGCGGAGACATCTACTTCGTTCGACTTGACAACCGCACAGGTTCCGAACAAAGCGGAACCCGTCCAGCAGTCATTCTACAAAATAATGTGGGAAACTCCTGTTCACCGACATTGATCGTTGCGACTTTGACAAGTAAGACAGAAAAGAAAGCTACGCAGCCGACGCATTGTCTGGTGGAACCGGAGGGGCTGGAGCCGTCCATCGTTCAGGCTGAGCAAATCTTCACCATCGACAAAAGCCGTGTCAAAAGATTTGTCGGACACCTCACTCCAGAAGAGATGGGGCGGGTCGATGATGCTGTGAAAATCAGCCTTGCTCTGAACCCAATGGGAAGCATCCAAAAGCTCAAACCTATCGTCCGTTCTACGGCGGCTTACGCACCGCCAGAAGTAGTTGACGGTAAGCCGCCTGTCTATCCCTACACTCCTATCAAATCCGATTTTGAGGATGCAGGAACAGTCGAAGAAATGATGTTATACACCGAACTGCAAGCCGCTGTTCACGCAATGATCCAGCGGCTTGAATACAGCTTCACCTTTAATCCCAGCTTGCTCACCAGCCCGAAGCGTAAGAAGCAAGTGACTGAGATTTTGACCGAAGCTGAAAAATACATTTGGCGAATTAAGGAGGAAATCAGATGCGCCTGAAGAATGACACTGAAAATTTTGCCGCTTCCTTCAATATCACCCCGCCTTACCAAATGAGGGTGATTCACAGCAGTAAGCTGATCTACCCCCGTGAAATCTACCAGCGGGGTGTGCAGCGCAAGCGGGTGGAACTGATTGCTGCTGACTTCAACGAATACGTTGCGAATGAGCCGAAGATCAGCTTCCGCAACGGCAAGTATTATGTGGTGGATGGCCAGCACACCATCGAAGCGCGCATCCTTCGTAACGGCGGCAGAGCCTTGCCGATTCTCTGCAAGGTCTACACCGGTATGACCATGCAGCAGGAAGCCCTACTCTTTGCCGAGCAGAACGGCCATTCTGCCCCTTTGTCTGCGGGCATCAAGCTGCGAGCAAAGGTTGCGGGCGATGATGCTCCTTCCAAAGAATTTCTCGCTGCTACCAACCGGGTGGGGCTGGCATTCAACTATGACAGTTTGCAGTTGAGCGACTACCGCATCAGCTGCGTGGGCACCGCGCTTAAGCTGTATAACGAGATGGGCGAAAAGATCTACTGCGAATCCCTGCGGATAATCGTGGCTGCGTGGGATGGCAAGCCCGATTCGTTCCGTGCATCTGTCCTGCGTGGCATGATGCACTTTGTGGAGTTGTATCACGGCGAGTTCAGCGAGGAACGGCTGGTTCGTGCGCTTGGCAGCGTCCATCCCATGGAGATTTACCGTGTTGGCAGGGATAACCCTGCAAAGCTGCCCGGATGGAAGAAATACGTTTTTCCCATCTACATGGCTTACAACGGCAAAGGCCGCAAGGACGCTCTGCCGATGAAGTTCTAAAACATATTTTCTCTGCCAAGAGGCACCTGCAAGCTGCGGGTGCCCATTGTTACATATTAAAAATTATAATATATAGGAGTGATGATACAATGGTCGATAAGTTTTCGCAGGTCGCAGGCAATATTCCTGTGACCAACGATGACCCCAATCGCCGTTACACCGTTATTAACGGTTATCCTGTCGTTCTCAGTTTTGCAAAAGAACCCAATCCGGGTGTCTTTGATCGTATCCGTGACATTCTGCTCGCCACCAGCTATACCAAGACAACTAGCTGACATCGTGGACGAGGACAAAAGAACGCGCTATACTGAGGATGGCAGTGGTATTCGGGACAATCCATGAACCACTACCAATCGTTCTTTGATAACCGAATATCGTTTATCCTCGCTTTTATAGCGAAAGTGAGGAACCCCCTATGACTGAAAATAAAAACCGTGTCTGCTGCCTGTACCGTGTGTCCACTGACAAGCAGGTGGATTTCAACTCGAACCACGAAGCAGACATTCCCATGCAGCGCAAGGCGTGTCACAAGTTTGCTGAAGCAAAGGGCTGGGTCATCGTCCATGAAGAACAAGAAGAGGGCGTGTCTGGCCACAAAGTCCGCGCAGAAGCCCGTGACAAGCTGCAAATCATCAAGGAATACGCTCGAAAGGGCAAATTTGATATTCTGCTGGTGTTCATGTTCGACCGTATCGGACGCATCGCAGATGAAACGCCATTTGTCGTAGAATGGTTTGTACGAAACGGCATCCGGGTATGGAGTACCCAAGAGGGTGAGCAGCGATTTGACAACCACACTGACAAATTGCTGAACTACATCCGCTTCTGGCAGGCAGACGGCGAAAGCGAAAAAACTTCTGTCCGTACCCGTACCAGCCTGCGGCAGCTTGTGGAAGAAGGACACTTCAAGGGCGGCAGTGCGCCGTATGGTTATGACCTTGTGAAAAGTGGCCGCATCAACAAGCGCAAGCACGAACTCTACGAACTTCATATCAATGAGCAGGAAGCCGAAATTGTTCGGCTAATCTTCGATAAATATGTATACGAGGGTTACGGCGCACAGCGAATCGCCACCTATCTGAACAATGCTGGATACCGCGCCCGCTCTGGAAAGTGCTGGCATCCGGGCAGCTTGCGAGGAATGGTCGGCAATCTGACCTATATGGGCGTTCTCCGATGCGGAGATGCCCGCTCCGAATTGATACCCGAACTCCAGATCATTCCGCAGGAGGAGTTTGAAGCTGCACAGCGTATCCGAGAAGATCGCTCTGCCCACGCAGCGGAAGAAGCCGAACACCATGTTCCTCTTCGTACCCGTGGACAAGCACTACTTTCCAACAACGTTTACTGCGGCCACTGTGGTGCAAGGCTTGCCCTGACGACCAGCCGAAAATGGCGTAAACTCTCTGATGGTACTCTGGATGACACACTTCGCATCCGCTATACTTGCTACGGAAAACTCCGTAAGCAGACGAATTGCACCGGGCAGACCGGCTACACTATGCACATTCTGGATGAAATCATCGACAAGATGGTTCGCCAGATTTTCTCCCGCTTGAGAGGCATCCCCAAAGAGCAGCTTATCATCAGCCGCTATGCGAAGGAAACTGCGGAGCGCAAGAATCATCTGCAAGCCCTTCAAGCAGAACGCGACAAGGCTGAAAAAGACCTGCTCGCCTTAAAAGCTGAGATTTTGGCTGTAATCAAAGGGGAGAGTGCTTTTCCGAAAGATACTCTTGCCGAGATGATCGCAGCACAGGAAAAGAAGCACACGGAGTTGGAAACTCTGTGTGAAGAAGCCAGTGCAGAACTGGAGCGAAACGCTGAATTGATGGCAAACGTATCGCAGCTGTACGAAGAATTGATTTCTTATGCAGACCTGTACGATAGTGCCAACTTTGAAGCAAAAAAGATGATTGTCAGCCAGCTTATCCGCAGGGTAGACGTTTATCGCAGATACCAAATCCATGTGGACTTCAACTTTGATCTTGCACAGTATTTGGAGAATAGCGATGAACTTGCTTGCTGACAAACACAAAAACACCGTTGACTTCGATTTGAAATCAACGGTGTTTGTAACTCTCATTTGAGCTAATGGTGGAGAATAGCGGGATCGAACCGCTGACCTCTTGCATGCCATGCAAGCGCTCTCCCAGCTGAGCTAATCCCCCATAGCCGGTGTGTCGTCCCTGACGACGTGTGTTATTATACCAGCTGAAAGGAGAGTTGTCAACAGCTTTTTTCAAATTCCTGCAAAAAAAGTCCCGCCGGGTGCATTTCTGCCTCCGGCGGGACTTGCGTTCAGGAGAACTCAGGCTTTGGTGTACTGACGGTCGAAGATCTGGGGTGCTGCCTTGATGAGCAGCACAGCGCCCACCACAGTGATGAGCGTCTCCGGCAGCATGTAGCTGGCGTTATACACGAGGCTGTAGGTCCAGGCGCTCAGACCCTCATTCAGGTTGCCCCAGACGAGGACGCCGGACAGGAAGCTGCACATGAAGCGCAGGAAGCCTGCGATGGCGGTACCGACGGCAACGCCGACCATCCGGTTCTTGAAGGGGCGGGCGAAGAACTCTGCGGTACCCAGAACCATAAAGGCCACCAGATAGTCCAGCAGGATCTCACCGAGGAAGTAGATAAAGGTGGGCGTCGGGGGAGCCCAGAAGCCCAGCAGCATCTGCAGGCAGCCGTTCACCAGACCGGTGAACAGGCCCCACTTGACGCCGTGGCGGAAGGAGACGAGCACGAAGGGCAGCATACTCAGCAGGGTGACGCTGCCGCCGTTGGGCATGGTGAAGATCTTGATGTTGGCCAGCACGGTGCCGATCGCCACCATCAGCGCGCACTCCACCAGCACCCGGGTCTTGGAGTAGGATTTCGACATGAGGATTCCTCTTCTCATAATAATAGTACACAAAAACAAAAATACGCCTGCTTTTGCTGGCAGGCGCATGGGCTGTTTGTGAAAATCGGGACCTTTCCGCAAACTACCTACGCCGGCATTACCCGGATCAGGTTCAAGGGTCTCTGCTTCCAGCAGATCTCAGCCTCACGGCGCCCCTGTTTTCATGTCCGCTTTCAGTATAGCCGCTCTCCGCCAAAAGTCAAGCCCCCGGCGGTATATCGGCCCGCCGGGTCACATATTCTGGAACAAGCACACTTTGGCGGGAGGGAGCAGTCATGAAAGGTGATCCGGAACAGCGGGCGCTGCTGCTGGGAGAGTACATCGTGGAGCATGGGGCCACCGTGCGGGCGGCGGCGCGGGCCTTCGGCTGCAGCAAGTCCACCGTACACAAAGACGTATCGGTGCGGCTGCGGACGGTAGGCCCGGAGCTGTTCCGGCAGGTGCAGATGGTGCTGGCCCGGAACAAGGCCGAGCGCCATCTGCGGGGCGGCGCGGCCACCCGGGAAAAATACCACAAGCCTCGTTAGCGGAAAGCGGCGGTGTCCAGGCACCGCCGCTTTGTCATGTCATCTGGTGGAACTGCTCCAGCGCCGCCTTTTCCAGCCGGCTCACCTGTGCCTGGCTGATACCGATCTCCCGGGCCACCTCCATCTGGGTCTTGCCTTTGAGGTAGCGCAGTTCCATGATGCGCTTTTCGCGCGGGGTGAGGCCCGCCACGGTCTGGCGGAACTGCAGGCCGCTGATCCAGCTGTCCTCGCCGTCGGGGTCGCGCACCTGGTCGATGACGTACACCGCATCGCCGCCGTCGGCGTAGACCGGTTCCTCAAGGCTCAGCGGCTCCACCACCGATTCCAGCGCCGCCGACACCTCGCGGCGGGACAGACCGGTCTTCCGGGCGATCTCGTCCACGGTGGGTTCACGGCCCAGCTGCTTTTCCAGTTCCTCGCGGGACTGCATGGCCCGGTAGGCCGTGTCCCGGAGGCTGCGGCTCACCCGCAGGGCGTTGTTGTCACGCAGGAACCGCCGTATCTCGCCAATAATCATCGGCACGCCGTAGGTGGAGAACCGCACCTGCTGGGCCGGGTCGAAGTTGTCGATGGCCTTGATGAGCCCGATGCACCCCACCTGAAACAGGTCGTCCATGTTCTCGCCCCGCTGCGAAAAGCGCTGCACCACGCTGAGCACCAGCCGCAGATTGCCCTCTATCATGCTCTGGCGGGCCTCTTTGTCCCCGGCCCGCGCCCGGGTGAGCAGGTCGCGCTTCTCCTGCTCGGACAGTATCGGCAGTTCGGCGGTGTTCACGCCGCACAGCTCCACCTTGTTGTACATCCCCTACCCTCCGGTTTCGTTTCAGTTTCACCGGAAGTATGGCCGCAGGGGCAGGATAACATTCATTCCAAATTTAGGGGGCTACTCCCCTAATTGTTCTCTCAACTGCCGTATGATCCTCTTCTCCAGCCTCGAAATATAGCTCTGGCTGATGCCGATGGCGTCTGCCACCTCCTTCTGGGTCCGCTCCACGCCGTCCAGCAGGCCGAAACGCAGCTCCATGATCTGCCGCTCCCGGGGCGAGAGCTGCTCCACCGACCGGCGGAGGCTGGCCCGCTCGGCGTCCTGCTCAAGACGCTGGCCCACCTGATTTTCCTCGCTGCTCAGCACGTCCGACAGCAGCAGCTCGTTGCCGTCGCCGTCGATGTTCAGCGGCTCGTCGATGCTGGCCTCCTGCCGCCGGTTGGAGCTTTTGCGCAGATACATCAGGATCTCGTTGCCGATGCAGCGGCTGGCGTAAGTCGCCAGCTTGATGCTCCGCTCGGGCGTAAAGGTGTTCACGGCCTTGATGAGCCCGATGGTGCCGATGGACACCATGTCCTCCGAGGGGACGCCGCTGCCCTCGTATTTCTTCGCAAGGTACACCACCAGCCGCAGGTTATGGGTGATGAGCTCATCCCGGGCGGCGGGGTCGCCGTCGGCCATCCGGGCCAGAAGGGCTTTCTCCTCCTCCGGGGTCAGGGGCGGCGGCAGACCCGGCCCGCCGTTCAGATAATGTACGCCGCCCGTCCAGCTCAGTCTGGCCCAGAGACGCTGCAAAAGGTTTACAAATCGTTGAAACACAGGTGCATTCCTCCCACTGTATTGTCATTTGCCCAGCAGCGCCGCCGTTTCCGCGCTGACGAGAGCCGTCCATCCCCCCGGCGGAGGCGGCATATCGCAAAACGCCGCGTATATTCCATCCTGTTTTCTACCATTTGACCCAAGCGCGGCAGGCAGGGCGGGCAGCAAACAGTGTCCCGCGACGGTCTGACAGGGTACGAACCGCACGCCCCACTCCGGGCGGGGCTCTGCGCCGACGCCCGCGAGGCAGGCGTCCAGATATGCCCTCAGCTCAGCGGGCAGAGGCACGGCATCCAGCCGCACCAGCACCACCGCCCGACCCGAAAGCGGCTCCTGCAGATGGAAGCCGGTGTCGCAGAAGACGCTCAGCGGGACGACCCGCCCGGCCACCGACAGCTCCGCCCCAAAGCAGGCCGGGCCGCTGCGGCCAAGAACGTGCAGCACCCCCTCTACCACGCCGCAGACCCCCGCCGTGGACGCCAGCAGCAGCCCCGGCGACACCGGCAGATAGAAGCTGAGGTTGTTGCAGGCCGCACCGGGCAGGAAAAGCGCCCCCGTGAGGGTCAGATTGAGCAGGACGAACCACGCCGTGAGCCGGGCGGTGTTCCGCGCCCCCTGCCAGCCGTAGGCAGCGGCTACGCAGAGGGCGGCGGACGTACCTTTATAAGTAAGGGCCAGCGGCCAGGGGGCGGTGGGGGCCAGCAGGGCCAGCGACGACACTGCCGCCGCCCCCGCGCCGCCCACCAGCCGCAGCGGCGAACAGCACGCCCCGCACAGCAGCCCCGCCGCCAGCAGGAACGCCGCCCCCACCACGAAATTCACCAGAAGCAGCACATCGAGATAGATGACCGTCCGCACAAGCCCCACCCCCTCTTTCTAGGGTAGCAGAACGGGAGGGGGAAAAGGGTCGAACCCTCTCAGGCGCTTCGCGCCAGCTCCCCCGGCAGCGGCATGCCCTCTCAGTCATCGCTGCGCGATGCCAGCTCCCCCAGAGGGGCATGCCCTCTCAGTCTGCTTCGCAGCCAGCTCCCCCAAAGGGGGAGCCATTGGCAGGCCGGGCCACTTCCTACTGGACGCCTAAGGCCCGATATGGCGCAAAAGGGCGGGCCTTGCTACAGAGGGCAGCGGCTTCTGGACAAGCGCTCCTTGTCAAAGCTGTTGCTGGCCTAGACAGCGGAGCACTACCGTTTCCGAGACATCGTGCTTTGCTCGTCCAGACGAAATCTGACCGGCACGCCAGAGGCTCCCCCCTCTGGGGGAGCTGGCGAGCGAAAGCGAGACTGAGAGGGCTTTTTTGCAAAAACCCCTTGCAAACTTCCCCGAGATGCGGTATAATACATCTCGCGGCAAGTCCGCTGGAAATCGAATATCTGCCTCTTTAGCTCAGTCGGTTAGAGCACCTGACTGTTAATCAGGGTGTCGCCTGTTCGAGTCAGGCAAGAGGCGCTTTTTGCGGCGAAGAGTTTTCTTCGCCGTTTTTCTTTTTGAAAGCTTCTCCCAAAGGGAGAGGCTTTAGATATTCCGCAGGGCCTTCCCTCTTCGCCCAAGGCTCTCCCTTTGGGAGAGCTGGCGCGTGAGCGCCTGAGAGGGCAAGGACGCTCACAGCAAGGCGACCACACCGCGATACCATCGCTCTGACAAAGAGCCTGCCTATCGCTGTGTCTGCGGTCTGCCTTCACGGGCTTGCCCTCTCCGTCACCTTCGGTGACACCTCTCCCAAAGGGAGAGGCTTTGCGAAACCGGTAGGCCCCCTCTCGTGTAACCAAACTGTAGCCTTTTTCACATTATTTTCAAAAATTAAGGGCAAATTAAAAAATGTCCTCTTGAAGAAATGGCGTATTTGTGTTACACTACATCCAAGCTGTAATGGTATTTTTGGAGATTCTGGCGTTTTTTCCCCAGTGTTTTTTGGCTCTGAGGGGCGGCGGCAGAGTGATTACCACGCATTTTTTCTACTTTTCTGCCCGTTTTGGCTGTTTTCCGGCCATTTAGCCTTGTGGCAAGAGGGAAAGTATGGTAAAATGGTGTAGAGTGGAAGTTGATGACTTCTATGACCGGCAGGCTTATGCTTCGCCGGGCAGTTCTCCTTCCATCCAACCTCTCAGTCGGGCTTGCGCCCGCCAGCTCCCCTAGTAGGGGAGCCTCTGGCGTATCCAGCAAGCTTCACCCGGCTGCCAAGGCCTCCCCTCGGTAGGGGAGGTGGCATTGCGAAGCAATGACGGAGAGGTTCAGCCTCAAAGGCTACAGCCCACTTCATTCGTGATGTTGCCGAGTGCGCACTCGGTTGCATAGGTTTTCCCGGTTGCGCAACCGGGAGGAGACCGATTATATTCGTTTTATTCATTTGAAGGGAGTAATTCATTATGATGATGCCTGCAAACTTCTCTGCTGTGAACGCAGAGGTCGTCTACGGCGGTGCCGTGGCTGACTACCTGCCCAACGCCTGGACTGCTGAGAGCGTCAAGCGTTTCAACACCAACGTCATCACCCTGATCAGCAACAGCTTCACCGGTATGCTGCTGAACGCTACTCTGGGTACCATGTTCGGCGGCAACTGGGGCGAGGACAAGATCTTCGGCGACGACGGCGCCCTCTCCACTCTGTACAAGGTCGGCCGTGTTCCTACCGGTGAAGACCAGAACTTCGGCAACAAGATTATGACCACTCTGGGTCTGGCTGCTTCCGTCTACACTCTGGGCATGAAGGACGCTGCTGTCTGGACTGTCAAGAAGGTTGCTAAGATCGATGGCACTGCCGTCTGATCCTTTTAGCATTCTAAGCAATCTGTAACAAAGCGCGGCGGACTTTCGCGGTCCGCCGCGCTTTTTGTGCATCTCTTTTGTTACCAAACTGAGACTTTTTTCACATTTTTTTCAAAATTTAAGGGTTTATTAAAAATTGTCCTCTTGAAGAACCCGACAGAATGTGTTATACTATGCCCAAGGTTTAGGAGACGGTACGTCAAAATCCCCTCTCCGGGCCGGTCAAAATGATCAAAGGGTAGGCGCTCCCTTCTTTTGATAGCAGCTGCTCTCTGCTCCGTCCGGCCGCAGGGCGGGGCGAGGCAGAGAGCTGTATGCTGCTTTATTTGAGAGGTGTGCAAAGCGTCAGCAAGAGAAGCCCTTTCTTCTTCGCCAAATCGTCCTCAGCCGCAAGGCGGGCGTTTTGAAATAGAAACCACAAAGGAAGCATCTATGCGTTATACCTATGTCCGGCAGCACGACACCACAGACTGCGCTGCCGCCTGTCTCGCAATGGTGTGCCTCCATTACAAAAAGGAGATCACCATCACCCGCCTGCGGGACATGATGGGTACCGACTTAAAAGGCACAAACCTGACCGGTATGGAAAAGGCGGCGCAGGAGCTGGGATTCAGCACCGCCGCCGTCCGGGTAGACCGGGAAAACTTCCTCAGCGAATTCACCACTCCCTGTATTGCACAGGTCATCACCGACGAGGGTCTGGCCCACTTTGTGACGGTCTTCAAGAAGACCACCATCAAAGACGACGGCGAGCGGCGTCGGCACATGGTCCGGCAGGAAGAGGAGCGGAAGAAGTGCGCTGACGAAGGCAAAAAGTTCAAATGCCGCGACTACGTCATCATCGGCGACCCGGCAAAAGAGCTGAAAAAGATCTCCCTCGATGAGTTCTACAAGAACTTTACCGGCGTTCTGCTCCTGATGACCCCGACCTCGGAGTTCAAGACGGGCAAGCAGAAACAGGGCAGCATGGTCAAGCGTTTCCTCGACCTGCTGTGGCCCCAGAAAAAGCTTTTCTTCTACGCCATCCTCAGCTCAGTCATCATGACCGTTCTGGGTATCGCATCCTCGATGTACAACAAGATCCTGATGGATGAGATACTCCCCTACGGCCTGAAGAGCCTGTTGGTGGCCGTTATCCTGGTGTTCAGCATCGTGAGCGTCACCAGCGCACTCATCAGTATGGTGCGGCAGTGGGTGCTCATCTATCTGTCCATCAAGGTGGATATTCCCCTGATGCTGGGCTACTTCGGGCATGTTTTCAAACTGCCCATGAAGTTCTTCGCCACCCGCAAGACCGGCGAGATCACCACCCGCTACTCCGACGCCAGCACCATCAAATCGGTGTTCACCAGCATCGCGCTGAGCGTCGTGATGGATATTGTGATGGCCTGCGTCACCGGCGTCATCCTCTTCCGGATGAATGTCACCCTCTTCTCCATTTCGATCTTCACCACCCTGCTGAGCATCCTGCTGGTGTTCATCTTCAAGCAGCCCTTCAAGCGGATCAACGAAGAGACCATGCAGCAGTCTGCTATCCTCAACAGCCAGATGATCGAGAGCCTCCGGGGCATCGAGACCGTCAAGTGCAACGCCGAAGAGGACCGTGAGCTGGAAGCTCTGGAGCGGGAATACATCAAGAGCCTGAAGATCAGCCTGCGCTCCAGCAAGATCAGCACGGTGCAGTCCCTGATTTCCACCCTCATCACCACCATCCTCGGCATGGTCACCTCTTACGTGGGCATCATGCAGGTGCTGAATGGTGAGATGACGCTGGGCGGCTATATGGCCTTCAGCACTCTTTCCTCTTACTTTACGAACCCGGTCAGCGAGCTGGTCAGCCTGCAGATGTCCATCCAGCAGGCCCAGATCTCCATCAAGCGTCTGACCGAGATCATGGATTACGAATCCGAGCAGGACGAGACCCGCGAATACACCGAGATGGAAAAAATCGACGGTGACATTGAATTCAAGGATGTCTCCTTCCGCTACGGCAGCCGTTCCCCGGCCCTGAGCCATGTCTCCTTCACCATTCCCTATGGCAAGAAGGTGGCCCTCGTGGGCAGCAGCGGCAGCGGCAAATCCACCATCACCAAGCTCCTGCTCAAGTATTATGAGCCGGAAAGCGGTACTATCAGCGTAGGCGGCGTCGATCTGGACGAGTACAGCAATGCCTCCGTCCGCCGTGCCATCGCCTATGTCCCCCAGAACGTCGAGCTGTTCAGCAAGACCATCTACGACAACATCCGCATTTCCCGACCGGAAGCCAGCCTCGATGAGGTCAAGGCCGCTGCCAAGAAGGCAGACGCCCACGAGTTCATCCGCAAGCTGCCGCTGCAGTACAACACCTATCTGGAAGAAGCCGGCAACGGCCTCTCGGGCGGTGAGAAGCAGCGCCTTGCACTGGCCCGGGCTTTCCTGAAGGATGCGAATCTCTATATCCTGGACGAATCCACCAGCAGTCTGGACTTTGGCACAGAGAATACCATCTTTGATATGATCTACAACCAGCTTGCAGACCGCTCGATGCTGATCGTCGCCCACCGCCTCTCCACCATCCGTGATTGTGACCTCATTCTGGTCATGGACCACGGCGAGATCGTAGAGCGCGGCACCCACGAAGAGCTGCTGGAAAAGCAGGGCAAGTATTACGAGCTCTGGAGCCTGCAGCAGGGCATCTTCCGCGATAAGAAACGCGGGGAGAAGCCCGCCCCCGTCTCTGCCGCCAAAGTGGTGGAGGACGAGGAGGATGGCGAGTCCATCACCTACTAATTCGTTGCAGCTGCGTGCGCACGCAGTTACATAAATGGCTTTTTTTCCGGATGCGCATCTGGGATTTGGGCCGACTAAATTTGTTTTTCAATCATTTGAAGGGAGTAATTCATTATGATGATGCCTGCAAACTTTACTGCTGTTAACTCTGAGGTCGTCTACGGCGGCGCTGACCTGTTCTCCATCCTGGCTGACACCACCGCTCCTGTCTGGAACGCTGCTAACGTCAAGAAGTTCAACACCAACGTGATCACCCTGATCAGCAACTCTTTCTTCACCAAGACCGTTGACAACACCCTGGGTGTGATGTTCGGCGGCAACTGGGGCAAGGACAACGATCATATCTTCGGCGAGGAGGGCTCTCTGAACCAGAACGTCTTCGGCCTGTGGGACAATACCAACCCGTCTAGTCCTGTTCGTACCGACGACATGACCTTCGGCAACAAGGTCATGCAGGTCCTGGGCATGGCTTCTGTCGCTTACACCCTGGGCACCACCGATGCCAAGGTCGGCTTCAACGATGCTGTTTACGGCATCAACGGCAAGCTGTAATCAGTAACCCCTAAAATCTGAAGTGTGTTTCGTCCGGCGGCTCTCGGGCCGCCGGATGATAATGCCTCGTAATGGTATGCCCGGAGGCACCTGCCTCCGGGCATACCTTATTTTTTTATAAAATTTACAGTTTGGCTCTTTATTCTGCACCGCCAAACCGTTATAATAAATTGATGCCTATATTCATCATGGGATGGGTAATAGGTGATAACAAAATATGAAGCTTACCCTCTGCAAAGGCTCTCCCTTTGGGAGAGCTGGCGCAAAGCGCCTGAGAGGGCAAGGCTGCTGACAGTGACGCAGCCACGTTGCGATAACATCGCTCTGACAAAGAGCCTGCCTATCGCTGTGTGACCAGCCTTTTCGCCACGGGCTTGCCCTCTCCGTCACCTTCGGTGACACTGCCCGGGTTGCGGCTCCCAGCGTCTGCTTCGCTCTCGCTCGCATCCTGCTGGCCGCGGCCCCAACAGCGACTCCCTGTTTCCGCCACTGGCGGCGGTCGTCGTTGTTGCTCCCAAAGGGAGAGGCTTCTCCTCTTCGCCCAAGGCTCTCCCTTTGGGGGAGCTGGCGCAAAGCGCCTGAGAGGGCAAGGCTGCTGGCAGTGACGCAGCCACATTGCGATAACATCGCTCTGACAAAGAGCTTGCCTATCGCTGCGTGAGCGGCTCTCCCCTCACGGGCTTGCCCTCTCCGTCACCTCCGGTGACACCTCTCCCAAAGGGAGAGGCTTTGCGAGAAGGTCAGGCTTCAGTTCCAAAGGACACCATCATGAAGAAGACGACTGTTGTAAAGAACTTCCGAATGCTTGGCACTGCCCGAAGACTTCGTCACGAAATGACTCCGCAGGAGCGCAAGCTCTGGTACGAGTATCTCCGCACTTACCCCGTAAAATTCTACAAGCAGCGAATCATCGAATCCTTTATTGTAGATTTTTATTGTGCTCCGGCTCGCTTAGTTATTGAAATCGACGGCTCTCAGCATTATACTGAGCAGGGTCAATGTTACGATGAGGAGCGAAGTCAGATATTGCGTGCTTATGGTTTGAAAGTGCTTCGCTTTTCCAATCACGATGTCGACCGGAATCTTGAAGGTGTCTGTACGCAGATCGATTTGGAGGTCAAAGCCCGTCTCTAAAGGCTCTCCCTTTGGGAGAGCTGGCGCAAAGCGCCTGAGAGGGCAAGGATGCCGACAGTGACGCAGCCACATTGCGATAACATCGCTCTGACAAAGAGCCTGCCCATCGCTGCGTGAGCGGCCTTTTCGCCACGAGCTTGCCCTCTCCGTCACCTTCGGTGACACCTCTCCCAAAGGGAGAGGCTTTGGATATTCCGTCAGGCTTCAGCCTCTGACTTCACGTTTTGTTATTGCCTATTACAAGCAATGAAACCAAGAACAGGTGGTATAAAATCATGAGAGAGATCCAGACCGCAGAAAACAAGACCCTCAAGCTGACCAACGTGGTCAGCCGCCGCATCCAGCCCGAAGAGTTCAACAATATGCAGATCGTGCTGACCCAGATGCACAACTTTATCAAGAGCAACGGCGCACAACCCCTCGGCCCCCTCGTGCAGTGCATCAAACTGCCCGCCGGCCCCAACCCCCAGCCCGAAGTCTATATGATGCAGCAGGCCACCCAGCTCATCCCCCGCATGGAGGCCGGCTACTCCATGGACGCTGTGCTCCGCGTGCGCAACTGCCTGTACGCCCACTACGTCGGCCCCATGAGCCAGAGCGGCCTCGCCTCCCAGAAGCTGAACATCCTGGCGTTTGAGCACGAGCTCGAGCTGACCGGCACTGTCTACACCATCTTCGTCAATCAGGATGAGGACGAGGGCGTTGTGGATACCTTTATGGAGACGAAGTGATATGACGACGACCATCCGCGACATCAACGAGCTGCAGGACCGCCGCATCATGATGGAGAAAAAGCTGCCGCCTTTCGGCTACGCGCTCATTCTCCTGACGGCTGCCCTCATCCTCTTCCTCGTGGTGTGGAGCACCAAAAACTACCGCACCTACGTCAGCCAGTCCAGCGGCTCGGTGCAGGCCGCCAACAAGACCTACATCATGTCCAGCTACTCCGGCTCCATCACCGAGCTGAACATCGCCGAGGGTGCCTACGTCAACGAGGGCGACCTCATCGCTCACATCAAGAGCACCGACCTCGACATGCAGCAGGACAGCCTCCAGAGCCAGCTGGACATCTACAAAAAGCAGAAGAGCCAGTACGAAAAGCTGGTCAAGTCCATTCAGGACGACAAGAACTACTTCAGCGAGACGGACATCGACGACCAGCCCTACTACTACCAGTATGAGACTTACAAGAGCCAGGTGGCCCAGAAGGCCTTCGACGCCTCGCCCTATCAGGCCGCAGGCTACTCCGACGAGCAGATCAAGGCCCTGATGGAGCAGAACCAGAGCGAGGTGGAGGCGCTGTATTACTCCACCCTGCAGTCCATCTCCTCCAGCCTGACCAGCGTGCAGAGCAACATCGACAATCTGCAGAGCCAGATGGACGCCCTGAACACCGGCGCCAACGACTACTACATCTATGCCCCCACCTCCGGCGTCATCCACATGGACACGCCCTATAAGGTGGGCATGGTGCTCAGCGCCGGCACCCCGCTGGCCACCGTCGCCAGCGAGAACAGCGACCTCGAGGTGGTGGCTTACGTCACCCTCAACGACCGGCCGCTGCTCCATGTGGGCGACCCCTGCAAGATCGCCATCACCGGCCTGTCGGAGTATTCCTACGGCACCCTGACCGGCACCGTGACCTCCATCGACAGCGATGTGACCGCCAGCTCCTCCGGCTCCTACTACAAAATGACCATCACCCCGGACAGCACCTACGTCATCAGCAACAGCGGCGACAAGGTCGATCTGTCCAACGGTATGAGCGTCACCGCCCGCGTGGAGTACGACAAGCTGACCTATTTCGAATACGCGATGGAAGCTCTGGGCGTTCTGTTCCGCTAAGCGCTCACATCAACGCCCAAAGAGGTACGAAAGAATGAAACTGAACCTGAAAATGCTGGCCGTGAGCGCCGCTCTGCTGGGCCTGCTGGCCGCCGGCGCTGCGCTTCCGGCCTCTGCAGCCGGTCCCCTGAACGCGGCCGCTGCCCTCTCTCTGCCCTGGTCCGCTGCGGCTGTGGAGAGCGTCGAGACCGGCACTTACGCCTCCACCATGACGGTGGGGACGCAGCAGCAGCTCTCGCCGGTCATTCTGCCCGCCAAGGCCGCACGCAAAGCCACGGTAACTTTTATGTCCAACGACAGCACCATCGTGAACGTGACGTCTGAGGGCGTGGCCCAGGCGGTGGGCGTCGGCACGGCGCAGGTCGTCGCCAGCGCAGACGGCGTGAGCTGCGTCTACACCATCACCACCGAGCTGGACGAATCCATGATCGTCAAGGAGATGGACATCACACTGGCCTCCGGCACCATCGCTGTCGGCGAGACCACTTCCCTGTCGCTGGGCGTACTGCCTTCCAGCGCATCGAATTATGCCAACGTGAGCCTCAGCTCCTCCGATCCCGCTGTGGCTACCGTCAACAACTTCGGCAAAGTGACCGGTGTCGCCCCCGGCACCGCCACCATCACCGCCACCTGCGGCGATGTGAGCGCTTCGGCCACTGTCAAGGTCGTCAACAGCGGCGCAGACCGTCAGTCCATCGACCTGAACACGAGCTATGTCGTCCTCAAACCGGGCGCCAGCCGTACCATCACCGGCAAAGTGACCCCGTCTTCTGCCTCCCAGTCCCTCACCTTCAAGTCCAATGACACCAAGGTGGCCACTGTGAGCGCCAAGGGCGTCATCACCGCCGTGGGTACGGGCGCGACCTCCATCGTCGTCTCCAACGGCACGGCGTCCGCCTCGGTGACGGTCATTGTCAACCGGAATGCTTCCAGCTCCGGCAACGGCGGCGACAGCACCGACGACAGCAACGGTGAGGTCATCACCGACCCCGTCGTGGAGGCCATCGAGGCCGACGGCACCGACGAAGTGACCTTCGCACAGCGCGAGCTCCCCACTATCACCGGCGAGATGCTGAATGCCCTCCGTCTGAACGGCAAGACCCTCGTGGTCGAGGCCGATAACTACACCATCCGTATCGCGGGCCGCGATGTGAAAAACACCTCCGCGCAGGTGAGCACAGCCCTGAGCTTTGCCCCCTCTGAGTATGGCGTCACCTTCACCCTCAACGGCGGCGAGGCTCTGCCGGGCGTCGTTCAGGTCGAGATGACCGGCGACAACGCTGCCTACACCCGCGTCTACCTGCACAATGCCCTCAAGGGCAAGTGGCAGTTCCTCAACAGCTACAAGGACCATGTCCTCGAGGCGGACACGGCGGGCGAATACCTGCTGACCACCCAGAATCTCCGCTTCGTCCATGTGGACATGACCTTCTTCATCGCGGGCCTTGTGGTCATCGTGGGCATCATCATCGCCTACATCGTCATCAAGAAACGCTATTGGTTCTGGTAACTCTCTGGATCTCAGATAAAAAGGAAAGCCTCCCCAGCCAGGGAGGCTTTCCTTTTTTGTTCTATTTACTCCACCGTCACGCTCTTGGCCAGATTGCGGGGCTTATCGACGTCACAGCCGCGCAGGACGGCCATATAGTAGGCGAACAGCTGCAGCGGCACGATGAGCTGCAGGGGCATCAGCAGCTCGTCGTAGTCGTCCAAGCGCACCACATAGTCTGCCACGCCCTCCGGGACGACGGCGTCCTTCGTCGTGAAGAGGATGACCCGCGCGCCGCGGCTCTTGGTCTCCTTGGCGTTGGAGATGGTCTTTTCGTACACCTGCTTCTGGGTGGCCAGCGCGATGACCGGCACACCGTCGGTGATGAGGCTGATGGTGCCGTGCTTGAGCTCACCGGCAGCGTAGGCGTCCGAGTGGACGTAGCTGATCTCCTTGAGCTTCAGGCTGCCTTCCAGCGAGAGGGCGTAGTCGAAGCCGCGCCCGATGAAGAAGCAGCTCTGGGTGTTGACGAAGCGGCTGGCGAGGTACTTTATCTGCTCACAGTCGGCCAGACGGGGCTGGATGACCTCACCGGCGCGGAGCAGCTCGGCGGTCAGGCGGCGGGTCTCTGCCTCGCTCAGACGGCCTCTGGCGTAGGCCAGGCGGAACGCGAAGAGGTAGAGGGTGCAGAGCTGCACCATATAGGCTTTGGTGGACGCTACGGCGATCTCCGGGCCGGCGTAGGTGTAGAGGACGTAGTCCGCTGCGCGGGCGATGGAGCTGCCCACCACGTTGACGACAGCCAGCACCGGCACGCCCCTGCTCTTGGCGAGGCGGAGGGCGGCCAGCGTGTCGCTGGTCTCGCCCGACTGGCTGATGATGATGACGAGGTCGTCGGGGTCGAGGATGGGGTCACGATAGCGGAACTCGCTGGCAATGTCCACCTCGGCAGGGACCCGGGCCAGCCGCTCGATGGCAGTCTTGCCCACCATACCGGCGTGCATGGCCGTGCCGCAGGCCACAAGGTGGATGTTCTTGATGCTGCGCAACTTCTCGTCGCTCAGCTCCGGGATGCGGAGGTCGGGCATACCGTCCTCCACGCGGGGGCTGACGGTGGCCGTGATGGCGGCAGGCTGCTCATGGATCTCTTTCAGCATGAAGTGGGGGTAGCCGCCCTTCTCAGCGGCTTCTTCGTCCCAGTCGGCGGTCAGCACTTCCCGCTCCACCGGCTTGCCGAAGGCGTCGTAGAACCGGATGCCGTCGGCCTTGACCACCGCCATGTCGCCCTCCTCGAGGACGCTGTAGCGGCGGGTGTACTTGAGCAGGGCCGGAATGTCGGAGGCCACGAAGTTCTCGCCCTCGCCCCAGCCCACGATGAGGGGGCTCTCCTTCTTGACGGCGTAGATGGTGTCCGGCTCTTCCCGGAACAGCACGCCCAGCGCATAGCTGCCCCGCACCATCGCCAGCGCCTCCCGCAGGGCTGCCAGAGGGCTCTGCTTGGGCTGGGCGCAGCAGAAGTAGTCGATGAGCTTGACCAGCACCTCGGTGTCCGTCTCGCTCTCAAAGGTGACGCCCTTGGCCAGCAGGTCGGCCTTCAAAGGGCCGTAGTTCTCGATGATGCCGTTGTGGACGATGCTCACGCGGGGGGTGGAGTGGGGATGGCTGTTGACGTCGCTGGGCTCGCCGTGGGTGGCCCAGCGGGTGTGTCCGATGCCGCAGAAGCTCTCGGGCAGATTTTCTGCCTCCAGCTTGCGGCGGAGCACTTCCAGCCGCCCTTTGCTCTTGACGACGTGGATGCCGCCTTCCAGCGCCAGCGCGACGCCGGCAGAGTCATAGCCGCGGTATTCCAGCTTTTCCAGACCGTTCAGCAGCACTTCCTGGGCGCTGCGCTTACCCGAATAACCTACGATGCCACACATACAAAACACCTCCATGCCGACAGCCCGGCGCGAACGCACACGGCGGCTGTCAGCCTCTTATAATCAGTCTATGTTCTTGTATGGCTTTCTTTGAAAGGGTTCTGTTGCGGTATTGCTGCCGTTTTTTGCCCTTCTCTGCGGCTGGTATAAGCCCCGGAAGCTTTTGCTCCCGTTTCAACCGGAGGAACACCCGCCGAAACTTTCGATGATCCCTCTCCTCGTCACCCTCACGGCTGTCACCCGCGTGGCCCGGCGCTTTTTCGTCAACTGAAGTGGTCTATCCCCTCTTTCTGCTCTTTCCGCCGCCTTCCTGAAAACAAAAACAGCTCCTTTCGGAGCTGTCAGACGCCGGCGGAAAAGGTCAGCGGTATTGTATCACAAAGTCCCACATCCGTCAATGGACGCCCAGCATCTTGTGGAGCCTCGGCTGCCAGACCACTTTATAGAGCATCAGCATATTGTGGAGCGCCCGGTCATAGAGCAGGAAGGCTGCATTGCCCATGGCCAGCGTCACCAGCGAGACAGCCAGCGCCGTAGTGCGCAGCTCTTCGGCGATGCTGCCCGCCGGGACCAGCAGCAGCACCAGCCCGTACATCGCCAGGATCCCGCCGTTGCAGAGCAGCAGCTTGCAGACAGCCCGCAGCAGGGCCGGGCGTATCCGCTCGAAATAAGGCTTTGCCAACGGATAGTACCCCAGCAGGAACACAAAGGTGAGGGCCACTTCCTTGTCCGGCACGAAGAGCAGACTCAGCAGGCTCACCGCGCCATAGGCCGTCAGAGCCATGGTCTTCCCGCACTCCACGCAGACTGTGGCGATGAGGAAGCTGGCCACCGCCGGAGCAATGAACATCGCAATGGGAAACACAGCCCCCAGCAGCATCAGGGCCACGCTGAGCGCTGCGGCCATGCCGCAGTAGGCCATGGCCCAGCTTTTACTTTTGCGTCCCTTCATGGCAGCTCCCATTGTACCGGCTGGCTCTCAGCGTCCAGCGGCTCAATGGCGTGGCGGAGGCCCAGGATCATGATGTTGTCCAGCAGGGTGCGGTTCAGCTTGACGTCCAGCATCCCGTAGGCGCGGACGAGGTCGTTGACCGCAGCGAGGGCCTGCCGCCGGGCGTTTTCCCGGGCGGCGTTCCTGTCGTTGATGCCGTTGAGGAGGAAGACGTTGTAGCGGCCCTTATCTTTGTCCCGGGAAAAGCTCTCCGCTTTGTCCAGCAGATAAGCGGCCCGGCCGATGCAGCTGCCGATGTAGTGCATACTTTTGCGCTGATTGGGGTCGTCGGTGGCCAGCACCGAGTAGAGCGCGCCGTAGAGGTTGCCCTTCGGCTCTGCGGCCAGCAGATAGTTCTTGGCGTTCAGGGTCATCTGGACGTTGGCCTGGTCCCGCTCCTGTACGAAGATGCGCTCCAGTGCCGGGTTCTCGGCGGCGGCCTTCCGGTAGGCTCGCCGCAGCAGGACGGTGTCCACCACCCGCCGTACCTTTTTATAGAAGGGCAGATCGGCCCACTGGGCATCCTGGATGCGGTGCCAGCTCAGCAGGACTTCCACCTGTGCAGCCAGCCGGATGCCCTGAGTCTGGCACATCATCTGCCGCCAGACCAGCGTACCCGGCTCCCGCATCCGCTTACAGGTGGCCGGACGGCCCGCCAGACTGTCAGCCAGCACTGCGAACAGGACGCCGTTGTAGCGCAGACCATAGCAGGAATACAGCCCATAGGTGGTGTAGAGCTGGCGGCGGACGCCGCGCTGATACCACTGATAGGTGTTGTAATCCCGGATGGTCAGCTCCGGCAGATAGGGCCGCATACGTCCCTTCATTCTGTTCATTCCTTTCGCGGGCCGCGCCGGGCGCAGCCTTTCTTGCAGGGGAAGACCGCTTCCCCACAGCTATAGATTAGTATAATCTATTTTTCGTCAGCGTTCAACCGTTCTTTTGTAAATTTAATTAGAAAAGACCGCACTGGAATCGATTTCAGTGCGGCCTTCTGGTTCATCTTATTTCTTTTCGAAACGGCCCGTGTGGCCGGGCTGGGTGCGCTTGCCGTCAAAGCCGCTCTTGGGCATGGGCTTTGCGGGGCGGTTCTCGAACTTGGGGGCGTTGTAGTACATATACAGCTGGCAGGGGATCATGCCGTTGTACATCTTGCGGCGCTTGTTGGCCCGCTTGCCGTAGTGGTGTTCAAAATCCATATCGGCAGTGATGGCGTAGACACCGGCGCAGGGGTGGGCCTCCATCTGCTGGCCGAGGGTACGGGCCAGCTTGGCGGCACCCTCGATGGTGCTCATGCGCTCGCCGTACGGGGGGTTGGTCAGGACGATGGCCTCGCTTTTGGCGGCGAAATCGGCCACGTCGGCCACCTCGAAGTGGCAGCGCTTCTCCACGCCGGCCAGCTTGGCGTTGGCGTTGGCCAGAGCCACGGCGGCGGGGTCGATGTCGTAGCCGAAGGCCTCAAAGCCCACGTCCAGCTTGGAGTCGGCCAGAGCCTTCTGGCGCTGCTCGGCCCAGATGGCGGCAGGCACGAAGCTGTAGCGCTCGGCGGCAAAGCGGCGCTTGAGGCCGGGGGCGATGTTCATGGCCTTCTGAGCGGCCTCGATGAGGAGGGTGCCGCTGCCGCAGAAGGGGTCTTCCACGAGGCTGTCGCGGCGGACGCGGCCCAGGTCGGCGATGGTAGCGGCCAGCGTCTCACGGATGGGGGCCTCCATGGAGTTGCGGCGGTAGCCGCGCTTGTGCAGGCCGTCGCCGGTGGTGTCCAGCATGATCTCGCAGACATTCTTGCGGAGCATGAAGCGGATCTTATACTCCGCGCCGGTCTCGGGCAGGCTGGTGGTGCGGTGGCCCTGCATCAGGCGCTTGACCACGGCCTTCTTGATGATGCTCTGGCAGGCCGGCACGCTGGACAGCTGGCTGTTCAGCGAAGAGCCGGTGACCGGGAAGGCCGCGTCGGCGGGCAGCAGCTCTTCCCAGTGGATGGAGTAGACGCCGTCGAACAGCTCGTCGAAGGTGGTGGCTGTGTAGGTGTTCAGGAGCAGCATCACGCGCTCCACGGTGCGGAGGTTGAGGTTGGCGGCGGCGATCATATCCGCGCCGCCCTTGAAGGTCAGACGGCCGTCGCTGACCCGGATGTCCTCGGCGCCGATGCGGCGCAGCTCAAAGTTGGCCGTGGACTCGCACCCGAAAAAGCAGGGGGCGATGAGTTCAAATTTTGCAGGCATTCTGGTTTCCTTTCCTGTCGGGTGCGGCGTGCCGCACCAAAAAACAGGCCCGCCCCGCTGGGGGCAGGCCCAAAGCTTCTTCGTCTTGTGCGGACGGCTCAGCGGCTGCCGCGGCGTCCCCGGGGTGCGTAGCCGCCGCCCCGGCGGTTGTTGGTCTCATGGTCGAGGTCGGCCATCTTCTCTTCGCTCTGGCTCTTGAAGCGGCTCATCATGTCCTCAAAGCTCAGGTTGTCGCTCTTGGCCGGGGCCTTGGGCTGCCAGACGCGGGGCGCTGCGTCCCGTGCCGGGCCGCGTCCGCCCTGGGGACGGCCGCCCTGACCGTTGCGGCGGAAGCCGCCTTCCCGCGGGCCGTTGTTGTTGGGGCGGGGGCCGCGGCCTTCACGCGGAGCGCGGGGTGCCGGCGGCAGCAGCCGCTTGATGGACAGCGCGATCTTGCCGTCCGGTGCCACGTTGATGACCTGCACCTTCACGGTGTCGCCGTCATGCAGCACGGCTGCAATGTCCTGCACATACTCGTTGGACACCTCAGAAATGTGGACCATGCCCACGCGGCCCTCCGGCAGCGCAACGAATGCGCCAAACGGTTTTACGCCGGTGACACGGCCTTCAAAAATATTCCCTACCTCAATCGCCAAAACTCAATACTCCTTGTTGACTAATGTGTTTCCCGCCGGCCGCAAGCCGCTCGGGGCGCGGCATCAGTTGCCCGTCACATCCACAAAGATGCGCTCGTTGGCCGCCGCATAATTGTAAGAGTCCCGCGCGACCCACTCGGTCACGTCGTCCGAGTCGCCGCTGAGGATGCGCTGCATCTCCTCGTTCTGGGTCTTCTGCTGGTCGATCTGCTCCTGCAGGGTGTCCAGCTCCGCTTTCTTGGAGCTGAGCGCCACCTGATTTGCGATGTACGCCGCCAGCATACTCAGCAAAAGCAGAAGGAAGAGCAGTTTCAGCACAGCGCCCACGACGGACGCCTTTCTCTTCCGCTTTTTCCGGCTCGGATTTGCCATAACACAGTGCCTCCCGTTTTCGGACAGCAGGCCCGATGCGCCTGTACTCTCACTTTGATACGTTTGAATTATACAACATACGCCGTGGTGTTGGCAAGCTCTTTTTCTGTTTTTTTGCAAGTCTTTTTTCGTTCCGCCGTACTTTGGCGGCGGCGCGGGCGGCTTTCCACGGGGCGATGCACCGGGCGGCGAGCCGCACCGGCCCCAGCAGCAGTTTCCCCGCAAAGGCTTCGGCAGCAGCGAACAGAGGCCGCAGCGCTGCCTGCACCGCCCCGGCAGCACAGAACGCCGCCAGCGCCATATAGCCCCGCAGCTGCCCGGCCTGACTCTGGGAGACGGCGTAGCTCTGCAAAGCCATCAGCGCCACTCCCACAAAAAGCATATCCGGCAGGAACGCGGCCCTGCCCCGGGTGGGCAGAACGGCCCGCGCCGCGCCCAGCACACCGCCCAGCACCGCGCAGGCCGCCATCTCCTGCCCCACCGCCCCGGGCGAAAGCGCCGGGCCCATCACCGGACGAGACGGCGCAGAAAGCCGCCCGGCGTATGCTCTGCGGTGTATTCCAGCGTGTCCACCCGGCCTGTAAGCTTGACTTCGCCCTTGTCGAGGTCGAGGCTGGTGACGCTCAGCTCGGCCCCGGTGAGTTCCAGCGTCCCTTTCGAGGTGAGCAGTGCCGCCCCCTCGGCGTCGCAGCGGATGACCCGCCGCACACCGGTGACGGTCAGCTTGTTCCGCCCCTCCAGGATGAGGTCGTGCGGCAGAGCCTGCTCCGGCTTTGCGTCCTGTTGTTTCATGACATTCCCCTCCCCCTTTTCTGCCATCTTATGCAGGGCGGGGCGGGGTCATGCCGGATTTACTCGGCCTTCGGAGCGTCGTGGGCGGCTGCCAGCACGTTGTCCTGCTCGATGATCTCGTACATCTCGCGGGCCACGTCCTTGGTGCGGGGCTCCACGTCGGAGAGGACCTTCACCTTGATGGGCCGGTTGCCGAAGGTGACCTCGATGATGTCGCCGGCCTTGACGGCCTGGCTGGCCTTGGCGGTCTTGCCGTTGATGAGGATGCGGCCCGCGTCGGCCACCTCGTTTGCCACCGTGCGGCGCTTGATGAGCCGCGAAACTTTCAGATATTTGTCTAAACGCATTTCTAAACTCCTTGTATCAACCTCTCAGTCTCGCTGTCGCTCGACAGCTCCCCTAGTAGGGGAGCCTCTGGCGAAGAGGCAAAGCTTTACGATATGCCAAAGCCTCCCCTATTAGGGGAGGTGGCACGCCGTAGGCGTGACGGAGAGGTTGTTCCTCTATTAAAAAAGCCGCCGGGCCTAAAGGTTCCGGCGGCGATGGGTTTTCTCTTACAGGGTGTCCTTCAGAGCCTTGCCCGGCTTGAACACGATGCTCTTGGAAGCAGCGATGGTGATGGCCTCGCGGGTGCGGGGGTTGATGCCCTGACGCTCAGCGCGCTCACGCACCTCGAAGGTGCCGAAGCCGGAGATGGAGATCTTCTCACCCTCGGCCATAGCCTTGCCCAGTGCCTCGAATGCAGCGTTGACAGCCATCTCGGCGCTCTTCTTGCTCATCTCAGTGTTTGCCGCAACCTGTGCGATCAGATCGGTCTTGGTCATAATAAAAGCCTCCACAATATTCTCAACATTTTCTATTCGAGCAGACGGTCTGACCGTCTGGTACCCGTTTACGTTTCGTCCGCTTCCAGCCTCTGGGTGAAGCGCTTTGCCGCAAAGGTCAGGGCCTCTTCGGCGTCCACACCGGCCAGACGCATGGCATCGGCGGCGGCCAGCAGCAGCTCACCGGCGTTCTCTGCCGTCTGCTGTGCGTCCCACGCGGCCTTGGCGTTGTCCAGAGTCCTGGCCGCACCGGCGGCATCCTCCGGCCCGCAGCCGAACCGCGCGGCCCGCTTCTGGAGCTTCTGGGCGCGCATCAGGGCGGGCAGGGTGGCCGGGACGGTGTCCAGCTCATCGGCCAGAGTCGTGCGGCCCTTTTCCTTATTTTTGAGCGCATCCCAGCTGTTTATACCAGCATTTTCCGCCGCCGAGGAAGCAAAGATGTTCGGGTGGCGGAAGACCAGCTTCTCGCACACCTCGCGGCAGACCTTTTCCATGTCGAAACGGCCCCGTTCCTCCTCGATGACGGTGTGGAACACCACCTGCATCAGGACGTCGCCCAGCTCTTCCTGCATCATGACAGGGTCGTCAGCGTCGATGGCTTCCAGCGCCTCGCACGTTTCTTCCAGAAAGTTTTTCCGGATGGAAGCGTGGGTCTGGACTTTGTCCCACGGACAGCCGTTCTCCCCGTCTCTCAGGATGCGGATGATCTCCACGAGGTCTTCCGCCGTATAGTGTTCCCTCGGCGTCCAGTCCTGCATGGGGCGTCTCCTTTCCGCATTCCGAAAACATCTGCGAACAGATTCAAATTGTACCGCAGAATCTGCCGAAATGCAAGGGTACAAGCGCATTTTCCGGCTTTTTGCGGCAAAATTTTCATTTCATTCACAACAAAAGGCGGCATCCCCCGGGGGACACCGCCCTGCGTGGGCTTTTTCGCTTACAGCTGTGCGCCGCACTTGTTGCAGAACAGCGCGTCGTCCGAGACGGGCGCGCCGCACTGGGGGCAGGTCTTGGCCTCGTTGTCCTCGGGCTTTGCCTCGGCGGGCTCTGCGGCTGCGTCAGCCGTCACGTCGGCGGCGGCCTCTTCCGTCTCCTCGAACGTCGTCTCAATGACGGTATCCGGCTCGAGAGAGGCTTTCAGGTCGGAGAGCTCCTGCTCAATGTTGGCGATCATCTCGATGTATTTGTCCACAAGGGGCTGGTTCTCCTCGTTGCCCTTGGCCAGACTATACACCAGAGCGCCCAGCTGGCGCTGCGCCTTGTACAGCTTGCTCTGCGCGTTCACGATCTTTGCCTGGGTGCGGCCCTTTTCGGCCAGATCCAGCGCGGCATTCTTGCCTTTCTCGGCATACTCGAGGCCCATTTCCTTGATCTTATTGAAGTCCATAAAAGACACCTCACTTGTCTATGCCCGGGGTGGGCAGCACTCCTCTGCGTTTTCTGCTCAGGCTGTCCCTGTGCCGCCGGAGATTATTTTCATTATAGCGCACTCCCGGGGGGAATGCAACGAATCCCACCCAAGTTTTACAGAATCGTGCGGATTTGGAAACAGTTTTTTCGCAATTTGCACACTTTCCACGTTCTGATGTTTTTTACACTTCGCCTGCGTAGAACTCGCGCAGCATGCTGTCGGCGGGCAGAAGCTCCAGCTCCACCGGAGCCACATGCTCGAAGCGGCGGGCCGTCTCGTCCCAGAGCTCCGCGTTGTGGCCTTCCAGCGTGAAGCGCTGGCTCACCGGGCGCAGGAGCTTTGCGATGAGGCCCAGCTCGTAGGTGAAGGAAGTGTCCAGCAAAAAGTCTGCCGTAGTCTTGAAGCCCTTGATATACCGGGTCTCGCCGTCGAGGACTCTGTCCCACATGGCGAGGGTCTTGGCGGGGCTGCGGCCCCGGGCGGCGGCATCCCGCAGGGTGCGGCGGCAGAGGCGGATGTCCTGGGTGTTGATGACACGGCGGCCATCGATGCAGTATTCCTCCCGCAGGCCGGCGTAAATGCGGTAGACGTCGTCGCCCTTCACAAGGCCCGTCAGCTCAGGGTTCAGGGCATGGATGCCCTCCACGATGCAGACGCCGCCCTTGAGGTCCAGCGTCTCCGTCTCGGAAGAGCGGGACTCGGTGGTGAAGTCGTAGATGGGCAGCACGGTCTTGCCGGTGGTGCTCAGATCGCTGAGGCACTGGCGGATGAGGGGCATATCCAGCGTGTCGGGGTTCTCGTAGTCCAGCGTACCGTCGGGCAGGCGGGGGTAATACTGAGCGCCCTTGAAGAAGTTATCCAGACTGATGACATGGGCCGGGGTGCCGGAGGCTTCCAGAGCCTCCGCCACCTTATGAGCCGAAGTCGTCTTGCCGCTGGCCGACGGGCCGGTGAGCATGACGATCTTGGCGCGGGAGTCCCTGATCTTCTGGGCAGCATAGGCCACCCGCTGGCGGTAGCTCTTCTCGCTCATCTCCGCCAGCGCCGCCGGGCTCTGGGCGGCGACGTTGTACAGGTCTATCTCAACCAGACGTTTCGGTACCCAAATCGTGATCATAAAAAACCGCCACTCCTTTTTTCCGTTCCAGCACTTCGTCGAAACGCTGGATGTATTCTGTCGGATACTTGAAATTAAAGATGCGCTGCATCCGCTTACCGCCGTCGGCCACCAGCTTGGTGCTGCCGCCTGCGCCGGCCGAGAGGATGGTCTGGACTTCTTCCATGATATAGATATTATAATACCCCTCGTGGCCCGGCTTGCACCAGCCCACGTTTTCCAGGTTTTGGAGGGTATTTTTCTGACGATAGAGGTAGTAGGGCCGATAGCCCGCCTCGGCCAGCAGATGGCACTTTTCCAGCATGGCGGCCACGTCGGCGTAGTCGTTCTCCTTCTGGTCCTCGATGACGATGCGGGAGGCCCGCTTGAGGGTCAGGGTGTGGACGGTGATGTTCTCAGGGTCGAGGGCGATGGCCTGACGCAGGCTCTTTTCGAACCCTTCCACCGTGTCGCCGGGCAGGCCAGCGATGAGGTCCATGTTGATGTCGTCGTGGCCTGCGGCCCGGGCCTCGGCATAGCAGTCGAGGATGTCCTGAGCCGAGTGCTTGCGGCCAATGTTCGCCAATACTTCATCCGAGAAGGTCTGCGGATTGATGGAGATGCGGGTCGCGCCGTATTCTCGGATGACGGCCAGCTTTTCGGCGTCGGTGCAGTCGGGGCGTCCGGCTTCCACCGTGTATTCCACGATGGCGGAAAGGTCGAAGCAGTCCCGCACCGTCCCCATGAGCTGGCGCAGCTGCGCTGCCGAGAGGCTGGTGGGGGTGCCGCCGCCGATGTAGATGCTGCAGAGCTTCAGCCCGGCCTTGTCAGCCTCGTCCCGGATGGCCTCGACCTCTTTGCACAGGCAGTCCACATAGGGCTGCACCAGCTTGCGGTCACGGTCGAGGTTGCAGCTGACGAAGCTGCAATAGCTGCACCGGGAGGGGCAGAACGGGATGCCGATATAGAGGCTGTAGGTCTTGGGCGCACTGCCTGCTTTCAGGATAGGCTCCTGCAAGTCCGCGATGGCCTTGGCCATACCGTATTTTTCGGGCGAGCAGTCGAAGCGCTTGAGGAAGAAATCGTCGATCTCCTCTTCCGTCCAGCCTGCGGCCCGCTTGTCGTGGACGAGGCGCACCGGGCGGACGCCGGTCATCTTGCCCCAGGGCGGGCGGATGCCCGTCCAGCTGCGCAGCAGGTCATAGGTCAGGCTGGCCAGCGCAAATTCCGGCGTCTCGCCGCCCTCTTCCACGGGAATGGGCAGAGGTGCTTCGGCGGTCTGGCTCTTGCCGCCCTGCCGCACCATGGCCCAGAGCTTGTCAGGCCGCTTCTCGGCCCAGACGCAGTCTGCGCCGTCCTCGGGCGGGGTGAGGGTGAGCGGGGCCATTGGGTAGAACAGGCGGACGAGGTGCTCCACCTCGTAGCCCGAGCCGAGGCCCGTGATATAGATATTCATGTGAAATCCCGCCTTTTTATGCGTTTCTCAGCGCATTTTTGATATAGAAGTTGGTGGCGACCTCCTGCCCGAAGGTGGAGAAATCGCCGTGGCCGGGCAGCACCTGCGCCTCAGCCGGGACGGGCAGGGCCGCGAACTTGCGCAGGCTCTCGTCCATCTTCCGGCTGTCGCCGCCCTCGAGGTCGGTGCGGCCGATGCTGCCCTGAAAGACCGTGTCGCCCACGAAGAGATAGTTTTCGCACAGCAGCACCACGCTGCCCTCCGTGTGGCCGGGGGTGTGCCAGACGGTGAAGCGCAGCTCGTCGAGGGGGATGACCTCGCCCTCTTCGTAGCCGCTGTCCGAGCCTTTGAGGGGCAGCAGCTGGGTCCCCCGACAGTCGGCGGGCTCACAGTAGAGCTTTGCGCCCCACTCGCGGCTCAGGACCCCCGCACTGCCCACATGGTCGTAGTGGCCGTGGGTGCAGAGGATGAGGCTCAGCCTGCCGCCGTGCTCCTTTAAGATCTTATCGTACTCCTGCACCTCGGCGGCGGGGTCGATGACCACCGCGCTGCCTGCGTCCGAGATGAGCAGGAAGCTGTTGGTGTAAAACGGCGCAGGGCCGACCAGATGAAATGCCTTCATGGTTTATTTTTCTCCTTTATGCCCCTCGTCGGTGTCGATGACGATGGTGCAGGGGCCTTCGTTGACCAGCGACACCTGCATATCCGCGCCGAACTCGCCGTGCTGGACATCCTTGAGGCCCTGCTTGTTTATCTCGGCGAGGAACAGCTCGTAGGCGTCCACAGCCAGCGGCGGTCTTGCCGCCTTGATGAAGCTGGGACGGAAGCCCTTCTTCGTGTCGCCGTAGAGGGTGAACTGACTCACCACCAGTGCAGAGTACCCGAGGTCCTTTGCGCTGAGGTTCAGCTTGTCGTTTTCGTCCTTGAAAATGCGCAGGCCCGCGCATTTTTCAGCCAGTTTCGGCACGATGTCGAGAGTATCGGTGTCCTTGACGCCCAGCAGGATGACGAGGCCGGGGCCGATGGGGCGCGGCTCACCGCCGTTGACCCGGACGCTGGCCGAGGATACGGCCTGAATGACTGCACGCATATTAGCTCCTTGTTACCTTGAGCACGTCCTTGACTTTGGACAGACGGGCCACGACCCGGTTGAGGTGCTCTGTATTGTTGATGCCGATGGTCAGGCTGATGACGGCACAGTTGTTCTCCACCTGACGGGCGTTCATGGCGTAGATGGGGACGCGGATGTCAGCCAGCGCGGCCAGCACATCGGACAGCAGCTCGTTGCGGTTGAGGGCGATGATCTCCAGACCGGCCTTGTAGCTGTCCTTGACGCTGTCGGCCCAGTACGCCTTGACCCAGCGGGGGGCGTTGGAGGGGTCTTTCATGCTGGACACCGCGTTGGCGCAGCTCTGCTTGTGGATGGAGACGCCGAAGCCCCGGGTGATGAAGCCCACGATGGGGTCGCCGGGCAGGGGCGAGCAGCACTTTGCAAACTTGATGGGGGTGTTATCGAAGCCCTCCACCACCACGCCGTCGGTGGCGTGGACGCGGCTCAGATCGACCTTCGGCAGGTCCTCCACCGACTTGTTCTCAGCAGCCTCGGCGGCCTTGAGCTTCTGCCACTCCTCTTTGAGCTTGGGCAGGCAGTTGGCGATGGTCATGCCGCCATAGCCGATGGCGGCGTAAATTTCCTCCGCGTTGTTCTGGCGCAGACGGCGGCTGCAGCTGCCCACGAACTCATCCAGCTGGTCGTCGGGGATGAAGATCATCTCCCGGCGCAGCTCTTTGGCCAGCGCATCGCGGCCCTGCTGGATGTTCTCTTCGCGGCGCATCTTCTTGAACCAGTTGCGTATCTTGCTCTTGGCCTCGCTGGTGCGCACGATCTTGAGCCAGTCGCGGCTGGGGCCTTTGTCCGCCGGGCCGAGGATAACTTCAATGATCTCGCCCGTCGCCACGACATGGTCGATGGGGACGATGCGGTTGTTGACCTTACAGCCCACCATCCGGTTGCCGACGGCAGAGTGGATGGCGTAGGCAAAGTCGATGCAGTTTGCTCCCGCAGGCAGGTTGATGACGTCGCCCTTCGGGGTGAAGGCAAAGACCTCCTCCGGCAGCAGGTCGCTCTTCAAATCGTGGAGCAGGTTGCCGGAATCCTCGCTGACGCGCTGGTTTTCCAGCAGCTGGCTGACCCATGCCAGCCGCTCGTCCAGTTTATCGTGGCCCTCGAGGCCCTCTTTATACTTCCAGTGGGCGGCAACACCGTACTCGGCCTGCTCGTCCATGGTGCGGGTGCGTATCTGCACCTCAAAGGGGATGCCCTCGTGGCCGATGACGGTGGTGTGGAGGCTCTGGTAGCCGTTGGGCTTGGGGGTGGAGATATAGTCCTTGAAGCGGTTGGGCAGCGGGTGGTACATATCGTGGATGAGGCCCAGGGTGCTGTAGCACTCAGCCAGGGTGTCCAGGATGATGCGCACCGCGTAGATGTCGTAAATTTCATCAAAGGACTTGTTCTGCATGATGGTCTTGCGGTAGATGCCGTAGATGCTCTTGACTCTCCGCTTGATGGTCGCGCCCTCGATGCCGCTCTCCTCGAGGCGGCTCTTGATGACGCCCGACACGCTGGCCAGGAACTCGTCGCCCGCGCGCTCGCTGAGCATCTTGTTGATCTCCTCGTAGCCCACGGGGTCGAGGTAGTGGAGGCTGCGGTCTTCCAGCTCCTCCTTGACGTTCAGGATGCCCAGACGGTTGGCGATGGGGGCGTAGACCTCCATGGTCTCCCGGGCCTTGTCGCGGCGCTTCTGCTCCGGCCATGCGTCGCCGGTGCGCATATTGTGCAGGCGGTCACAGAGCTTGATGATCATGACGCGGACGTCACGGCTCATGGCCAGCAGCATCTTGCGCAGGTTCTCGGCCTGCAGCTCTTCGATATTGGAAAATTGGATCTTGGTCAGCTTGGTGACGCCGTCCACCAGCGCGGCCACCTCTTCGCCGAAAGCGGCGGTCAGGTCGGCCAGCGTGGTGGGGGTGTCCTCCACCACATCGTGGAGCAGGGCGGCAGCGATGCTCTCGCTGTCCATGCCGAGGTCCAGCACGAGGCGGGCCACGGCCAGCGGGTGGCAGATATAGGGCTCACCGCTGCGGCGGCAGACCCCCTTGTGGGCGTCGTTGGCCATATTGTAGGCTTTTTCGATCATGGCCATGTTGTAGGCCTTGCCGCTGGCCTTGATGGCCTCCACCAGCTTCTCCCAGGTCACGATCTCGGGCCGCACCTCCGAGGGAAGGGTCCCCTCAGGGGCGTTGGCCGGCAGGGCCGTTGCGGCCACGGTAGCCATCTCCGTCACCGGCACGGGCTGATGGAGATGGGTCTTTGCAGAATAGCTGTCCTCTTTCGCCGCAGCCGGTGCTGTGGGCGAGGGGGTGACAGGTTTCTTTCCCTCAGGCATCTTTATCGTTCCTCCAGACATTTCAGGATGGGCGCATCGGCAAGGTTCTTCTTGCCGGTGGCAGGCACGAGTTCCCAGAACTTTGCCCCGCCCCGGTCAGCCGCTGTGATGAGGCCGACCTGTTCCAGCGCGGAGATGGCCACCAGCGTCCGGCCGGTGTTCTCCTCGCCGAGTTTTGCAAACAGGGGCTGCAGGTCTTCGGCGTGCCAGCGCCGCGCCTGCAGCTCCCGATAAACGGTGATGATATGGCTGCGCTCCGGGGCGATGCTCTCCTTCTGCTCCGGCGTCAGGGGCGTACCCCGGCGCAGCGCCTGCACCAGCGCGGCCTGCTCTGCAGCTGTGTTGCCGAGGCCCGCCGGGTGCAGCTCGATGATGCGGCCCGACAGCTGTGCGCCCCGGGGCGAATCGTAGACCGAAAGGCTGATGGCTGCGTCCACGACGTCGCCCGTCGAGTAAGGCACCTGTTCCGGGTGCATCCCGAACCAGACGGCGTAGATGCTGGAATTGCCCTGCCGCAGACGCAGGCGGCAGTGCTTGCCCTCCGAGACGGCGTAGACGCCCTCCACGACAGCCCTTTCCAGCACGAAGACCGGGCTGGGGTTGTCGGCACCGTAGGGTGCCAGCTGGTCGAGGCGGCGGACGCTCTCCACCGTTAGGCGGTCGAGGTGGACGGACAGATCGCATTCCAGCGGCGGGGTGCGCAGCACGGGACACTCCCGGGCCGCCCAGTCGTTGAGCCGCTGGCGGAGCGTCTGCAGATCCTCTTCCCGCACCGAGAGGCCCGCTGCCATGGCGTGGCCGCCGAAGCGGAGCAGGATGTCGGCGCAGGAGGCGATGCACTCGTGCAGGTTGAAGCCCTGCACGCTGCGGCCGCTGCCCTTGCCCTCGCCGTGCTCATCCACCGACACCACGATGACCGGGCGTCCGGTCTTTTCCACAAGGCGGGAGGCCACGATGCCGATGACGCCGGGGTGCCAGTCTCTGCCCCAGAGCAGGATGACCCGGTCTTCGAGGCGTTCCGGCTCAGCGTCCAGCAGCTCCTGCGCGGCTTTGACGATCTCCATCTCCGTCTCCTGCCGCTGGATGTTGATGTCGCTCAGCTTATGCGCCAGTTCGACCGCCCGGTCTTCGTCCTCACAGAGCACCAGCTGCAAAGCGGTGACAGCGCTGTCCATCCGGCCCGCCGCATTGATGCGGGGTGCGATGGCGTAGCTGATGTTCTCTGCCGTCACCGGCTTGCCTGCAAGGCCCACTTCTTCCAAAAGGGCGCAGAAGCCGGGTCTGTCCGTATTTTGCAGCTGGCGCAGACCGGCTTTGACGATGGTGCGGTTCTCCCCTGTCAGGGGCATGACGTCGGCCACGGTGCCAACAGCGGCGAGGTCGCCGCAGTATTCCAGCATCTCTTCCGGCGGGCAGCCATCCAGCGCGGCGCAGAGCTTGAAGGCCACGCCCGCGCCGCACAGGCCCTTGAAGGGGCTGTGGTCGTCGGCACGGCGGGGGTCCACGATGGCCACTGCCTGGGGCAGGGTGTCGTGGGGCAGATGGTGGTCTGTGATGATGAGGTCGACGCCGAGGCTGGCCGCGAATGCGGCTTCCTCTACGGCAGAGATGCCGTTGTCCACCGTGACGATGAGGCGGCAGCCCTTATCGTAGATCGACTGGATCGCGTTCTTCGAGAGGCCGTAGCCGTCGCCCTCCCGGCTGGGCAGCATACACTTGACGGCGGCACCCATCCCTTTCAGGTGCTGATAGAGCAGGGCCGTGGCGGTCACACCGTCCACGTCGTAGTCGCCGAAGACGACGATCGTCTCCCCCTCGTCGATGGCCCGCAGGATGCGCTCACAGGCTTTATCCATATCGGTCAGGAGCATGGGGTCGCTCAGCTCTTCTTCGCCCGCCAGAAGGGTCAGCGCCTCGGCGGGGTCGGTGATGCCCCGGGCAGCGAGGATGCCGGCCAGCAGGCCGGCTTCTTTCTGCTGGGCCGCGAGGACAGAGCGGTACTTTTCCTCGCTCCACTCTTCGTCCATGTTCTGGTATTCCAGCTCTTCGGTGTTCTGCTGGGCGATGGCCGCTGTCAGCTCTTTCAGGGCGGCGCGGTCAACGGTCTTGGTGTTCCAGGCCCGGTAGGTCATCGCAATCCCTCCCCGGCCAGACCATCGTTCGCCAGCATCCCCTGCAGCGCAGCGATCTCGCTGGAAACGTCCAGCGCCACGTCCGACAAAAGCTTATCGTAGAGGTTATCATAAGCCTGATTCAGGGTGTGCAGGATGCCCGCAATATCCCGGCGGATGGCCTCCGCGTTCTCGCCCTGCTGGCTCTGCACGTCGTTGTAGGTGTGCAGGAGCTTGAGGGTGGTGGGGATATAGTACTCCGCAAAGCGGCGGGCCTTGGGCAGGCTCTCGGGGTGGGCTTCCAGCCAGGCACAGATGGACTCGGTGGTCTTCTGCATATGCTGCAGCTCCTCCACAGCCCGCTCATCCTCCATGAGTTCCTGCTCCTTCTCGAGCACCTGCGCAAAGCGGCGGGTCGTCTCGAGGTTCAGGGGGACTTCTCCGGCCTGTTCCGGCGCTTTTTCCGGTTCGGGCTGGGGCTGATTTTCCTGTGCGGCGCGGTAGTCCTCTGCCGTCAGGTAGAGCTTGTCGTTTTTCTCGTCCAGCCAGGCACTGAGCCAGCCCTTGTGGATGAATTTCCGCAGCATCTTGAGAGCCTTGGTCTTCTTTTTATGCGTCAGGTCGGCCAGCATGGAGAGGGACAGGCCCTTGTGCCAGTCGAAGCCCTCGGCGGTATCGGCGTAGAGCTCCAGGGTCTTGGCGGCCTTCATACGGGACGCACCCGCTGCGGTCAGCCAGCCGAACACAGCGGTCACAGCGGCAGAGCACCACCCCGTCACCGCGATCGCACCCAGTGCAAAATCGCCGATGGCGCTGAGGACCGTCATATCAGCCGCCACCGCCGCGCCGCCGGACGTGAACGCCCCTGCCGTGCCAAAGCAAGCGATGGCCGTGATGCCGAAGAGGACGGCGAAGGTGATGCCGGTCGCCAGCATGGCGACGCCTGCACTGTGGCGCTTTTTTGCGCTGGTGCGGATATTCTCGATGGCCGTCGGTTCCGGCTTCTTTGCAAAGAAATTGCGCGCCCAGCCCGGCATCCCGCTGGCGCTGGCGCTGCTTCTGGCCTCCTCAGCCCGCTTCTGGTACTCCTGTTTTCCGGCCTGAAAGGCCCGGCCTGCCTCCGAGATGCCATAACCGGCGGCATTCACCGCGGCGCGGCCCACATCCCACACACGGTCGCCGATCTCCTCGCCCCGGCCCTCAAAGCCGTGGCGGAAGGAGTCGGACATGGTGTCGCCCAGCTCGCGGAGCTGGCGTTCCAGCTCCTGCTGCACCTTACGGCCTTCGCTGTCCTTCGCCGTGCGGTCAAAATCGTCTTCACGATCAGTCATTCAACTTCTCACCCTTCTGCCGGGCTGTACCGGCTGATGATGGCGCGGGCCACCCGCAGGCCATCGACGGCGGCACTCATGATGCCGCCCGCATATCCGGCACCCTCGCCGCAGGGATACAATCCTGCCAGCTGGGCGCATTCAAAATTTTCTTCCCGTTTCAGCCGCACCGGGCTGCTGGTACGGGTCTCGAGGCCGGTCAGAATGGCCTCGGGGGCGGTGTAACCCGCAATTTTCCGCTCGTAAGCCCGCAGACCGGCCCGCAGAGTGTCGGCCAGTTCGGTCGGCAGCAGCGCGCCGAGGTCCGCAGCGACGACGCCCCGGTCATAGGTGGGCTGGACGCGGCCAATGTTCAGCCGGCCCCTGCCCTCCAAAAAGCTCTGGATGTTCTCCGCCGGGGCGGCATACTCTCCGCCGGGACGGCCTGCCGCATAGGCCCGGGCTTCCAGCTCCCGCTGGAAGGCGATGGCCTTCCGGGGGTCGTTGCCGAAGTCTTCGCCGCCCACGCTGACCACCACGGCCGCGTTGGCATTCCTGCCGCTGCGGGCGTGATAGCTCATGCCGTTGGTCACGACGCGGCCCTTTTCGCTGGCCGAAGCCACCACCTGGCCGCCCGGACACATACAGAACGTATAAACGCACCGTTTTTCAACGTGCTGCGAAAGCTGATATTCGCCGCGCGGCAGGGCCGGATGGCCCGCCGCCTCGTGGTAGAGGCTCTTTTCGATCTCCGATTGGAGATGCTCTGCCCGGAAACCGACGCTGAAGGGCTTGCACTCCAGCACGAGGCCGCTGTCCATCAGCATCCCGAAGGTGTCGCGGGCCGAGTGGCCCACCGCGAACACCAGCGCCTCACAGGGGAACGCACCGTCCGTGGTCTGGATGCCGACGAGCTGGCCGTCCCGCCGCTCGAAGCCGGTGAGGGCTGTGTTGAAGTGGACCTCGCCGCCCAGCGACTCGATCTCTTTTCGGATCGAAGTGATGACGCCCCGCAGCAGGTCGGTGCCGACATGGGGCTTCTGCTGCCATGCAATCTCCTTCGGCGCGCCGTGCTCGAGGAACACTTCGGTCACGAAGCCGCAGAGCTCGTCGCCGATGCGGGTGGTGAGCTTGCCGTCCGAGAAGGTGCCGGCGCCGCCCTCGCCGAACTGGATGTTGGCGTTCTCGTCCAGCTCACCGGTGGCGGAGAAATGCTCCACAGCCTTGACACGCTCGTCCAGCGCAGGGCCGCGTTCCAGCACGATGGGCCGGTAGCCCTGACGGGCCAGCAGCAGCGCCGCAAAGAGGCCCGCCGGGCCGAGGCCGCAGACCACAGGCCGGTGCGTCAGCGGCAGAGTGCCGTTCTGCACCGAGAGATCGGTCTTGCCCCGGACGGTGACGCTGCGGGAAGCACCCGCACAGGCGGCCTCTTCCCCCTCCTCTTTCAGGGTCACGGCCACGGTGTACACCAGCTTGGGCTGGCCGTGGCGGGCGTCCACCGAGAGCCGGGCGATGCCCAGATGGCTCACCTTTCCCCGGGGGATGCGGGCGAGGCGGAGGGCTTTTTCGTAGGCCTGCGGCTCCCCGGCGGAGAGGGGCAGGCGAATATCATGGATCAGGATCATATACTCAGTTACTTTCTATCTTGCACTGCACCACATAGCTGCCCAGCGCAAAAATTTTGTCGTTGGCCGGCACATAGAGGCGGCAGGCGATGTTCTGCTGGCCGATGGCGACATAGAAGTCGTCGGCGTCGATCTCAATGACCACCTGTTCCGGATTCAGTGCTTCCAGCGAACCGGCCGGGCCGCAGAGGGTGACGTTCATCAGCCGCTCCGTCTCCACGGTCAGGGTGTAGGTGGAGGGCAGGTTGATGACCCGCACACAGCTGGCGGGCAGGTTCATGGTCTTGGTCTCCAGACGGGAGCTGTCGAAGCTGACCGTGATGGTGGAGATGTTGTCCAGCAGGCGGATGCCGCTGGGCAGTTCGATGGGCATTTCGTACACCTTATCCAGTGCAAAGGTGGAAAGGTCGATGGTACCCACCGACAGGGTGGACAGACGGTCGATCTGGGACTCCGGGCCGGCCACATTGAGAGTCTTTTTGCTCAGGGAGTAGACCAGCACCGAGGGGTCAAAGTCGCGGGGCGCGTTGATAAAGCTGACTTCCACCGGCAGGGTGGCCAGCTTATACACCTGCAGCGTGACCTCGACGCTGTCCGTTTCCAGAGTAGTATACTCAAATTTCACCTCTCCGCCGCTGCGGGTGTAAAAACGCAGGCCGGTGTCCAGAGTGACAGGACTGGTCAGCTCGCCGCTGTAGGTCACCTCGGCGGTGCAGGTCTCTACCTTGCTCAGCTCGGTGCTGGGGCCGGAGAGAGTCACCGTCTCTTTCGAGATGTCGGTGCCGTAGAGGATATAGCCGTCTGCTATCTTCAGGTAATTCGTCGTCACCTGGATGGGCAGGGTCTTTTCTTCCACCACATCGAACACCACGTCCACGGTGTTGTCGCCGTCGATGGAGACGGACACACCGGTGAGCAGGGTGCTCTGGCTCCGCACCTGAAGGCGCAGGCTCTTTTCGCCGCTGTCGCGGACGCTGGACCAGTCGGGGTAGACGACAAAGTCGTTGGCTGACAGGCTGCCGATGGTGTAGCCGTCGCCGGAAAGCTTCAGGTTGACCGTTTTTTCCTCTGCATTGACGATGCTCAGGCCCCGGGAAGTGTAGGCAGCCGAATCATAGCTGAAGTCCACCGGAACATTATAGATGGTGGTGGTGGTGCCGGGCTGCACGACGATGGTGACAGCCATCCACGCGATGACTGCACCCAGCAAAGAAAGCAGGAGCCGGATGCGGCGGTCGTTCAGCAGATTGCGCTTGGGGGGTACGGCAGGCTTGCCGTTGTTCTGCTCAGTGCTCATTGCTGCTCATCCTCCTCCTTGTTGTTCACCCAGTTCAGCAGGCGCTTGCCCCGGGCCTTCCAGCCCTCGGCAGCGCTCTTCTCGCTGGCGGTCTCCTTGGGTATCATCTCATCCACCAGCCGGGTGTAAAGGGTCTGACGGTCAAAGTGGCGCATGAGCACACCGTTTTTCGCCATCGAGATGATGCCCGTCTCCTCGCTGACCACGATGGCGATGGCGTCGGAGTTCTCGGCGATGCCGAGGCAGGCGCGGTGGCGGGTACCCATGTCCTTGCCCAGGTCCAGGTTGTTGGAAAGGGGCAGCACACAGCCTGCCGCCTTGATGCGGCCATTCTCGATGATGGCTGCGCCGTCGTGGAGGGGGGTACCCTCGTAGAAGATAGTACCCAGCACCTCGAGGTTGACTGCGCTGTTCACGGGCGTACCAGTGCGGACGATCTCAGAAAGGTTGGTGTTCCGTTCCAGCACGATGAGCGCGCCGGTCTTGGTCTCCGAAAAGCGCTCTGCCGCGTCGCAGATGGCGATGATGGCGCTGCGCCATGCGCCCTTGAGGCTGGTGTCGTTGTAGCGGTTTTTATTGAAGAAGCGATAGGCCCACTGGTCGGTCTGGCCCATCCGCTCCAGCGCACGCCGTATCTCGGGCTGGAACAGCACCACCAGCGTCAGCAGACCGACTTGCAGCAGCGAGTTGAGCAGCCAGGTGACGGTGCGCATATTCAGGATGTTCGCCACCAGATAGACCGCCATCACGATGAGCGCGCCCTTGGCCAGCTGGCCGGCGCGGGTGCGGTTGACGAATCCCAGCAGCTGGTAGATGAGGAACGCGATGATGAGGATGTCCAGCAGGTCTACCAGCTTGAAGGTCTGGAAATTTGCTACGATAGAGTTCAGAGTCATGGGTCACATTCTCCCGTTCACACTGCTTCGATGAGGGCGACGGCATGGGCCGCGATGCCCAGCCCCTCGCCGGTAAAGCCCAGATGCTCCTCGGTGGTGGCTTTGACGCTCACGGCGTCCACCGGCATCCCGAAAGCCTCGGCCAGCTTTGCCCGCATGGCCGGGATGTGGGGGGCCAGCTTCGGGCGCTGGCAGAGGATGGTGGCGTCGATGTTCTCGATGCGCCAGCCGTGCCCGGTCATGATCTCTGCCACACGGCGGGCCAGCATGAGGCTGTCGGCCCCGGCGTACTCTTCCGCCGTATCGGGGAAGTGCTGGCCGATGTCGCCCAGCGCCGCTGCGCCCAGCACGGCGTCCATGACCGCATGGGCCAGCACGTCGGCGTCCGAGTGGCCCAGCAGACCCTTTTCATACGGCACTTCCACGCCGCCCAGGATGAGCTTGCGGCCCTCCACCAGACGGTGGACGTCGTAACCATGACCAATGCGCATTTTCTTTCCTCCGTTCTCGGCCCGAGGCAGGTCCTCCCGGGTGGTGATCTTGATGTTTGCGTAGTCGCCCTGTACCAGCTCCACCGGACGGCCCGTCAGCTCGAACAGGCTGCAATCATCGGTGACGAGGCGGGCGCTGGCCTCGTCCAGTTCATCCAGCGCCGCCAGATAGGCGGCCCGGTCGAAGCACTGGGGCGTCTGCACCGCATAAAGGGTGCTGCGGTCGGGGGTGTTCTCCACCATGCAGCCTTCCGGCACAGTCTTGCCGTCGCCGCCCTTCGCCTGCTTGATGGTGTCCTTCACCGGCACCGCCGGGGCGGCGGCACCGCAGCGGGCAGCGGCCGCTATCGTATCGGCGATAACGCTCTGGCTCACGAAGGGCCGGGCCGCGTCGTGGACGGCCACCAGTCTGCCGTGGGCTGCGGCCACGCCGCTGCGGGCGCTCTCGGCGCGGGTCGAGCCGCCCTTCACCAGCCGCACCGGCTTTTTGCAGCGGGCAGAAGCCCGCCGGGCATTCTCACCGGACGCGCCGGTCACGATCACCAGCTCGTCCACCTCCGGACACTCGTCAAAGGCCCGGACGCTCCGCTCCAGGACGGTCTCGCCGCCCAGATCGAAGCTCAGTTTATCAAATCCCATCCGGGTGGAAGAACCAGCCGCCACCAGGACTGCCGTCACACGATGTTCCAATTTCTTACACCTGCCCCATTTTATTCCTGCCCTGCGCCGCACTGCACAGAGCGTATTATTATTCATTGAATATTATAGCGTATCCACCCACAAACTGCAACAGCCCGCGCCCATCAAAAATGCCCCCGTGCAGCACTTTTGGCGCTGTACGGGGGCATAAATTTTTTATGAAATTTCTGCGTTATGCGAGGATGGGCTCGATGGCAGCGGCCAGAGCATCCTTCTGAGCCTGAGCCTCGGCCAGGTCTTTGCCCAGAGTGGTGAAGTAGGTCTTGATCTTCGGCTCAGTGCCGGAGGGACGGACGACCACGGTAGCGCCGTTGTCCAGAGTGTAGATGAGGACGTTTGCGGCGGGCAGGCCGGTCTCTTCGGGCTTCTTGTAGTCGGTGATCTTGACCACCTTGTGGCCGGCCAGCTCGGTGAGGGGCTCGTCACGCAGCTTCTGCATGATGGAGGCCATCTTCTCCATGCCGGTCAGGCCGGGGAACTCGAAGCTGTCCACCTTGTTCAGGTAGCGGCCATACTCCTTGTAGATCTCTTCCAGACGCTCCTTGATGGAGGAACCGATGCTGCGGTAGTAAGCGGCCATCTCGCAGATGAGCATGGAGCCGATGACAGCGTCCTTATCGCGGACATAGGGGCCGGCCAGATAGCCGTAGCTCTCCTCGAAGCCGAAGATGAAGCGATCCACTTCACCGGCAGCTTCCAGATTTGCGATCTGGTCGCCGATCCACTTGAAGCCGGTCAGCACGCTGCGCATTTCCACGCCGTAGTGTGCGGCAATGGCATCGGCCAGAGGAGTGGATACGATGGACTTGACGGCCACCGGGTTTTTGGGCATGGTGCCCTTCTCGATGCGGCCTGCGCAGATGTAATCCAGCAGCAGAGCGCCCATCTCGTTGCCGGAGACCAGCTCATAGCTGCCGTCCGGACACTTCATGGCGATACCCACGCGGTCGGCGTCGGGGTCGGTGGCCAGCATCAGGTCGGCGCCGGTCTTGGTGGCGAGGTCGAGGCCCAGCTTCAGAGCCTCGAAGATCTCGGGGTTGGGGTAGGAGCAGGTGGTGAAGTAGCCGTTGGGGTACTCCTGCTCCGGCACGATGGTGATGTCGGTGATGCCCATGTCGTTCAGAACGTGGGTGACCGGCACCAGACCGGAACCGTTCAGCGGGCTGTAGACCAGCTTCAGGCCGGCGGTCTTGCACAGGCCCGGGCGCACCTGACGTGCCTCGATGGCGGCGTAGAGGGCGTTCTTGCAGTCGTCGCCCACAAAACGGATGAGGCCCTGCTCGACACCTTCGGCAAAGGAGATGTACTTTGCGCCGGTCAGGACATCGGTCTTCTGGATCTCGTCGTAGACGATGGCGGCGGCGTCATCGGTCATCTGGCAGCCGTCGGGGCCGTAGGCCTTGTAGCCGTTGTACTTGGCGGGGTTATGAGAAGCGGTGACCATGATGCCCGCATTGCACTCATAGTAACGGGTGGCAAAGCTCAGGGCCGGGACAGGCATCAGAGCATCATAAATGCGCACCTTGATGCCGTTTGCGGCCAGAACGCCGGCGGCAGTTTTGGCAAAGAGGTCGCTCTTCAGGCGGCTGTCGTAGCTGATGGCCACGGTCTGGCTGCCGCCCTGGGTCTTGACCCAGTTTGCCAGGCCCTGGGTGGCCTGACGCACGACGTAGATGTTCATGCGGTTGGTGCCAGCGCCCAGCACGCCGCGCAGGCCGGCGGTACCGAACTTCAGTGCAACGGCAAAGCGGTCCTTGATCTCGTCGTCGTTTCCCTCGATCCTGGCCAGCTCCGGCTTCAGATCTGCGTCCTCCAGATCCGCTGCCAGCCAGCGCTTATACTCATCCTGATACATATTGCACACCTTACCTTTATAATTTTTGACCATAATGGACAAATTCATCCAAGTCTACTTATAATATAAGCTTTTATACGCTTTGTGTCAATTCAGGATTATGTACCAAGTTTTCCCCCTCAAAACCAGCAAATGCCACAAATCGTGCAGGCTTTCCGCTCTCCTGCTGCCCATTTGCAGCCGTGCAGGGCCAGTACACCTGCCCTGCGTCGTCCAGTACATCCAGCCAGTGGCCCAGCCCTACTCCATTTTCGCACAGATACCGCATCAGGGACATCAGCCGCCCGAAGTCGCCCACCGGGCAGATGACCTGCTCCGTGACACACTCTTCTCCCTGCTGTTGCCGCACTGCCAGTACAACCCCCTCTTCCTCTACGCTTGCGCTGTAGTACAGCGTGTGTGCAAGCTGAAAGCCTTCGATCCTGGAATAGGGCCTGGTGTAACAGCAGTACTCTTTCGCAACCATAAGATTCTTCCTCCAATCGCAGATCGCCCGCGTTTCGTTGACATCTCACATGCCCTTTAATATAATAGATTCAAACAGAAAATTGTGTCGAACTTGGGCATCTGCGCCCTGTCTTTCCCATTTCTTAGTCAGTTCTTAGCCAACCATTCCATGTCTTTTGTCTGTTATCTCAGAAGAAGCTTCGAAGCACCGCAGAAAATTCCGTCACCCCTTTTTTGATGGTCTCTGCCGCCCCATCGGGCAGAAAGGAGCGCCCATGTACGCAGTCCTCAAGAGCTTCGGTCTCAAGGGCCTCAACGGCTTCCCCGTGGAAGTCGAGGCCGACATCTCGGGCGGGATGCCCGCCCTCTCCATCGTCGGCCTGCCGGACTCCGCCGTCCGGGAGAGCGGCGACCGCGTCCACGCAGCCCTGAAAAATCTGGGCTTCAAGTGGCCTGACCGCCGCATCACCATCAACCTCGCTCCCGCCGACGTCCGCAAGACCGGCCCGGTGTATGACCTGCCCCTGCTGCTGGCGGTGTTGGCCGCTTCCGGGCAGCTGGAGCCGCCGCCGAAGGACATGGCCTTTCTGGGGGAGCTGGCGCTGGACGGCAGTCTCCGCCCGGTGTCCGGCGTCCTGCCCATGGCGCTGGAAGCTGCCGCCGGCGGTGTGCAGGCGCTCTATGTCCCCGCCGAGAATGCTGCCGAAGCCGCTGAAGCCTGCGGCAGCGAGATGCAGGTATACCCTGCCGCAACGGCCCGTCAGGTCGTGGATGCACTGCGGGGCATCCAGCCCATCCTGCCTACGATGCCTGTCCCCTTCGACCCTGCCGATGCGTGGAACCATGTTCCCGATTTCGCTGATGTCTGCGGCCAGCCGCTGGCCCGCCGGGCGATGGTCATCGCGGCTGCGGGCGGACACAACGTCCTGCTCGTCGGTGCTCCCGGCACCGGCAAATCCATGCTGGCCCGCCGCCTGCCCGGCATCCTGCCGCCCCTGACCCGGGAAGAAGCCGTGGAGACGACGAAAATTTACTCCATCGCCGGGCAGATGCCCGCAGGCCGGGGCCTCGTGACAGCACGGCCTTTCCGCAGCCCCCACCACTCAGCCAGTTCGGCTGCGCTGGCGGGCGGCGGGGCGCAGTTCCGCCCCGGCGAGTGCAGTCTGGCCAACTGCGGCGTCCTCTTCCTCGACGAGCTGCCCGAGTTCTCCCGCGAGAGCCTCGAAGTGCTGCGCCAGCCCCTCGAGGACGGCTGCATCACGGTCAGCCGGGCCGCCGGAAGCGCCACTTATCCCAGCCGTTTCCAGCTCGTCGCCGCCATGAACCCCTGCAAATGCGGCTACTACGGCCACCCTACCCGGGCCTGCACCTGTTCGCCCAGCGCGGTGCGGCAGTACCGCAGCCGGGTGTCCGGCCCGCTGCTGGACCGCATCGACCTCTGCGTCGAGATGGACCCGGTGGCCTTCGATGAACTGCATGGCGCTGCCCCTTCCGAGAGCAGCGCCGAGCTGCGGAAACAGGTCCTTGCTGCCCGGGCCATCCAGGCCCAGCGGTACGCTGCTCCCGGCTACGAGGATGTGCGCTGCAACGCCCAGCTCACCGCCGGGCAGGTGCGGCGCATCTGCCGGATGACCCCCGCCGCTGAACAGCTCCTGCGGGCCTCCTACGAGACGCTGGGCCTTTCGGCCCGCGCCCACGACCGCATCCTCCGGGTGGCCCGCACCATTGCCGACCTCTCCGGCAAGCGCCTCCTCGACGAGGATTCGCTGCTCGAGGCTCTGCAATACCGTGCGCAGGAAAAGGTCGATCTGACGTTCTGATACAGACAAAAATCCCCCGGCTGGACCGGGGGATTTTTTCGTTATAAAACTTTTAGAATCTTCTCCACGCATCGGGCAGGAAGAGCACCAGCATCGGGAAAATTTCCAGACGACCGGCCAGCATATCGAAGATGAGCACCAGCTTTGCAAAGTTGGAGTAGGCCCCGAAGTTCATCATGGGACCCACCTGATTGAGGCCGGGGCCGATGTTGTTCAGGGTGGCGGCGATGGAGGTGAAGTTCGTCACCATGTCAAAGCCGTCCAGACTGACGAGCATGAAACTCGCCGCAAAGATGAAGATGTAGGCCGCCAGAAAGACGTTGGTGGTGCGGATGGTCTCATGATTGACCAGCTTGCCGTCCATCCGGACGGGGGCCACCACCTGCGGGTGGAGGGCCTGCTTCAGCTCCTTGCCCAGCGTCTTTCCCATCAGGAGGAAGCGGCTCACCTTGATGCCGCCGCCGGTGCTGCCCGCACAGGCACCCACGAACATCAGCAGCACCAGCACCTCTTTTGCCAGCGTGGGCCAGAGGTCGAAATCACAGCTGGAAAAGCCGGTGGTGGTGATGATGGAGCCGACCTGGAAGGCCGCATGGCGCAGCGCCTCGCCGAAGGTGCCGTAGAGGCTGCGGATGTTCACCGTGATGACGGCCACCGCCGCCAGAATGATGGCAAAATAGGCGCGGACTTCCTCGCTGGACGCTGCGCGGCGGAACCGGCGCAGCAGCAGCAGGAAATACGCGTTGAAGTTGACGCCGAAGAGGATCATAAAGATGGTCACGACCCACTGGATGTAGGGCGAGAAGCTGGCAAAGCTGTCGTTCTTGAAGCCGAAGCCGCCAGTACCCGCCGTGCCAAAGGCCGTGAGCAGAGAGTCGAACACATTCATTCCGCCCGCCAGCAGGAAGCAGACCTCCACCACCGTGAGCGCGAAATAGATGCCGTACAGGATCTTGGCCGTAGACTGCACCTTCGGCACCAGCTTGTCCACCTGCGGGCCGGGGCTTTCCGCCTTCATCAGGTTGACGTGGGAGCCGCCGGTCAGAGGCAGCAGAGAGAGCAGGAACACCAGAACGCCCATGCCGCCGATCCAATGGGTGAAGCTGCGCCAGAACAGGATGCCGTTGGGCAGGCCCTCCACACCGGGCAGGATGCTGGCACCGGTGGTGGTGAAGCCCGAAACGGTCTCAAACACGGCGTCCACGGGATTCGGGATGCAGCCGGTGAGGACGAACGGCACTGCACCCATGATACTGATGGTGATCCAGCTCAGGGCGGTGGCCGCAAAGCCCTCCCGCATATAGAACACCTTGCTGCGGGGCTTGATGGTCTGCAGGGCAAAGCCCAGCGCCCCACTGATGGCCGCCGTCAGCAGGAACACGCCCATGACGGCCCACTCGGCGTAGATGAGGCTCGTCACCGCCGGGAGCAGCAGCAGTGTACCCTCTATCATCAGGATGTAGCCCAGCAGACGAAAGACGATCGCATAATTCATACGTTCTGTCCCCCGTTACTCTTCCACGATGTCCCGCAGGTCATGCAGGCCGTGTTCCAGCGTGACGACGATGACGTTGTCGCCCACCTGGATCTGGTCGCCGCCGCGGGGGATGAGGATGTTGTCGCCGCGGGTGATGCAGCAGAGCAGCAGATTCTTTTTCAGATGCAGCTGGCTCAGCGGCACGCCGGTGGCCCGGCTCTCCTCATGGACCGTGAATTCCAGCGCTTCCACGCGGTCGTCGAGGATGCGGTAAAGGGTCTTGATGTTGTTGCCGGCCTCGTTCTGCAGGGCGCGGACGTACTGCACGATGTAGTCGCAGGTCATGTACTTGGGGTAGACGATGCTGCCCAGATCGAGCCCGGCCAGAATATCGTCGAACTCGAGGCGGTTGATCTTCGTGACCAGCTTGCCCCTGGAGTGCTTTTTTGCAAACAGGGTCAGCAGCACGTTTTCTTCGTCGATGTTGGTCAGAGCCACGAAGGCTTCGGTGGATTCCAGACCTTCCGAGAGCAGGAAGTCGCGGTTGGAGCCGTCCTCGTTCAAAATTTGTGCCTCAGGCAGGGACTCGGCCAGAACATTGCAGCGGGCCGGGTCCCGCTCGACGATGCGGACGCGGACGTGATTTTCCAGCAGCTCCTGGCTCAGGTAATAGGCGATGGCACCGCCGCCCACGATGAGGGCGTTGCGCACCGGCCGCACCGGCATATTGATACGCTGGAAGAACTCGTGGGCCTTCTCCTGCGTGGCGAGGAAGGTGACCTGGTCGCCGTTCTGCAGCACAAAGTTACCGTTGGGGATGATGACCCCGCCGTCACGCTCCACCGCGCAGACCAGAATGTCGCTCTTGAGGCGGGCGGGGATCTCGTGGATGGCCACGCCGTCCAGCCCCTGCCGCTCGGTCAGCGCAAACTTGATGAGCCGCACGCGTCCGCCCGCGAAGGTATCGATCTTGCTTGCGCCCGGGAACCGCAGCAGGTGAGAGATTTCCTTGGCCGCTGCCATTTCGGGGTTGATGATGGCCGAGATGCCGATCTGTTTTTTGATAAAGTCCAGCTCATGGCTGTAAGACGGGTTGCGCACGCGGGCGATGGCGTGGCAGTGGCCCGCCTTTTTGGCGAACATACAGCACAGCAGGTTCAGCTCGTCCGAACCGGTGACTGCGATGAACACGTCCGCTTCCTCCACGCCCGCCTCCGACAGGGTGGTGATGGACGAGCCGTTGCCAAGAATGCTCATCACATCGTAGGACTCCCCGATATGCTCCACACGGGCCTTGTTCGTGTCGATAACCGTCACGTTGTGACCCTCTTCACTGAGCTGCCGCGCCAGCGCTGTGCCGACCTTGCCGCCGCCCACCAAAACGATCTTCATAGAATAACCCTTTCTCTTCTCCTGCGCCGTCTGGGCGCTATTGAATAGATTATACCACATCTCGGGCAAAACATCTACAAAATCAGCCCTTCTGTCGGCTTTATCCACCGCAAAGCGCAGTTTTGGCGGAAAAACGGCCCCGGAACACACAGATCCCGGGGCCGTTCTCAGCGATTCAGGTATTTCAGTACCGCTCCACGCCGTCCTTGGTGACGAGGGCATAGACCAGCGGGGCTTCCTCGGGCTTTTCGGGGCCGTAGACGAGGCCGCTGCGGTACTCGGCGGCAGCAGCGTCGAACTTATCCGCCGCGCCGTAGAAGGTGGCGAGGCTCTCGCCCTTGTGGACGTAGTCGCCGCGCTTCTTGTGGAGGGTGATGCCGGCGGCGAAGTCCAGCGGGTCGCCCTTCTTCTGACGGCCTGCGCCCAGCAGAACGCTGGCAGAGCCGATCTTCTCGGCGTCGTTGGCGACGATGTAGCCGTCTTCCTCGGCCAGCAGCTCATAGCTGGCGGCGGGCTTCTCGAAGAGGCTGTAGTCGTCCAGAACGCGGGTGTCGCCGCCCTGGGCTGCGAACATCTCCTTGCACTTTGCATAGGCAGAGCCGTCCGCGATAACTGCTTCGGCCATGGCGCGGCACTCGGCGTGAGACCCCTGATCGGCCAGCACCAGCATATTCGCAGCCAGCTGCAGGCAGACCTCGGTCAGGTCGGCGGGGCCGTGGCCCTTGAGCACGTCCATGCTCTCCATGACCTCAAGGCTGTTGCCGATGTTGTGGCCCAGCGGGGTGTCCATGTCGGTGATCATCGCAGCGACGCGGCGGCCATGATGGGTGCCGATGGAGACCATCAGCTTGGCCAGTTCGATGCTCTGGTCCACGGTCTTCATGAACGCACCGGTGCCGGTGGTGACGTCCAGCAGGATAGCGTCCGAGCCGGAGGCCAGCTTCTTGGACATGATGCTGGACGCGATGAGAGGGATGCAGCTGACGGTCGCGGTGACGTCGCGGAGGGCGTACATCTTCTTATCTGCCACGGCGATGCCCTCGCTCTGGCCGATGACCGACAGGCCGATCTTGTTCACCTGTGCAAAGAACTCCTCCTGCGAGAGGGCGGTCTTTGTGCCGGGGACGCTCTCCATCTTGTCGATAGTGCCGCCGGTGTGGCCGAGGCCGCGGCCGCTCATCTTGGCGATTTTGACGCCGCAGGCCGCGACGATGGGCGCAATGACCAGCGTGGTCTTGTCGCCCACGCCGCCGGTGGAGTGCTTGTCCACCTTGATGCCCGGGATGGGCGAAAGGTCCACCATGACGCCGCTGTGGGCCATGACATCGGTCAGCTCGGCAGTCTCCTCGTCGGTCATGCCGCGCAGGTAGACAGCCATCATCCAGGCCGCCATCTGGTAATCGGCCACCTCGCCGCTGACGAAGCCGTTGACGATGGCTTCCAGCTCCTCGCGGCTGTGGGTGCCGCCGTCCCGCTTCTTGGCGATCAAATCGTAAATGCGCATAAGGTCACGCTCCTAAATAATATTCTCCGCCGACGGCCCGGGCCGCGCTGCCCCGCCTCCGGCAATAGTATGACATTGTAATTCAAGTATAGCAAATTTTCCCGCAAAAGCAAGCGCTGTTTTGTGGAATCTGTTGAAAAAGAAGCAAAAAGGGCGCAGCCGCCCGGAAAAGCAGCTGCGCCCGGAAAATACGCTCGAATCAGCGGGAACCCTTGTCGTAGGGGATGCCCTCGGCCTTGGGGGCCATGCTGTTCTTGGAGGTGAAGGCCAAAATGACCATGGATGCCACGAAGGGCATCATGTTGTAGATGTTGCTGGACCAGTGGAGCTGTGCGAGGAAGGTGGAGTCGGCGATGTTGGCCAGACTCTTGAACACGGCAAAGAACATGGCTGCGCCGCAGATGTTGAAGGGCTTCCACTGACCGAAGATCATAACAGCCATGGCAAGGAAGCCTGCACCGGCCACGCCGACCTCGAAGTTCCAGGTCTGGACGGGAGGCACGATATAGGCCAGACCGCCGATCGCACCCAGAGCGCCCGAGATGACGACACCGGCATAACGCATCTTGTAGACGTTGATGCCCACAGAGTCCGCAGCCTGAGGATGCTCGCCGCAGGCGCGCAGACGCAGGCCGAAGCGGGTCTTGTACAGCACGATGTAGCTGATGATGAGCAGTGCGATGCCCAGCGGGACAAAGATGCTCAGCTCCAGGCCGCCGATGCTGAACAGGAAAGGCTTGTTGGAGTAGTTCAGCTTGGCGCTGCCGCTGTCGCTGAAGTTCTTGGAGATGACCACAGCCACCGCCGTCGCCAGCAGGTTCAGGGCCGTGCCGCCGATGGTCTGGTCCGCCTTCAGGTTGATGGACGCGAATGCCAGCAGCAGGCTGTAGACCATGCCGGCGATAGCAGCCACCAGCACAGCGATGAGCACGGTGGCGAAAGCCGGCATGCTCGCGGGCAGCATGGTGAGGGTGAGGACACCCGCCACACCGCCGATGACCATGATGCCTTCCAGTGCGATATTGATGATGCCGGAGTGCTCACTGAACATACCGCCCAGAGCGACCAGCATCAGCACGATGCCATACAGCAGAGTATACTTGATGAGAAGCAGCATATCACTTGCCCTCCTTCTTGGTTTCGGTCTTAGCAGGGGCAGGCTCTGCATTCACGTTGGTCTTGTCCGCATTCTTGAACAGCATGGAGTGGATCTTGCCACGGAACAGCATGGAGAATGCGCACAGGTAGATGATGATACCGCTGATCAGGTCGGAGATCTCGGTGGGGTAATACTTGGTGGACAGGAAAGAGCCGCCGACCGAGATGTGGGAGATGAAGATCGCGGAGAAGATGGTGCCGATGGGGTTGGAGCTTGCCAGCAGGGCCACAGAGATGCCGTTGAAGCCCATGGCCGGCAGGCTGGTGGAGTTCAGCGGGTTCCACTGAGAGACGTTGGACAGGTAGTAGAGGCCGGCGCCGAAGCCTGCCAGAGCGCCTGCAATGGCCATGGAGAGGATGATGTTCTTCTTCTCGTTGATGCCGGCGTAGCGGGCGGCGCTCTTGTTCAGGCCGACGGCCTTCAGCTCATAGCCAAAGGTGGTCTTGTTCAGGATGACCCAGATCAGAATGGCGACTGCCGCAGCGAGGAAGATCGCGATGGTGGTGCTGTTGGTCTGGAACATCTTGTTCAGGCCGAAGTCCGGGATGAGGGACTGGGACAGTTCGGCGCTCTTTCCGAGGTTCAGGGTACGGGTGTTGCGCACGTCGTACATGGGGCCGGTGCCGTTCTGGTAGATAAGCTCATTGACCAGATACAAACCGATCCAGTTGAACATGATGGAGGTGATGACCTCGTTGATGTTGAAGTAAGCCTTGAAGAAGCCGGGGATAGCGCCCCAGATGCCGCCGAGGATGGTGGCAACGATCAGACAGACATACCAGGGCATCTTGAGCATGATGGCACAGTAGAGTGCGCCGTAAGCGCCCAGCGTGTACTGACCGGCAGCACCGATGTTGAACAGGCCGGTCTTGAAGGCGAAGGCCACGGACAGACCGGTCATGATGAGGGGTGCTGCGTTGGCCAGCTCCTTGCCGACGCCGTAGGGGGCGTCATGGAAGCCACCCTTAATGATGCGGACAAAGCCGTCGCCCCATGCATGGGCCGGGTTGATGGCCAGCAGCACGAGGAAGCCCACAGCCATGCCGATGACGATGCACAGCAGCGCGGCCAGCACACTGGTGATGGAGCTGTTGAGGTTGCTGTGGGAAAGTTTTTTCTTGTTCATTTATTTGCTCTCCTTTCCCTGCTTGCGTGCGCCGGCCATGTAGAGGCCCAGCTCCTGCACAGTGGTGGTCTTGGGGTCGAACTCGCCCACGATCTCGCCCTCGTACATGACGAGGATGCGGTCGGACAGGTTCATGACCTCATCCAGCTCGAGGCTGACCAGCAGGACAGCTTTGCCCTTGTCGCGCTCGGCGACGATCTGGCGGTGGATGTATTCGATCGCGCCGACATCCAGGCCGCGGGTGGGCTGAACAGCCACCAGCAGCTTGGGGTCTTTGTCGATCTCGCGGGCGATGATGGCTTTCTGCTGGTTGCCGCCGGACATGCTGCGCACGATGGTGGAGCTGCCCTGACCGCTGCGGACGTCGTACTGAGCGATGAGCTTATCGGAGTACTCGCGGACTTTATCGGACTGGATGAAGCCGCCCTTCTGGAACTCGGGCTGCCAGTAGCGCTGGAGCACCATGTTGTTCTCGAGGCTGTAATCCAGCACCAGACCGTGCTTGTGGCGGTCTTCGGGGATGTGGCTCATGCCGTCCTTCGAGCGCTGGCGGATGCTCTCGCGGGTGATGTCCTTGCCGTCCAGCGTGATCTTGCCGCCCGACAGTTTTTCGAGGCCGGTGAGGCCATAGACGAGTTCGGTCTGGCCGTTGCCCTCGATGCCCGCCAGACAGACGATCTCGCCTGCGTGGACCTGGAAGGTAACGTCCTTGACGGAGTCCTTCTTGCGCTGGTCGTTGTGGATGGTGACCCCCTCCACGTCCAGCACGACATCGCCCGGGTGAGCGGGCTTTTTATCGACCTGAAGCTGGACGTCACGGCCGACCATCATGCGGGAAAGCTCTTCCTTGGTGGTGTCCTTGATGTCCACGGTACCCATATACTTGCCCTTGCGCAGGACGGTGCAGCGGTCGGCGACCGCCATGATCTCGTTGAGCTTGTGGGTAATAAAGAGGATGGACTTGCCCTCCTTCTTGAACCCGCGCATGATCTCCATCAGCTCGTCGATCTCCTGCGGGGTCAGCACAGCGGTGGGCTCGTCGAAGATGAGGATCTCATTGTCGCGGTAGAGCATCTTCAAAATCTCCACGCGCTGCTGCATACCCACCGAAATATCACTGATGAGCGCATCGGGGTCAACACGCAGGCCGTACTTCTCGCTCAGGGCCACGACCTTCTTGCGGGCCTCGGCCTTCTGCAAAAAGCCCAGCTTGTTGGGCTCCACGCCCAGAATGATGTTGTCCAGCACGCTGAAGCACTCCACCAGCTTGAAGTGCTGGTGGACCATACCGATGCCCAGTGCGTTTGCATCGTTGGGGTTGCGGATGGCGACCTCCTTGCCGTTTTTGAGGATCTTACCCTCCTCCGGCTGATACAGGCCGAACAGCACGCTCATCAGGGTGCTTTTGCCTGCGCCGTTCTCGCCCAACAGGGCATGGACCTCACCTTTGCGCAGCTGCAGGGTAATGTCGTCGTTTGCCTTGATGCCCGGGAACTCCTTGGTGATATGGAGCATCTCGATCACAAAATCCTCTGCCAATCTGCTCACTCTCCTTTCGTGTCCAAACGACACTTATACTATTGTAATGCCCATTATACCGTATTTTTGCTGTTTTGCACACTTCTTTTTGAAAATTTAGTGTTTTGCCATATCATAAGTATTACTTTTGTGCATTTTGACAGGCATTCCTTCATCGTCTTGAAAAAAGCATACAAAAAAGGCGGGACGCCCTTTGCAAAGCGTCCCGCCCGGGAAGTTTCTGATTACTGGATGTAGTTGACGGTGGTGAACTCGCTGACGGTGGGCTTGGTGCTGTCGTCAGAGCTGTTGTCCACAGCGATCTCGCCGCTCTTGATCTTCTCCTTCAGTGCCTCGTACTCGTCGGTGGTGAAGGTCTCGAAGTTCCAGCTGTCAGCATCGGTGGGCAGGCCGACGTAGTCGCCGTCCTCCAGACCGAAGTTGCCGTTGGAAGCAGCGATGTCGCTCCAATCGCCTGCCTCGATGTCGGACAGAGCGGTGTTGACAGCCTCGGTCAGGCCCTTCATTGCAGAGGTGATGAAGGGGTTGTAAGCGAAGGAGCCGTCTGCCACGCCGTTGACACCGATGTAGTTCTGGTCAACGTCAACGCCGACGACATAGCCGTTGCTCTTCAGAGCAGCCTCAACAGCGGAGGTGTAGATGCCGCCGCCGCAGGCAAAGACGACCTGGGTGCCGTTGGAGTACCAGCCCTCCATACGGGAGGTGATGTTTGCATCGCCGTAGAACTGGCCGCCGTAGAAGTAGTTGATGTCGATGTTGGTGCCCAGCTCCTGAGCAGCAGCGTCAGCGCCCTGCACATAGCCGTAGCCGTAACGGATGACGGCGGGGACAGCCATGCCGCCGAGGAAGCCCAGCTTGGTCTTGCCGTCCTTAACGACAGCGTAGCCAGCCAGATAACCTGCCTGCTCCTCCTTGAAGGTGATGCAGTAGCAGTTTGCGGGGATGGCGTCGGTGCCGATGTCGCCCTGGGTGACATCGATGGCGATGAATTTGACATCGGGGTACTGGTCAGCAGCCCATGCCAGAGAAGCGCCGTACAGGTAGCCGACGCAGACGATGACGTCAGCGCCGTCGTTGACAGCCTGGCGGATCATGGTCTCGCGGTCCTCATCGGAAGCGTCAGCCTCGGGGATGTAGTACTGGCAGTCATCGCCCATGTAGCCGGAAACAGCGGTCCAGCAGGCCTGGTTGAAGCTCTCATCGTCGATGGTGCCGGTGTCGCAGGTCAGAGCGACCTTCACGATCTTCTCGCCGCCCTCAGCGGTGGAAGCGGCTGCGCTGGTGGAGGCAGCTGCAGAGGAAGCAGTGGAAGAGGAAGAACCGCCGCAGGCAGTCAGAGCAGCGGCAGCAGCAGCGGCGCCAGCCACTGCCAGGAAGTTACGACGAGAAATCATCATAATGAAAACTCTCCTTTTATTTTAATATAATCGCGTTTTGTTGACGAAATGTGCGCACTTGCACATTTACTGGCTCAAGTATAGCGGGAAGAAGTGACAGATGCAAGCCTTTTCCGATTACAAAACATTTACAATTATTTTATCAAAATTGTATAAAAATCACACTTATCCCGGAAGATCCGCTCCGCCCTGCCTTTTTCGCGCAGCTGCGTTCAGTCTTCCACAGCCTTGTTGCCTGCCACATTGGAGGGGCCGAAACCGAAGGGCAGCAGCTCGTCCATGCTGCGCTCGATGAAATCGTCCGGGCTTTTTGCCATGATGACATTCAGCTCCGGGCCGCCGAATTCGAACAGCGCCTGACGGCAGACGCCGCAGGGCGAGGTGATCTGCTTGTTGACTTCGCCCCGGCGCGCACCCACCACGGCGATGTCGGTGAACCTGGTCACGCCCTCGGCCACGGCCTTGAACAGGGCCGTCCGCTCGGCGCAGCTGGTGGGGGTAAAGGCGGCGTTCTCCACATTGCAGCCGGTGAAGATGCGGCCATCCTCGGCGCGCAGGGCAGCGCCCACCATAAAGTCGCTGTAAGGCGCGTAAGCTCTCTCCCTGGCCGCAAGGGCCATCCGGATGAGCTCCTGCTTTTCTTCCAGAGTCAGTTTTGTCATGGTCAGTTCTCCTTTTTGCAATTTGCAGATATGGCGTTCTTCGTCCTGTGGGACGAAGCTGTTTTTTGTTGACCCAAGTATAAATCATTCTTTTGAGAAGTGCAAGCAGTGATAATTTCACAGTATTTTGCAATGAAACTTCTTGCATTTATCATTACAAATGAATATAATAGAATTACAAAGGAGGCGCATCAGAATGGCAAATGCAGTCAACGTGAATTTTCGGATGGACCCCGACCTCAAGCGGAGCATGGAGGAGGTCTGCGCCGAGATGGGGCTTTCGATGACGACAGCCTTCACGATTTTTGCAAAGAAAGTGTCGCGCGAGCATCGGATCCCCTTTGAAGTCTCCGCCGATCCCTTCTATTCCGAAAGCAACATCAACCATCTTCGTCAAATCGTCCATGATATTGACACCGGCAAAGCCAAGCTCACCGAACATGAACTGATCGAGGTGGACTGATGAGGCTGCTGTGGGAAGAGGAAGCGTGGGAAGATTATTGTCTTTGGCAGACGCGGGACAAAAAGCTGCTGAAGCGAATCAACTCCCTCATAAAAGACATTCAGCGGAACACCTATGAGGGCATCGGCAAGCCCGAGCCTTTGAAGGGAGATTTGAGCGGATGGTGGAGTCGGCGTATCGACGACACCCACCGCATCGTCTACCGGGAGCAGGATGGAAACATCATCATTGCGTCCTGTTACGGTCATTACACGGATACCTGAAAAACAAAAAGACTGCTGTCGGCCGACAGCAGTCTTTTTGTATTATGGTTAAATCAATACTCCGCGCCCAGTGCGACCTTCATCATATCGGTGAAGCTCTTCTGGCGCTGCTCTGCGGTGGTGATCTCCGGGGAGACAAAGCTGTCGGAGATGGTCAGCAGGCAGGCAGCGTTCTTGCCCAGAGCCTCGGCGTTGGCGAACAGAGCAAAGCTCTCCATCTCCACGCAGAGGCAGCCGCGCTCGTCGCGCAGCAGCTCCCAGTAGGTGGGCTTTGCGTCGGAAGGCTGACGGTAGAAAACGTCGGAGGAGTGGATGTTGCCCTCGATGAGCTTGATGCCCTGCTTCTTGGCGGAGGCGCGCAGCTTGTCATTCAGCTCCTCACTGGGGAAAGTGATGTCGTGGTCGTTGCCGCTCTGGACGCGGGCATAGTTGGACTCACTGACAGCACCGGTGGCCAGCACAGTGTCGAACAGCTTGGCGTCGGCAGTGTAGCTGCCGGCGGAGCCGATGCGGATGATGTTGTCCACATCGTAGAACTTGAACAGCTCGTAGGAATAGATGCCGATGGAGGGCATCCCCATGCCGCTGCCCATCACGCTGATGGGACGGCCCTCGTAGGTTCCGGTAAAGCCCAGCATCCCGCGGACGCCCGTCACCTGACGGACATCCTTCAGGAAAGTGTCAGCAATGAACTTTGCGCGCAGGGGGTCGCCCGGCATCAGGACAGTCTTTGCGAAATCGCCCTTTTCGGCGCTGATGTGAGGAGTAGCCATAAAATTATCTCCTTTTTATAAAATTATTTCTTCCCCGGGAATACGTTCTGCGGGGGAATGTACGAACCATTGAGACGTATCTCGAAGTGGCAGTGGTTGCCGGTGGAACGGCCCGTGCTGCCCAGATAGCCGATGAGCTGGCCCTGCTTGACGGTCTGGCCCGCGCTGACGGTCAGGGACAGACAGTGTGCATACACAGAGCTGTATCCGCCGCCGTGGCTGATGATGACCGAGTAGCCATAGCCTGTACCTGCACCGGCCTTGTTGTAACCCGCCTTGGTGACGGTGCCGCCTGCGGAGGCGTAGATGGGCGTACCGGCCGGGGCGCAGATGTCCACGCCCTTGTGGCGTCCGCCGTACCAGCGCGAGCAGTAGCGGTAGTTCGGCACAGGCCAGATGAACTGGCCGCTGCCGGTGATGTACTTGGTGCTGGAAGTCACCTTCTTGGTGCCTTTGACCACCTTCTTGTTCACCGGCTCCTTGATGACCTCGGTGGAAAGCACGCTCTGGTCCACAAGGATATTGTTGGTGTCGTAGACGTTCTGGAGGGTCACACGGCGCAGACCGTTCTCGCCCTCCTGGAGCACCTTGGTGGTTCCCTTCGTATATTCGTTGGATCTTGTCGTCTCGGTGGAGAATGCGATCTCTTCCTCACGGGTCTCGATGCGGGTGATGCGCACCTCAAGGCCAGCCTCTTCTTTGGTGATGACGAGGTGGTCGCCCTCAAGGATGCTGGACGTCTCGCTCAGCGGCTCACCCTTGAATGCCGGGTTGAGGGCGCACAGCTCACGGAAGGTCAGGTCATTGTTATGTGCGATGGACCAGAGGGTGTCGCCCGCCTTGACGGTGTAGACCTTCTGGGCCTGCTTCACGCCCACCAGCTCCTGCCGGACGGTCTCAAAATCCTGCAAGCCTTCCTTGAAGTAGAGGCCGTCTTCCAGCGTGACCTGCTTGTTGAAGCCCACGCTTACATCGGGGCCGTTCTCTTCTTCCTCGTAGGGGTCGAGCATGGCGGCGAGGTAATCCCGCAGCGCGTTGCCGTCGCTGCACACCGCCGTCAACTCGCCGTCCAGATAAAGAGCCGTGCCTTCGCTGATCTGGTCGCCGGCGCTCTGGATGATGGCGTTTGCCATCTCGTTTTCGTCCATCATGTGGTGGGCAATGGCGAGGGTGTAGCTCGGCTCGATGGTCCACTCGGTCTTGTCGGTGCCGGCGTAGCTGATACGCTCCATCACGTCCTCGCGGGCCGTGTTGAAGACGTCCTCATTCGCCACATAGCCCACGGTTTCGCCGTTGACCCGGACGGCCAGCGCATAAGGCTGGTGGATGACATATTGGAACACTGCTGCGCCCAGCGCCAGTGCGCAGATGGGCAGGGCATACATCGCCATGCGGGGCAGCAGACTGAGGTTGCGGCGGACGCCGTTTTTGAAGTAGTGGACGCTGGCCTCAAATGCTGCACCGAAGCCCTGCTCCTTGCGGATGCGGTGGGCATGGATGAGAAGGGACACGGTGCCCTTTGCAAACAGCACGATGGGGCCAAACAGGTCTTTGGCCACCTGTGCTGCGCCGGGGAACGCCGTCTCCGCCAGAGCCTTTGCAAAGCGGCGGATGCCTCCAGCAGCCCAGAGAGCGGCGTACTTGACGGCACGTCCCACCCGCACGGCAGCATACTCCGCGCCAAAGCCCAGTGCGTAGAGCACTGCGCCAACGCGCAATACCAGCTTCGACGAGCGCAGCTTCCGGGAGGCATTGTCCAGCCGGTGTCTGCGGCGGCGATACCGCCGGTGGCGGCGCAGCAGATGGACGCACTGGAGCTGCGCCCAAAGCGAGCGCAGCTTTGCGCGGAAGCCGGTGTGCCGCGGCGCACCGGCTGGCTCGTCCTGCCGCGTTTCAGTTGTTTTATCTTCCAGCAAAAAGGATGCTCCTTCCTGTATCTTCAGGAGATTCTGATCTGTCTCTTTTCTCTGTTATCGACACGCTGCCGCATCAGGACAGCTTTTTTGACAAGAATAACTCTATTTATTATACACCCTGCCAGCGCCGAAACAAGCATTGACACAAAATTTGGGCTTAGCTTTCACTTACTTTTCACGAAATACACAAATTCAGTCAAAAAGCTTTGTCATATCCTCCGGCAGCGGGCTTTCCACCGTCACCGGCCTCAGGGTCGTCTCGTCCACCGGCACTTCGATGCGGATGCCGTCCGGCATCCGCTCGCAGCGCGGCACCCAGAACGTCTGTTTTGCGCAGTGGAGCGCCTGCCGCCCGATGCGCGCCCGACTCCCGCCGTAGAGGTCATCGCCGGCCAGCGGGTGGCCGATGGATGCAAAATGTACCCGTATCTGGTGGGTGCGGCCCGTCACCGGGACGCAGGCCGCGAGGCTCAGACCGTTTTCGGCTTTCAATATGGTATATTCCGTCCGGCTGGGTTTGCCATCGGGGGTGACGCACCGCCCGATGATGCTCTCCCCCTGCCGCCCGATGGGGGCGTCGATGACGCCCGGCCCGAGGGGAAGTTCTCCTTCTGCAACGGCGTAGTAGAGCTTCTCCACCCTCTGAGCCAGCAGCGGGGCGGCGTAGCCATTCTGAGCCGCCAGCACGAGGCCGCTGGTGTCCTTGTCGATGCGGTTCACCGGGCGGAAGACGGGGCTTCTGCCCTGACGCAGCGCCCAGGCGGCATAGCCGTTCGCCAGCGTATCCAGCGGGTAATTCAGGGTAGGATGCACCGCGAGATGGGGCGGCTTTTCCACCACGAGGGCGAAAGCGTCCTCGTAGACCACATCCACCGGGATGTCGTCCTGCGGCGCAACGCCCTCCCCCTCCGGCGGCAGTTCAAAGGAGATGATCTGCCCGGCCTCCACCCGGCGGTTGGCCAGGATGGGGGCGCCGTCGGCAAAAAAGCCGCTGCCCCGGAATTTCACGGCCCGGGACAGGTCGGTGGAGACACTGCACCTGCGCAGAAAACCGCGCAGCAGCATCCCATCCGCCTCGGGCGGGACTTTGAAATAAAGCTTCATCTTCCCACCTCCAGCGCGGGCAGCATATAAGATAAGTATAGCAAAATTCTCTTTCTCTTGCAAATCTTGTTTTTTTATGGTATCATGAGGAGCGGAAAACGAGTGGAACATACGGCGGCGGGGCGGCTTTGACCGCTCTGAGGAAAGTCCGGGCCTCACAGAGCACGGTAACTGCTAACGGCAGCCGAGGGTGACCTCAGGGAAAGTGCAACAGAAAGGAAACCGCCGCAGCAATGCGGTAAGGATGAAAGGGCGAGGTAAGAGCTCACCAGCGCATGGGTGACTATGCGGCTTTGTAAACCCTACCGGAAGCAACGCCTATATGGGACGTACAGCGCTGCTCGCGTGTCCCGAAGGCGGCACGAACCTGTCAGCAATGGCAGGTCTAGACAGATCGTCGTTTAATACAGAACCCGGCTTACGGTCTATCTCGTTTTCCATCTTTTGTTTTCAGCGCTGTCTGCGGTGTGCAGGCAGCGTTTTTTCGTTTCTTTAACCACACTGTCACTTTTCGTTTGGGCTGGTTTGTGGTATACTGAACAAAACCCCACAGAGCACGTCTCCGCCGGGGCCTTAATTCAACAGACAGGATGTGAAATCCTCCGATGAAAGATGGTTTTTTGAAGGCAGCTGCCCTCTCGCCCTCACTGCGGGTGGCCGACTGCAATTATAACGCTTCCCAAATCGTCTCTCAGTTACAGGACGCTGCCGCCCGCGGCGTCAGGCTGGCGGTGTTCCCCGAGTTCTGCCTCACCGGCTACACCTGCGGCGATCTGTTCTTGCAGCGCACGTTGCAGCAGGGCGCGCTGGACGCCCTGCAGACCGTGCTGGACGCCAGCCGGGAGCTGGACGTCGTGGCCCTCGTGGGCCTGCCGCTGCTGGTGCGGGGCAAGCTGTACAACTGCGCCGCCGTCCTCTGCGGCGGGCGTCTGCTGGGCCTTGTCCCCAAGACCTACCTGCCCAACTACGGCGAGTTTTACGAAAAGCGCCAGTTCACCCCGGGCAGCACCGAGGTGGAAAATGTGACGGTCTGCGGGCAGGAGGTGCCTTTCGGTACGTCCCTGCTCTTCCGCTGCCGCCAGATACCCAGCTTCGTTCTGGGCGTGGAGATCTGCGAAGACCTGTGGAGCGCTCTGCCCCCCTCCACCTTCCACACGCTGGCCGGTGCCACCGTCATTGCGAACCTTTCGGCCAGCGATGAGACGGTCGGCAAGGCCGAGTACCGCCGGGCGCTGGTGTCGAACCAGTCCGCCCGCCTGCTCTGCGGCTACCTGTACGCTTCTGCCGGCCACGGCGAGAGCACCCAGGACATGGTCTTCGCCGGCCACGACCTCATCGCCGAGAACGGCACCCTCCTCGCCGAGACATCTCCCTTCGAGGGCGGCTGGGCTGAGACGGAGCTGGACTGCCAGCGGATGGAGTCGGAGCGGGCGCGCAACACCAGCTTCGAGCCCAGCGCTGAGGGGTATCTGACCGTCGATTTCGACCTTGCCCTCACCGAGACCAAGCTCTCCCGCTGGGTAGACCCCACGCCCTTCATCCCCCACGACGAGCGCCGCCGGGCCGAGCGCTGTGAGCTGATCTTGAAAATGCAGGCCGACGGCCTCGCCAAGCGCCTCGAGCACGCCCACGCCAAGACGGCGGTCATCGGCATCTCGGGCGGTCTGGACAGCTGCCTCGCTCTGCTGGTGGCCGTCCGCGCCATGAAACAGCTGGGCCGCCCCACCAGCGATGTGCTGGCCGTGACCATGCCCTGCTTCGGCACCACCCACCGCACCCGCAGCAATGCAGAGATCTTATGCGACGAGCTGGCCGTCAGCTTTACCGAGATCGACATCGCCAACACCGTCCACAGCCACTTCAGGGACATCGGTCAGGACGAGAGCGTGCTGGACGTCACCTTCGAGAACGGACAGGCTCGTGTGCGCACCCTCGAGCTGATGGACACCGCCAACCGCACCGGCGGCCTCGTTGTCGGCACCGGCGACCTCTCCGAGCTGGCGCTGGGCTGGGCCACCTACAACGGCGACCACATGAGCATGTACGGCGTCAACGCCGGTGTCCCCAAAACGCTGGTGCGCCACCTCGTCCAGTATGAGGCCGACATTGCCGCCTCCGCCGAGCTGCGCCGGGTGCTGCTGGACATCCTCGACACCCCCGTCTCCCCGGAGCTGCTGCCTGCCAAGGACGGCGAGATCTCTCAGAAGACGGAAGACCTCGTGGGTCCCTATGAGCTGCACGACTTCTACCTTTATTATGTTCTCCGCTTCGGCTTCGGCCCGTCGAAGATATTCCGGCTGGCGAAAGCGGCCTTCGCAGGCCGGGCCGAGTACCCGGACGAAGTGCTTTACAAGTGGCTGCGCAACTTCTACTGGCGGTTCTTCGCCCAGCAGTTCAAGCGCAGCTGCCTGCCCGACGGCCCCAAGGTGGGCAGCGTCACCCTCTCGCCCCGGGGCGACTGGCGGATGCCCAGCGACGCAGCCGCCGCGCTCTGGCTGGCCGAGCTGGAACAGATCCCGCTCAAAGGATAATTTTTTATGAAGCAACACAAAAAACCGCTGATGGATCTGGTCTTTGCTGCCGTCATTCTGGCCGCAGCCGCCGTGCTTCTGCTGGTGCGGAAAGCAAACCAGACCGGTGCGCCTCTCTGCGCAGAGCTCATCTATGGCGACAGCAACACCAGGCTCACCTTTCCCCTCGAAAAAGACGCCGACTATGACGTGGACACCGGCTACCTCACCGTCCACATCAGGATCCAGGACGGCGCGGCCCGCTTTGTGGATTCGCCCTGCCCTGACCACATCTGCGAATCCTTCGGCTGGCTCAGCGAGGAAGACCAGACGGCCACCTGCCTGCCCGCCCGGGCTGTGCTGAGCATCATCCCCACCACATGATGGCATACACATCCAAAGGAGTGAACGCCTATGTTTGACGAAAACGAGCATACCCATCCCCAGAATAACGACGAAGGCCCCCGGCACATCCACCGGGGCATCAAGCGCAGCGAGCCCGACGAAGTGGAGGTAGACAGCGCCGATTTCTTCTCGCCGGAGCCTCCCCGCCCCAAAGCACCGCCGAAACCAACACCGACGCCTCCGTCTGAGCCGCCGAAGCCTTCGGTGCCGCCCCGCAGACAGTGGGAGCCGCTGCACCCCAGCGAGCCCGCCCCCGCTGACGACAAACTTCCGAAAGGAGGAATGGTTTTGCTGGTACTGCAGGCCATCCTGAGCCTTGCCGCGCTGGTGCAGCTCTGGCGCACCCAGATGCTGCCGGTGCTCTACCTCGTTATCATCACCGCGCTTCTGGTGCTGCTCTGGCTGCTGGTGCGCAAGTGCCTCGCCTCCCGCAGCGGTGCCGTCGTGGCCCGGGTGCTGTCCGTCCTGCTCTGCGCCGCGCTGGCCGTGGGCTGTGTCTGGGCGCAGCAGGGTCTGACCGCACTGGACAGCATGACTTCCGGCCTGCTCACCGGTGCAGAGGCGAACAAGATCACGAAAGAGCCCTTCGTCGTCTATCTCAGCGGCGTGGACAACCGCGGCGAGCTGACCGAAAAGGCCCGCAGCGACGTGAACATCCTCGCCGTGGTCAACCCCACCACCAAGCAGGCGGCCCTCATCAACACCCCGCGTGACTACTATGTTGACCTCGCAGGCACCGACAGCAAGGACAAGCTGACCCACGCCGGCCTCTACGGCGTCGAGACCAGCATGGCCACGCTGGGCAACCTCTACGGCGTGGATGTGGAGCACTACCTCCGCATCAATTTTGCGGGCTTCATCAACATCATCGACGCCATCGGCGGCGTGGACGTCTACTCCGACCAGGCCTTCACCTCGGTGGGCAGCCCCGGCTACTACGACCCCACCACCTTCGCCGAGGGCTGGAACCATCTGGACGGCAAGTCTGCTCTGGCTTTTGCCCGTGAGCGCCACGCCTTCAAGACCGGCGACATCCAGCGCGGCATCAACCAGATGAAAGTCATCGACGCGGTGGCCAACAAGCTCAAATCCCCGGCCCTGCTCATGGGCTTCTCCAAGCTGATGGACGCCGCCGCCGACTGCTTCGTCACCAGCCTCTCGCAGGAACAGATCTCTGCGCTGGTCCGGATGCAGCTGGGCGACCTTGCCAACTGGGACATCCAGAGCTACACCGTCACCGGCTCGGGCGCGAAGAGCAGCAAGTGCTACTCCGCCAAGGGCCAGAGCCTCTACGTCATGAAGCCGGATGAGAACTCGGTCAACGAAGCCAAGGCCCTCATCGCAGCGGTTCTGGGCGGCGAGGACAAACTCACCAGCACCAGCCAGACCCCCGAGAAGACCGATGTCTTCACGCCGACCGCCGACCCCAACGCCGGTGCATCCATCCCGGAGGAATCTCCCGACAGCGTGATCGCAGAAGAGCCCGCCGAGAGCGAAGTCCCGGCGGAAGAGGCCCCCGCTGACAGCCAGCCCGCCGAGGGCGACGCCTCCGGTGAGCCCAGCGCTTCCACCGAGGTCCCCGCCGACAGCAGCGAAGAAGCCCCGGCAGGCTCCACCGAGTCTCCGTCCTTCAGTATGCCGACCCAGGAGCAGGTGGAGCAGGCGGCTTCCTCCCTGCATCAGGCCGCTTCCACCGTGCTGGACGCCCTGTTCGGCTCCGGCAGCGGCGACGCTTCCAGCGCTGAAAATGATGCAGCATAAATAGAATTGCAAAAGAAAAAGGACTGCTCACGCAGTCCTTTTTCTTTTGCCTGTTTAAGCTAAAATGTCGCCCAGCACGCTCTGGCCGTCCAGCGTGGAAGCATCCACACCCAGATAGTCGCAGATGGTCTGTGCGATGGTGCCGAAGCAGAGCTTGGTGCCGAGGTCAACGCCCGGTTTGACGCCCTTGCCGCAGATGAGATACGGCACATACTCGCGGGTGTGGTCGGTGGTCTTGGTGTAGGAGGGGTCACAGCCGTGGTCGGCCGTGACCATCAGGATGTCACCCTCCCGCATCCCGGGGATGAAGTCGGCAAGGAACTTATCGAACTCGGTGGCGGCGGCGGCGTAGCCTGCCACATCGCGGCGGTGGCCGTAGAGCATATCGAAATCGACGAGGTTCACGAAGGCCAGACCCTCGAAGTCGCGGGTCTGCAAAGCCTTGGTGAAGGCGATGCCGTTGGTGTTGCCGGTGGTCTTGATCTTTTCCGTCACGCCCTCGCCGTCGAAGATGTCGAAAATTTTGCCCACGGCGATGACATCCCTGCCTGCGTCCTTGAGCAGATCAAGCATGGTCTTGCGGGGCGGCTTGAGGCTCAGGTCGTGGCGGTTGGTGGTGCGGTAGAAGGTGTCGGCGGTGCGGCCGAGGAAGGGGCGGGCGATGACGCGGCCCACGCCGTACTCGCCCTTCAGCATCTCGCGGGCGATCTCGCAGTAACGGTACAGCTCATGCACCGGCACAAGCTCCTCGTTGGCGGCCACCTGAAACACGCTGTCGGCGCTGGTGTAGACGATGAGGGCGTCCTCCTTCATGGCCTGCTCGCCGTAGTCCTTCAGCACCTGCGTGCCGGAGTAAGGCTTGTTGCAGAGGACTTTGTGGCCGGTCTTTTCCTCAAACTCGTGGATGAGGCTGTCCGGAAAGCCGTCCGGGAAGGTGGGCAGCGGCTTCGGGCTGACGACACCGGCGATCTCCCAGTGGCCGATGGTGGTATCCTTGCCCATGCTCTGCTCCTGCAGGCGGGCGAAGGAGCCGATGGGGGCGGCATCCTTCTCGCCGACGGTCACGCCGTCGATGTTGAACAGGCCGAGCTTTTTCAGGTTGGGGCAGTTGAAGTTGGGGTGGTTGGCGATGGCGCCGAGGGTGTTGGTCCCCTCATCGCCAAAGGCGGCGGCGTCCGGCTCTGCGCCGATGCCGAAGCTGTCCAGAACGATCAGAAAAACGCGCTTTTCCATTACGCTTTCACTCCGTTTCTATCATTTTGCGCTCATCTTCGTCCCTTCGGGGCAGAAGTGAGACTTTTGCTTAGCCCTATTATAGGCGATGGACGCACTTTTCGCAAGCTTTTTATCGCTCCGGCATCTATCACGAAAATTTAAGGTTTTCTTTGCCGAATTTTTTCTTGCTCTCTTGTACACAAGCGGTTATAATATAGAATGGTAAGGTTTTCAAACACCCCTGACCGGGCCGATGTCCGGCCAGCGGCCGCAGGGCATATTTTGCACCTGCGCGCCCATCATAGAGGAAAAAAGAGACTGTTAGAGGTATATTTATGAGAAAAACGAAGATCATCTGCACCCTTGGCCCTTCTACCGATAAGGACGGCGTCCTGCGCGAGCTGGTCGCCAACGGCATGAACGTGGCCCGCTTCAACTTTTCCCACGGCTCCTACGAGGAGCACAAGGGCCGTCTGGACATGCTGAAGGCTGTCCGCGCTGAGCTGAACAAGCCCGTTGCTGCCCTGCTGGACACCAAAGGCCCCGAGATCCGCCTGAAGGAGTTCAAGAACGGCGTTGAGATGCTGGAAGCCGGCCAGACCTTCACCCTGACCACCCGCGAGGTGGAGGGCACCAAAGAGATCTGCTCCATCACCTACAAGGACCTGCCCCAGGACGTCCATGAGGGCGGCACCATCATGCTGGACGATGGCCTCATCAAGCTGGCCATCAAGAGCGTCACGGACACCGACATCGTCTGCGAAGTGCTCAACAGCGGCAAGATCAAGACCAAGAAGGGCGTCAATGTCCCCGGCGTCCACCTGTCCATGCCCTACCTGAGCCAGCGCGACCGGGATGACATCATCTTCGGTGTCCAGCAGGGCTTCGACTTCATCGCTGCTTCCTTCGTGCGCACCGCACAGGACGTCTACGACATCCGCAACCTGCTGAACGAGTACGACTCCAACATCCGCATCATCGCCAAGATCGAGAACCGCGAGGGCGTCAATAACATCGACAGCATCCTGTCCGCTGCCGACGCCGTCATGGTCGCCCGCGGCGATCTGGGCGTCGAGATCGACTTCACCGAGCTGCCCGGCATCCAGAAGAGCGTCATCGACCGCTCCTTCTCCTTCGGCAAGCCCATCGTCACTGCGACCCAGATGCTGGACAGCATGATGGTCAACCCCCGCCCCACCCGCGCCGAGATCTCCGACGTGGCAAACGCCATCTACGACGGCACTTCCGCCATCATGCTCTCCGGCGAGACCGCTGCGGGCGCATACCCTGTTGAGGCCCTCAAGACCATGTCCGCCATTGCAGAGCGCACCGAGAACGAGGTCCACTACCGCGACAACCGCCTGACCGATACCACCGGCCAGATCAGCGTCAGCGACGCTACCGCACACGCTGCCTGCCTGACCGCAAAGGACGTCAACGCTTCTGCCATCGTCACCGTGTCCGAGTCCGGCAACACTGCCCGCCTGCTGAGCAAGTACCGCCCCTCTCAGCCCATCATCGCCTGCGTCATGGACGAGCAGGTCCAGCGCCAGCTGTCCGTCTCCTGGGGCATCACCCCGCTCATGATGGACCTCGCCGCCAGCACCGATGAGCTCATCGAGAAGTCCACCGCTCTGGCAAAAGAGCACGGCTATCTGCACGACGGCGAGCTGGCTGTCGTGACCGCCGGCGTCCCCGTGGGCGTCTCCGGCACCACCAACATGATCAAGATCCACATGATCGGCAACTGCCTGGCTACCGGCGTCGGCGTCGGCCCTGAGGGCGCTGCTCTGGCCAACGCCACCGGCAAGGCCTGCGTCTGCCGCACCATCGAGGAGATCCGCGCAAAGTTCAAGCCCGGCATGGTCCTGGTCGTCCCCTCCACCTCCAACGAGATGCTGAGCTACGTCCGTGACGCCGCCGCTCTGGTGGTCGAGGAAGCCGGCCTGAACAGCCACGCCGCCATCGCCGGCAAGGCCCTGCTCAAGCCCACCATCGTGGGCGCCCTCGGCGCTACCGCCCACATCCGCGACGGTCTGATGGTCGCTGTGGACTGCGCACACGGCAGCGTCCAGCGCCTGCAGGCCTGATCCCGGGAGGCGCAGTATGGAACGCATCGCAAGTTTCTGCGTAGACCACACCAGGCTCGACCGCGGCATGTACCTGAGCCGTCAGGACGGCGATGTTCTGACCTGGGACATCCGGATGAAGAAGCCGAACCACGGCGATTATCTCTCCACCGGCGCAGCCCACACGCTGGAGCACCTCTTCGCCACCTACGCCCGCAACAGCCAGTATAAGGACGGCGTCATCTACGTCGGCCCCATGGGCTGCCGCACCGGCTTTTACCTGCTGACCCGGGGCCTGACCCCCGCCGAGGCGCTGAGCCTGACGGTGGAGTCCTTCCGCTTCATGGCTGCGTTTGAGGGCGATGTCCCCGGCGCAAGCGAGGTGGAGTGCGGCAACTACCGCGACATGGACCTGCCCGCCGCAAAGGCTGAGGCTGCCGCCATGCTGCCCGTGCTCGAGGCACTGACCGCTGACAAGCTGCACTACTAAGCTATAATACACAAAGAGGCTGTTGCACTGCAACAGCCTCTTTTCTTTATACTTCCCCGATGACCGGGAGCAGGTCTTCGAGCTTATTGAAATAATTCACGATGGTGACCACATTGTTGACGATGGAGCTGCCTGCCGAGAAGATACGGGCCACATAGTTCAGCACCCGGCCAATGTCCTGAAACGTCTGCCATGCTGTGGTCTCGCCGCCGCAGAGCAGCGCCATTTCGTCGTCCCCGATGGATGTATACTGGGCGGGCATCTGCATCCGATAATTCCTCATAGTATCCTTTCCTTTCCGCTGGTGAGAAGTTTTTTGTTCCTCGTTCAGAGTCAGCGCCCTCGGGGCCTGTCCTCTATTCCATCCTACCAGATACGAAAGGCAAAGCATGTCAGAGCGTGGGAAGACAGCAAAAAACACAAGGACCCGGGGTGTTTCCACTCCGGGCCCTTGTGCCATTTTTATTTCGAGGAATAGATAATATCGTTTTATCGCTGGGCTTGTGTCAGCTCAGGTGCGATCAGCCTACAGTCTCAGTGGAAGCAACAGCCTTGCAGGTGACAACGACCATGACGTAATCGACCTTGTCCTTGCCCTCGCCCTTGCTGAAGGTCTCGGTGCCGATCTCGTACTTGTCGCCAGCCATGGCCTTGTAGGTCTTTTCCACAGAGCTCTCGCCCTCGGTGACGGTCTTCTTGAAGTTTTCAACATTGTCCTTGTTCAGGGCATTGTCAATGCTCTTAACTTCATCAAAGATCTTCTTAGCCTGATCAGCATTCTTCAGATTCTTGGTGTCAAAACGCAGGACCCAGACGTACTTGTCCTTGGTCTCGCTGAGCTTCAGAGCCTCGGTAATAGCCGCCTGCTCAGTCTTCTTGGCAGGAGTCTGAGTCTCGCTATTATCAACAACAACAGCACCAGTGCCGCCAAAGTCAACGTCATCCTTCTGAACAGCCTTGGCAGCCTTCTTAGCCAGGTCCTCAGCGTCGTTGGTAGCAGAAACGGTAGCCTTAGTGTTGACGCTCTTCAGCATACCCTCCAGCTGATCTGCGATCTGACGGGTCTTGATGTCAGCGCAGCCGGTCAGGACAGACATTGCCATGACACCGGTGAGAACGACGGCCAGCAGTTTTTTCATTTTCATGATTTTTGCCTCCATAAATAAAGATAAATTATACAGGCAGGCTAGCATTTTTCGACTGTCGGCCTGTGGGCCAATTATACCCCCCCCCCCTACCGGTCTGTCAATAGATTTTTCTCACTTTCGTCACATTTACAAAATATGATTCCACCAACCGTGCATTTTCCACAAAATAACAGGATTTGAGGGGCTGAAAGCAAAAAAATACAGCCCCGGGGCCGCTTTTGGGGCGGCAGCCCGGGGCTGCAGGTGCAGTATTTTTTTCAGTCTCCCGCCGGGGGGCAGGGGGCTTTACTGGTACAGGGGGAAAGCTCTGGTCAGGGCCAGCACCCGGGCGGAGATGTCGTCCTTCTTCTCGTCGTAGTGCCAGATGCAGTCGGCGATGCAGTCCGCAATGACCTTCATCTCGGCCTCGCCCATACCACGGGTGGTGACAGCCGGAGTCCCCAGACGGACGCCGGAAGTCACGAAGGGGCTGCGGGTCTCGCCGGGGACGGTGTTCTTGTTGGCGGTGATGTGGACGCTGTCGAGGCGGGCTTCCAGCTCCTTGCCGGTGCATTCCTCGTCCCGCAGGTCGAGGAGCATCAGGTGGTTGTCGGTGCCGCCGGACACCAGCTTGACGCCGCGGGCCTGCAGTTCAGCGGCCATGGCCTGTGCGTTTTCCACGATCCTGCGGGCGTAGTCCTTGAACTCGGGCTTGAGTGCCTCGCCAAAGCAGACGGCCTTGGCCGCGATGACGTGCTCCAGCGGGCCGCCCTGCGTGCCGGGGAAGACAGCGGAGTTGATGCGCTTGGCCAGCACGGCATTGTTGGTCAGGATGAGGCCGCCGCGGGGGCCGCGCAGGGTCTTGTGAGTGGTGGTGGTCACGACGTCGGCATAAGGCACCGGGCTCTGGTGCATCCCGCCGGCCACGAGGCCCGCGATGTGGGCCATATCCACCATCAGGAAAGCCCCGTAGCCGTGGGCGATCTCAGCCAGCTTTTCGAAATCGATGGCACGGGGGTAGGCCGAAGCGCCTGCCACGATCATCCTGGGACGGACCTTTTTGACCTGCTTTTCCAGCTCCGCATAGTCGATGCGGCCATCTTCGCCGACGCCGTAGGAGACGAAGTGATAGTTCTTGCCGGACATATTCACCGGAGAGCCGTGGGTCAGATGACCGCCCTGAGACAGGTCCATGCCCATGACGGTATCGCCCAGATCGAGCAGGGCGAAGTAGACGGCCAGATTGGCCTGTGCGCCGGAGTGGGGCTGGACGTTGGCGTACTTTGCGCCGAACAGCTTGCAGGCGCGCTGGATGGCGATGTTCTCCACCTCATCCACATAGGCACAGCCGCCGTAGTAGCGCTTGCCGGGCAGGCCCTCGGCGTACTTGTTGGTGAGGATGCTGCCCATGGCGGCCATGACGGCGGGCGAGACGATGTTCTCGCTGGCGATGAGCTCGATATTTTCCCGCTGGCGGGTCAGCTCACGGTCCATGGCCGCAGCCAGCTCCGGGTCGGCCTTTTCCACGAGGCCGATGGTATCCATCATATCGTTGTACATACGATTTACCCCTCTCTCTGATGCAAAAATCAGTTCGCGCGGGCGTCCGCTCATTCCGGCCCCGCCTGTTTCCATGATACCAGACATCGTGGATTTCTTCAACAGCATTTCGCACAAACCGATACAGTTTGATTCGTTTCTTTTCGTTTGGATGAAGATATTTCACCCATCCTGCCAAAGCCTTGCTTTTTCTGCGCCCAGCGCTTATTATTATAACAAAAATCCGTTCCGGTTTTTGTGCAGATTTGCCCACCGGGTGCAGAAAGGAGCCCATTGCCATGACCATCACGGAGCAAAAAGCCGCACAGCGCAAAGCGGGCATTGCGGCCCGCCGGGCGTTGTCGGACACCGAGCGCACCCGTTCCAACGCCGCTCTCTGCGCCCGCATCATGGCTCTGGACTGCTTCAAAAAGGCAGAAAACATCCTGCTTTATGCGGCCTTCGGCGGCGAAGCCGATCTCTCGGCGCTGGCTGTGGAAGCGGCCCGGCAGGGTAAAACGTTGGCCTACCCCGTCTGTGGCGAGGGATTTTCGCTGACAGCCGCTGTGCCGGGGCCGGACGGCTGGGAAGTGGGTGCCTACGGCATCCGCACACCCATTTTAAGCCGGTCGGAGGTTTTACGGCCAGACCAGCTCGACCTCGTGCTGGTCCCCTGCACGGCTTTTGATGCAGTCTGCCGCCGGGTGGGGATGGGGAAAGGCTATTATGACCGCTATCTCCCCCGCTGCACCCGGGCTGTGAAACTGGGCGTGGCCTTTGAGGCCCAGCGGGTGGATAAAGCGGCAGTGGACGCCCATGACGAAAAACTGGACGGATTCGTGACAGAGGGAGGACTTTACTTTGGATCTGACACAACTGAGCTGTGAGGACTTTCTGAGCCGGCTTGCCAGCAAAGCCCCCGCCCCGGGCGGCGGCGGCGCAGCGGCTCTCGTGGGCGCGGCAGGCGTGGCGCTGGGCAATATGGTGGGAAATCTTACCACCGGCAAAAAGAAATATGCCGCTGTGGAAGAAGAGATCCTGGCGCTGAATGCCCGTGCTGAAACCCTGCGCAAACGGCTGGAAGCCCTCGTGCAGGCGGACGCCGACGCATTCACGCCTCTGGCGGCGGCCTACGGCCTGCCCAGAGAGACGCCCGAACAGCAGGCCCGCAAGGCCGCTGTGCTGGCCGAGGCGCTGGACGGGGCCTGCGCCGTGCCGCTGGACATCATGGACGCCTGCTGTGAGGGCATCCGTCTTGCGTCCGATTACGCCGAAAAGGGCAGCGTGCTGGCTGTCTCAGACGCAGGCTGTGCGGCGCTGTTCTGCAAGGCCGCACTTCAGGCGTCGGCGCTGAATGTCGCCATCAACACAAAGCTCATGACGGACCGCGCCCATGCCGCCGCGCTGGACGAAAACGCGGCCCGGATGCTGGCGGAATATCTGCCGCTGGCCGACGTGGTCTACCAGTCCGTGGCAAGCCGCCTGCGGGCCTGATACAGAGAAAGGGAACGTATATGTCTACCATTTTGAAGGGTGCGCCCGTCGTGGCCGCCATGAACGAAGCAAATGCCGCCCGCTGTGCCGCACTGCGGGAAAAGGGCGTTGTCCCCATGCTGGCCGTCGTCCGGGTAGGTGCGCGCGAAGATGACCTCTCCTACGAGAAAGGCGTCATGGCCCGCTGTGCGAAAGTGGGCGTCGAGGTGAAGCAGTTCCTTCTGCCCGCCGACGCTGCGCAGGAAGAGCTGCTGCGCGTCATTGCCGACATCAACGCAGACGCCGCCATCCACGGCTGTCTGCTCTTCCGCCCCCTGCCCAAACAGTTTGATGACAGGACCATCCGCGCCGCACTCTCGCCCGAAAAGGACATTGACGGCATCACCGACGGCTCGCTGGCCGGTGTCTTCACCAACACTGCCGTCGGCTACCCGCCCTGCACGGCGCAGGCCTGTCTTGAAATTTTGAAATTCTACAACATTCCCCTCTCCGGCAGGCGGGCCGTCGTCGTGGGACGCAGCCTCGTGGTGGGCAAGCCCGCAGCCATGATGCTGGACCGGGAAAACGCCACCGTCACCCTCTGCAACTCCCGCACCCGGAACCTGCCGGAAGTCTGCCGCGAGGCCGATGTTGTGGTGGTGGCCATGGGCAAGATGGGCTTTATCGGCGCAGAGCATCTGCGGGCCGGTCAGGTCGTCGTGGATGTGGGCATCCATGTCAACGAGGAAGGCAAACTCTGCGGTGACGTCCGCTTTGGCGAGGCAGAGCCGGTGGTGGAGGCCATCACCCCCGTCCCCGGCGGCGTCGGCACCGTGACGACTTCCGTGCTGGTGAGCCATGTGGTGGAGGCGGCAGAGAAAGCTGCATCATAATAACCTCTCCGTCACGCCTGCGGCGTGCCACCTCCCCTAATAGGGGAGGCTTTGGCAGTCCCCTCGAAGTAAACGGTTTCGCCAGAGGCTCCCCTCGGTAGGGGCAACAGCGACGACCGCCGCCAGTGGCGGAAACAGGGAGTCGTTGTTGGGGCAGCGGCCAGCAAGACGCAAGCGAAGCGCTGCGGATGCTGGGAGCCGCAACCCGGCCTTGTCGAGCAAAGCGAGACTGAGAGGTTTATTCCTCTATACACCAAAAGCGCCCGGCGGATACCCGCCGGGCGCTTTTGGCATTGACAGAACAATGACAGGAGAATAATTGGGAATTGGGAAATTAGAATAGGTCTTCGTTTATGCGGCCTTTGCCGGGGCAAAGACCAGAGCCTTCTTGCGGCGGTTCTGCATTGCGCGCACCACACAGCTCAGGGTGAAGTTGATGATGAAGTAGATGACGCAGGCCGTGCCGAACAGCACCATGACGTCGGAGACGTTCACCGTGCCGAGACCGTTGTAAGTACCGGCGGCGCTCAGCAGCTGGCGGATGCGGGCCATCAGCTCGATGGTGGCCACGTTTGCCAGATAGGAGGAGTCCTTGATGGTGGTGATGACCTGGCTGAGCAGGGTCGGCACGATGTTGCGGTAGGCCTGCGGCAGGACGATGTAGAGCAGCACCTCAGCGGTGTTGAAGCCCTGTGCATAGCCGGCCTCGAACTGACCCTTGGACACGCCGTTCAGGCCGCCGCGGACGATCTCGGCGATGACGGAGGAGTTGAAGAGGATGAGGGCCAGAGCGGCCTTGAACAGAAGCTTCATCTCCACGCTGGTCAGGCCGAACATCTTGCGGGCGAAGAAGCCCGGGCAGGGGCAGAACACCACACAGATGAAGATCCAGAGCAGGTAGGGCGTATTGCGGAACAGCTCGATGTAGGCGGTAGCAAACCAGCCGAGGATGCGGGCCGGACCCTTTTTGCAGTAGGTGCGGGCCAGCGCCAGCAGAGAGCCCACGATGAGGCCCATGATGACGCCCAGCACCGAGATGATGCAGGTGAAGGCCACGCCCCGCAGCAGGTAGAGCATGACGCCTTCTCTTGTCAGGATGGAAAGGCTTGCAGCAAGCGTCTTCATATCAGGCAGCCTCCTTCAGCTCTACTTTCTTGGCAGCGGTCTTGAGACTCGTGTTCACGCGGCCCTTGCGCTCTTTGAGGGAAGCCTCCCAGCGGGCTGCCAAAGTGGACAGCGGGAAACAGACCACGAAGAAGATGAGGCCGCAGACGATATAAGCGGGGGCGTATGCGCCGCCGGTGGAAGCACCGGTGACGAAGCTGTAGGTCACGCTGATGAGGTCCGCGCCGCCCACGATGTAGAGGCAGGAGGTGTTCTTGAAGAGGTTGACCACCTGGTTGACCATCGGAGGGAGCATCACGGGGATGCTCTGGGGCAGGATGATGTAGCCCATCCGCTGCAGATAGTTGAAGCCCTGCGCCTGTGCGGCCTCGAACTGGCCCTTCGGCACAGACTCGATGGCGGCGCGGACGACCTCGCCCATGTAAGCGCCGGTGTAAACGCCCAGTGCAATGATGCCGGTGCGGATGACGCCGAGGCTCACGCCTGCAAATGCCAGCGCATAATACAGGAAGCACAGCTGCAGCAGCAGCGGGGTGTTCTGGACGAACTCGACGTAAATGCGGGCGATGATGCGCAGCAGCTTACTGCCGCTGGTGGACATCAGGCCCAGCGCAGCGCCGATGATGAAGGCCAGCGCCAGTGCGCAGACGGCGGTCTGCAGCGTGTTGCCCAGACCCAGCAGAAAACTCTCACGATGCGTCCAGACGGTGGACCAGGACTCTAACGAAAACAAGCCAGACATGGCAAACTCCCCTTTCCCTGCGCTCTCTTGGTTCTGAAAAGTCTGGGCTTAATCCAGACCGTTGTCTTTGATGAGCTGCTCGATGGTGCCATCTGCCAGCCAGCCCTTGACGAGGTCGTCGCACAGAGTGGAGAAGTCGCTGCCCTTCTTGGTGGCGACGCCATACTCCTGCGGGCTGAACTCAGCGTCAACGTAGCTGCGGCCCTCGGTCTTGTAGATGGCGAGGATGGACTTATCGACGCAGAAGCCCTGCACTTCGCCTGCGCTCAGTGCGGTGCTGATGGCGGGATAGTCGTCGTACTGACGGAAGGAGACGCCATCCTTCCAGGTGTCGGCGTTGAAGGTGTCGGCGTCGAAGTTTGCGCCGTCCAGCACGCCCTCGTCGATCATGGCCTTGACCAGAGCACGAGCGGAGGTGGAGCCGGAGGAGACGCCCACGACCTTGTCCTTCAGGTCAGCCAGACCCTTGATGCCGGTGGAGTCCTCCACCAGAACGGAAACGTAGTCGGTATAGTAGGGGGTGGAGAAGTCCCAGGTCTTCTTGCGCTCTTCGGTGATGGTGAAGGTAGCCAGAACGGCGTCGATGTCGCCGGAGTCCAGCAGCTCGCCGCGGGTGGCGGCGGTAACTGTGGTGAACTCAACGTCCACGCCGAGGTGCTCTGCGATCATCTCTGCGAGGCTGTCCTCGAGGCCCTTGTACTCGCCGGTGAGGGTATCCTGAAAGCTGAAGCCCTGAACTGCGTTCTTGACGCCCACCTTCAGGACACCGCGGTCCACGATGGCCTGGGTGTCAGCGCCCAGCGCTGCGGTGGAAGCGGCTGCGCTGCCGGCGGCAGAAGAGGCCGTGGAGGCTGCGGTGGAGCTTGCAGAGCCGCCGCAGGCGGTCAGGGCAGCAGCAGCGCCCACCAAACCAGTGACTTTCAGGAAATCACGACGCGAGATCTTTTTCATAATAAACCACTCCTCTTTGTTTTTTTCGGCCCGAGCGGCTTTCCCTGTCCGCTCCGAAAACGGCCTGTTATCAACAACGGCGTCTCACCACAACTTGTGAGCCCCTGCCGTGTCAACCTTTGTTGTTCGTCCTCTCAGCGGACGATCTTGCTCAGGAACTGCCGGACGCGCTCGTTCTTGGGGTTGGTGAAGAAGTGCTCCGGCGTGCCTTCCTCAATGATCTGGCCGTCCGCCATAAAGACGATACGGTCGGCCACATTTCGTGCGAAGCCCATCTCGTGGGTGACGACCACCATCGTGATGTTCTTCTCGTGTGCCAGCTTTACCATGACATCCAGCACTTCCTGGATGGTCTCAGGGTCGAGGGCCGAAGTCGGCTCGTCGAACAGGATGATCTTGGTCTGTGCGCAGAGGGCGCGTGCAATGGCGATGCGCTGCTGCTGGCCGCCGGACAGCTGCGGAGGGTAGACATCCGCTTTGTCCCGGAGGCCGACGACCTCAAGATAATGATATGCCAGCTCTTCGGCCTCTGCCCTGGTCTTGTGATGGAGCTTCATGGGTGCCAGCGTCAGGTTTTTGAGCACCGTCATGTGGGGGTAGAGGTTGAACTGCTGGAAGACCATGCTCATGTTGTCGCGGACGATCCTGGTCTTGTTCTTGTTGGTCAGCTCCTGACCGTCGATGTAGACATGGCCGCTGGTCGGCTCTTCCAGAAAGTTCATGCAGCGGACGGTGGTAGATTTGCCGCTGCCGGACGGTCCGATAATGACCAGCTTTTCGCCCTCGGCGACCTCAAGGTTCACGTCTTTGAGGACGTGCAGGTCTCCGAAGTACTTGTCAACATGTTCGAGTTTGATCACTGTGATCCCCGCCTTTCCCTATCCTGTTCTGTCGTCCGTGCTCCAGCGCCGCGGACAGCGCATCCTGTGCGGCTTTCCCGAACCGCACACAAAAACGAAAAAACAAAAAAGGCGCAAAGTGGATCCATCCACTTAAGCGCCTTTGCTTTCGTTGGTTAAAGTATAGTCTTTTTCCGCTCGACTTTCAATCCATAAAGTGCAACAAAAATCAGAGCGGGTCAATCTGCATTTTGGAAAGCTGCACAAACATCGTACTTAAAATCCGTAAATCAGCGGGTCATCAGCAGGAGCAGCGCCGATGCGACGGCCTGCAGGATGAGCCAGCGGGCCACCACCTGTTCGTCGCTCCAGCCCATGCGCTTGCGCACATGGTCGTGCAGCGGAGTGAGGGTGTTCTTGAGGATGCTGATGTGGAGGAAGCGCTTGAAGCTGATCTTCAGGATGCCGAGGCTGCCGTCCACGATGAACACCAGCGCCGCCAGCAGGAAGGCGAACGGGTGGCCGCACTTGAGGGCCAGGATGGCGAGGAAGAAGCCCATGGCGCGGCTGCCGGCGTCGCCCATCAGGAGGCTGGAAGGCTTTGCGTTGGACCACAGGTAGGCCAGCAGTGCGCCGATAAAGACGATGGCAGCGGTGGAGTAGTCCCCCAGCTCCTCGCCGTAAGCCAGCAGGAAGGTGCCGATGCTCACCACCGCGAGGCTGGCAGACAGGCCGTCCACGCCGTCGGTGCAGTTGACCACGTTGATGCTGGCCCAGATGAGGATGACGATGAGCAGCAGGTAGAGCGGATAGGCAATGGTGAAAGTGGTGCTCAGGAAGTTGACGCTCGTGCCGTTGAAGTTCAGGTAGGTAACACCTGCCACCACGGCAATGACGAAGTCGATGAGGCCCTTCTTGTACTCGTTCCACGCCGTCTCGGAGGCGTCGTCAAAGTAGCCCGACAGCATGGAGGCGATGAGCAGAACGGTATAAATAAGGTACTCTACCTTAAAAGGCACCACCGCCAGCGTCACCAGCGCGATGCAGAGCACGAAGATGAGTCCGGAACCCCGGGCCTTGCCCTTGGAGAGCTCGCCGTTGACGGCGAAGGCACGGCCATGGTCGTGGGGGAGCTTGTCGTGAAAGACCGAGTCCATCAGGGCGGTCAGGGCAAACGCCAGCAGGAACGCCAGCGCGTCCACGGTCTGCTGGCCGGTAGCTGAAATAAGCTGCAGCATATTTTGAACCTCTTTCAATGATATTCTTCTTACTCCGAGAGTGTATCACGCCAGAGTCAAAAAATCAATCGCCCGGTTTGACAATTTTTCTCCCCGTGCCTATAATAGTAAGACCGCTTATCAACACAGAAAACAGGAGACGACATGACACTTTCTTTGGAGCAGCTCTCGGCCCGGATGCGGCAGGGCGAGGACATCCCGCTGTCCGACACGGCCCGCATCGCGCTGGCGCTGAGCATCCCTTCCATTCTGGAGCAGCTGGTGGTCACGGCGATGGAGTACATCGACGCCGCTATGGTGGGCCACATCGGCGCAGAGGCCACCGCCGCCATCGGCATCGTCAGCTCGAGCACCTGGCTGCTCCACGGCATCCTTGTGGGACTGTACACCGCGTTTTCCATCCAGATCGCCCAGTACCTCGGGGCCGACCGCCAGCAGGACGCCCGGGGCGTGCTGCGGCAGTCCATGCTCTTCAACCTCATCCTGGGTCTGGGCGCTGCGGCTTTCGGTGTCGGCATCAGCCGCTTCCTGCCCGGGTGGCTGGGGGCGGACATCTCGCTCCAAGCCGATGCCAGCGCCTACTTCGCCATCTGGTCGGCGGCCCTTCCCTTCACCATGGCCATGGGAATGTACACAGCCATGCTCCGCGCCACCGGCGACGCCCTGACGCCCAGCCTTATCAGCGTGCTGGTCTGTGTGCTGGACGTGGTGTTCAACTTCTTCCTCATCAACCCCACCCGGCAGATCCTGCTCTTCGGCCAGAGCGTCACAGTCTGGGGTGCCGGCCTTGAAGTCCCGGGTGCGGCACTTGGCACAGCGCTTTCCACGACCATCGGCGGTCTGCTGGCGCTGGGCGTCCTGCTGCTGCGGGACGGCCCGCTTTGCATCCGAAAGCCCGGCAGCTGGCGCATCACCTCCGCCTGCCTGCGCAATCTCTGGCGGGTGGGTACACCGCTGGCCGCTGAGCGTGCGGCCCTCTCGTCGGCGCAGGTGCTGCTCGTCCGGATCGTCTCGGGCCTCGGCACGGTGGCCATCGCGGCCAACAGCCTCGGCGTCAGCGCCGAGGGACTCTGCTACATGGCAGGCTACGGCATCCAGGACGCCTCCATCGCCCTCATCGGGCAGGCCGTCGGCGCCCACCGCCGGGATATGGCGAAGCGGTTCGCCTGGCTCTGCACCATGATGGGCATCGGCATCATGGCACTGTCCGGCGCGGGGCTCTGGCTCTTCGCCCCGGCCCTCATGGGCATCTTCACGGCAGATGCCGCCGTCATCGCGCTGGGTGCGCAGGTCCTCCGCATCGAGGCTTTTGCAGAGCCGATGTTCGGGGCCAGCATCGTAGCAAGCGGCGCGATGCAGGGCGCAGGCGACAGCACAGGCTGCTTTGTGCTGAACCTGTTCAGCATGTGGGGCGTCCGGCTCACCCTCGCCTTCCTGCTGGCTCCCCGGCTGGGCCTCGTGGGCGTCTGGGCCGCCATGTGCATCGAGCTCTGCATCCGGGGCGCGCTGTTCCTCATTCGGCTTGCAAGGGGCAAGTGGCTCGATAAGGGAGCACTGCAATAAAAAAAAAAAATAAACCTCTCCGTCATTGCTTCGCAATGCCACCTCTCCTACCGAGGAGAGGCCTTGGCAAAACCGGGAACTTTCCCTTTTCGCCAGAGGCTCCCCTCGATAGGGGAGCTGGCAAAGCCAAAGGCTTTGACTGAGAGGTTTTTCTTTTAATTACTTCCGGCCATGCAGGATGGGAGACAGGGGCTTATAGATGACCATGCAGAGCACGGCGTCCAGCAGACCCTTGACCAGCGTGAAGGGCAGGTTGAAGATGACGAGGCACTTCATGAGGCTGTCGGCAGAGGGCAGGATGGCCTGATACATGCCGAGGATGGCTTCCAGCGGCATGTGGTAGAACTCCACATAGGCCGGGTAGGTGATGAAGTAGTTGGAGGGTACGCTGAACAGGGCCATGGCGGCGGCACCCGCTGCCGCGCCGAGGATGGCGGTCTTGCGGCTCTTATGATGCTTGTAGATGAAGCCCGCCACCGCGGAGAAGACAGCGCCCAGCATAAAGTTGCACAGCTCGCCGACACAGGCAGTGCTGGTACCCTTGACGACGATGTGGAGCAGGTTCTTCATGAAGCTGATGACCACGCCGTACACCGGGCCGAGGGCGAACGCGCCCAGCAGGGCGGGCAGGTCGGAGAAGTCCATCTTGACGAAGGACGGGATGAGCATCGGGATGGGGAACTCGATGAACATCAGGATGAACGCCACTGCGCTGAGCATGGCGGCAACGGTCAGGTTGTGGGTCGTATCTTTTCTCATAATTTTCCTCCCGGGGCGGCTGCCCCATTCAAATAAAGACTGGAAAGCCCTTTTCTCGCTCGCCGGAACCGGGAAGACAAATGAAAACGCGCCCTGCCATAGCTTACACTAGAACAGGGCGCGCACAAACAAATCAAATTGCCTGCCGTTTCTTGCATCCGGACTATACCGTTGGCCCCGGAGTCTCACCGGGTCAGCACTCTTTGGGAGTGGTCGCGGGCTGTACCGCCAGTGGGGAATCGCACCCCGCCCTGAAACGAACTTTCTTCGCAGAGTATAACGCGGCGGGTTTGTCTTGTCAAGCCCTTTTATGCATTTTCTTAACAAGCCTCTCCCGATTTGCACCGCCGGCTGTAATATGGTATACTGATTTTATTATTCGTCAGGAAGGTATCTGTTTCTATGCTTTTCACCATCAACGATCTCGGCTTTTCCATCGCCGGACTGCTGCTGGAAGGCTGGCTGGCCTTTGCAGCCCGGTGCGTCTGTGCGCTGGCCCTGCTGTTCATCGGCTGGGTCGTCAGCCGCTGGATGCAAAAAAGCCTCTTCCCCCGCCTGCTGAAACGCAGCTGGCACTTCGCCTTTACGCACCCCCTGCTGGAGAGCTTTGCCCGCCCGACGGCCCGCATCGCGTGGTACACCGGCATGTATCTGGCCCTGCGCAGCCTGCCCTGGGCCATCCCCGGCCTTGCGGCCCTGCTGCTCAAAGCCTATCGGATGATGCTGGTCTTCCTCATCGGTACCGGCTTCTACCACGCTTCCGGCATCGCGGCTCTGCTGCTGGCCTCCTCCAGCGAAGAAGTCCGCACCAACCGCACCCTGCTCACCCTGCTGGATAAAGTCTACAAAGTAGCCGTCGTGGTGCTCTGCGGCGCGACCATCGCACAGGAGAGCGGCCTGCCCGTGGGCAGCGTCGTGGCCAGTGCCGGTCTTATCGGCCTTACGATCTCTCTGGCCGCACAGGATATGGCCAAGAATTTCTTCAGCGGCGTGGTCATCCTGCTGGACAAGCCCTTCTCCATCGGTGACTGGATCACCGTCGGCGATGTGGAGGGCGAAGTGGTGGACATCAACTTCCGCTCCACGAAAGTCCGGGCCGTGGATAACTCCATCTACATCCTCACCAACAGCACCGTCAGCAGTGCCACCATCAACAACGCTACCCTCCGCAACAAGCGGCTCTACCGCTTCACGCTGGGCGTTACCTACGACACCACCCGACCCCAGCTGGAAAAGCTGATGGCCGACCTCGACGCCATGCTCAAGGCCAGCCCCGACACCTACGAGGACACCGCCTTTGTCCGGATGACCGGCTTCGGCGACTCGAGCATCAACCTGATGGTCTCTGCCTATCTGCGCACCGCCGACCTCGGCGTGTTTTTGCGGATGCAGAACGATTTGAACCTCAACATCATGGACGTGATGAAGGCCGACGGCGTGGATTTCGCATTCCCCTCCACGACAGTCTACCTCGCAAAAGAGAACTGACAGCAAAAAAGCCGATGCAGCTGCATCGGCTTTTTTGCTACAGCGCAATATCCAGCGCCATCATGAGGGCGAACCCCAGCACCACGCTGATGACGCCCGCCGGTTCGTCCTGCTCCACGGCTTCCGGTATCATCTCCTGAGCCGTCACGCAGACCATACACCCGGCGGCGGCGCTCATGAGCCACGGCAGAGCCGCGCTCACCCAGCCTGCGAGAGCCAGCGCCAGCAATGCTCCCAGCGGCTCCACGAGGCCCGACGCCGCACCGGCGCAGAAGGCTTTCCGCCGCCCCTGCCCGGCCTGCGCCAGCGGCAGGCTCACCGCCGCGCCTTCCGGGATATTCTGCAGGCCGATGCCCAGCGCAAGGGCCAGCGCCCCGCTGACGGCCTCCGGCTCACCCTGCAGAGCCAGCGCCGCCGCAAGTCCCACCACCATGCCCTCGGGCAGATTGTGGAGGGTCACGGCCAGCACCACCCGGCCCATCCGGCCATGCTCTTTTGACCCGGTGTGCATCAGCCGGCCGGCAGCCTCTTCCAGCCGTAGTAGACCCACAGCCCCAAGCACCAGCCCCGCCGCCGGGGCCAGCCAAACCGGCAGTATCCCGGCCTCCGCCCGCTCGATGGCGGGCAGCAGCAGGCTCCACACGCTGGCGGCCAGCATGATGCCTGCCGCCATGCCGCAGAGCATCCGCCGGGTGCGGGGCTCGTCGGCCCGACGCACCAGAAAGACGCCCGCCGCTCCCAGCGCCGTACAGAGCGCCGGCAGCAACAGGATGACCGCCGCAAACAGATAGATGTTCACATTGCATTCCCCCTTCCCACCGATGTATGCGAAGGGAGGGGGAAATGTGAAGAGAAAAAGCTCTCCTCATTCCGGCAGCGCCACCACCTCGGGCGCATAGCGGGTGCCTCTCTGGGCGTGGAATTCGCCCAGCAGCGTATCCACCGGCTTTGCCATCGTGTAGCAGCGGCCGATATTAGAGGATCGCGTTGTTCTCCTTCATGTAGTCGAAGCACTTGATGGCGTTGGACTGGATGGTCTCCAGCAGCTCCTTCGCTTTCATATCCGGGGAGAATTTAGGCTGGGAGAGGGTGCAGCCCGTCCGTTTCTGACGCATGAAAAAGACTGCCGTGCATCGTCTTTTTGCACGGCAGTCTTGTCAAATCGGATCTTCAGTTGCGGTAGCAGCGGTCCTGGCCTACCAGCCAGTCCTCGCACAGGCGCTCGGCCTCTTCCCGGCTGCAGCTCACGCAGTGGAACAGCCGCCCTTTCAGCGAGCAGTAAGAATAGCGAACTTTCGGCACCCCATTTGCATCCCGGAATGATTCCCATCGTTCCTGTCCCGGCATCAAATAGCTTTGTTCCATAGCTTTCGCGCTTCCTTTCCGGCTGCTCCGGCAGCACAACGTGTTTATTTTATCACGTTTTGGCCGGAAGGGCTATTCGCTCTTTCCACAAAAAGCGCTCTGCATTTTATGGGAGAATGCGCATTGACAAACCGCGATTCAACAGCGTTTCTTTTTCTTCCAGCCAAAATACCCGGCGTATAGGACGAATACCGCCAGCGCTACCAGCGAGACTTTGCTGGCCAGGGAATAGCCGTCGGCCTGATAGACGAAGTCGATGGTGTTCTCCCCCGCCGGGGCCAGGACGGCCATCAGCCCCTCGTCCACCCGGATGACATCCGTCTCTTCGCCGTTGACGTAGGCCGTGAATCCATCGTCGTACGGTACGGAGAAGAAGACAAGGTCGTCTTTTTTCAGCGTGATCTCCGCATGGAAGCCGGAGTTGGTCATCTGGAAGCTGCTGCAGGCCGAGGCGCGGCGGTCGGCGCAGTCCGAGACGTAGGTGTCGTACCACAGGTCGTCCAGCTTTGCGTCAGGCAGCTTCTCGAGGTACTCGCCGTAGGTTTCGGCGTCCTCTTCGCTGAGCACCAGCGCCCGCATCAGGAGGTTCGCGCGGGTATTTTTAACGGTCGTCTCGTAGGACTCCTCCGTAATATAGTAGTCGTAGGTAAAGCCCATGGGAACGTAGTTCTCGTTCTCGTAGAGCATGAAGCCGTCTTTGGTGTCGTAATAGCTCCATCCGTCGTCCGCAGCGGCGAGGAAATCTTCCTGCTTTTCGGGCGCGGTGATGAGGTATTTCACGCTCAGCAGACCCCGCAGGGCGTAGTTGGAGATGTCCGGCTCACTGCGGACATCCCGCTTGACGCCCAGTGCCGGGTAGAAGCTGAGGATGCTGGGCGCGGCCGTGCTGCCAAAGTATTGCAGGCTGCTCTTGTCGAGCCAGAGGCCGAGGTTGTCGTGGGTCTTGTAGGTATCCACGCGCCAGTCGCCCTCGGGCAGGTCATCCTTGAGCTTGATGGCAGAGGTGTACTGCTCCACAAGGTCGCTGTCGGTGTGCCACTGGCCGAACTTGCCGATGCCGATGTGTACCATGCCGAACGCGCAGGCAAAGGCCAGCACCACTGCCGTCATCCGACGGGCAAAGGCCTGGCTCCCCCGCCAGCGGCGGCAGAGCAGGCGGTACAGGATCAGACCGCCGATGCCGAAGCTCAGGACGGCGGCATACTGGCCGGGATTCTGCAGCACACCCAGCGACCATTCTTTGGTGTCGCCGTCCTGCACCGGCACCAGGGCAAACGCCAGCGTCGCGACCATCAGCCAGCCGATGCCGCGGACCGGGGCGTCCAGCTCGTCGGCAGAGATGTCGGGGCTTTCCAGCGCACTGGCCGTCATGGCGCAGAGGATGAGCACCGGCATATAGTACCACCGGGCGTAGTAGCTGGAATTGAGGGCGTAGAAGGCACTGTTGAGCACCGGCACCAGCGCGAAGATGGCGCAGGTGGCAACGATGCGCTTTTTGCTGTCGCCCTTCCGCGCCCGCCAGTAGGCCATCGCGCCGGCCAGACTGCACAGGGGCAGATAGGCCGACATGCTTGTCCACTTGATGATGCCCTCCGACCAGATGGAGGTGATGTAGGGCGAATCGGGCGGTAAGATCCAGCTCAGCAGGATGGCCAGATACTGCTGCACTTTCGAGTAGGTCAGAAAGCCCCAGCCCGATGACAGGTCGATGGTGCGGGGATTCTGCAAAATGCTGAGTACCGCCGGCCAGAGCAGGACGAAGCCCAGAGCCGCGCCCAGCAGGCTCTCAAAGGCCAGCCGGACGAAGAGGCGGACATTCATCGGGAAATCTTTCGTCGTCAGCTTGCAGATGAAGTAGATGACGAGGAAGAGGACCTGTCCGATGAAGAAGAAGTAGTTGTTGAGCAGATTGACCCCCACCCAGAACGCGAAGAGGCCGTAGTGCTCTTCCTGCTCGTAGAGCGTTTCGTCCAGCGCCCAGAGCATCCACGGGAAGAGGGCCACCACGTCGATAAAGTGGTTGAAGAAGACATTGTAGATGCTGAAACCCGAGAAGGCATACAGGCAGGCGCCCAGCACCGCGTGATCGGAGCGGCGGACATAGCGGCAGAGGTAGCGGTAAGCGCCGCCGCCCGCCACGGCAAATTTCAGCACCAGCAGCGGCACCATGAGGTAGGGCAGCCAGTTCTGGGGGAAGATGAGGGACAGCCAGAAGAAGGGCGAACCATACAGGTAGAATGAGTAGGCGTTCATCGCGCCGCTGCCCAGGTCGGTGGCCCAGGAGAAGGTGCTGCGGGCCGCGCCGGCCATGCCGTCCGGGTAGCCTGCCCCCTTGATGAAGCCGTTCATGTAGCGGTAGAAGCTGATCTGCTGGCTGTTGAAATCGCCTGCATAGTGGAAAAATCCGCCGTCGATGATATAGAACGGCAGGAAGAATATCGCCGCCGTCAGCGCACAGAGCAGCATGGTGCGGAGCATCTGGTCCCGCCGCCCTGGCATATTGAGCAGCCGGGCATTTCCGGTCTGATTTTTTGAATCGTCCATTGTCTATCCTCTTTTCCCGCCCGGAGGGGCGGCACAGGCCCATCGCCTGCATCGTTCTCGCGTTCCAGTATAGCACGCGGCTGTGTGGAAAAAAAGAATTTTTGTGTTTTGCTTGACATTCGCCCGCCGGGCGGGTATAACCCTCTCAAAGACACTTCAAGGAGGCCGACATGAAGCTATACCCGTTCAGCGCCCTTCTGGCGCGGATGAAGTACATCACCCGGTGGAGTCTGATGCACTCCACCCGCCCGGAATCCCTCAGCGAGCACACCTGCGACACTGCCCTGCTGGCCCATACCCTCTGCCTCATCGCGCGGCGGTACACCGGCACGCCCTGCCGCCCCAAGACGGTGGCGGTGGCGGCGCTCTATCACGATGCACCCGAGATTATCACCGGCGATATGCCCACGCCGGTCAAGTACAGCAGCCCCGGCCTGCGGGACGCCTACAAGGCGCTGGAGGCCGAGAGCGTGGATTCCATGACCCGTCTGCTGCCGCCGGAGCTGGCCGAGGAGGTCAACCCCTTCATCACCGGCAGCCTGCTGACCGCCGAGGAAAAGCGGCTCCTGAAAGCCGCTGACCGGCTCTCGGCCCTTGTCAAGTGCATGGAGGAGCAGCGCAGCGGCAACCACGAGTTCGACGCCGCGCTTCGTCAGCAGCGGGAGGCACTGGAAGGGATGCACTGCCCCGAGGCCGACTGGTTCATGGCGCACTGCCTCCCCTGCTTCACCCAGAACCTCGACGAGCTGACCCGCAGCGAATGATCACGGGAAGGGGACTTCCCGCACGTCGTCCGGGTCCAGCCCGGCCTTGCGCTGCTCTTCGAACACCGCCGCAATAAGCTCGTCCAGGTCTTCCAGACGGGACAGGGTGCAGCAGCAGCGGCGGAGGGCGGCAGCGCCCTTGAGGCCCTTCATATAGTGCATGGTCTGGGCGCGGGCCTGAGGCATGGCGGTGTATTCGCCCTTCTGCTCCACCATCTCTTCCACCTGACGGCGGAGGGCGTTCATCCGGGCCTGCAGATTCGGCTCCTTGGGCGTCGGCAGGCCCTCGATGGCGGCGTTCACCCGCTCGAAGAGCCACGGATCCCCCAGCGCAGCACGGGCGATCATGACGCCGTCGCAGCCGGTGTGCTGCATCATCTCCACGGCATCTTCCGCCGTCTGGATGTCGCCGTTGCCCAGCACAGGCACCTTCACCGCCGCCTTGACCTTGGCGATGATGTCCGGGTCAATGCCCGGGGTATACATCTGCTCCCGGGTGCGGGCGTGGACGGCGATGAGTTCAGCCCCCGCCTGCTCGCAGGCTTTGGCGCACTCCACCGCCGTGATGTGGTCGGCGTCCCAGCCTTTCCGCATCTTGACCGTCACCGGGCGGGTGGTGTGGGCCTTGACCTGCTCGACGATGCGGCCGCAGAGGTCGGGGTCCAGCATCAGCTTGCTGCCCGCGCCGCCCGAGACGATCTTCGGGGCCGGGCAGCCCATGTTGATGTCCAGAAAGTCGAACTGATATTCTTCTATAGCCGCTGCGGCCTCGCCCATGATCTGGGGCACCTCGCCGAAGATCTGCACACCGTAGGGTGCGCCGTTGGGTTCGGCTTTGAGCAGGCTGACCGTTTTGTGGTCGTGGTAGACCAGCGCCCGGCTGGACACCATCTCGCTGACCGTAAAGCCTGCGCCGTGCTGGGCCATCAGCCGACGGCAGGGCGCGTCCGTAAAGCCCGCCATCGGGCCAAAAACTGCCCGGTGGGGCAGGGTGATATTTCCGATTTTCAGAGAATCCATCTTATCCCTCGTTTTGCTTGACAATGGCTTGCAAAAGCTCTATACTATAAACAAGAAAGGCACTGCCTGCGAATGGTCAGCGTCCTTCCGGCTTTAGATCAAAAGAAATGACCGCAGCTTGTCAGGGCTTGGGCGGTCATTTCTTTTTACTATTCGATATGGTCCATGTAATCTGAAACGTGACAAAAATCGCTCCGCCGATAATGGCGAGCAACTGAAGCACTTCGCTCAGCGTCATAGCACATCCCCCCCTTTCGCACCATGCGTCAGGGGATAGCAAAAAGTTCACCTCCCCGGCGCAGGGCCGGAAGGGCGTGACCACCTACATTGCAGACAGTACCTTGCTGCATCGGCAGCACCTATAGAATATCATATTTCCCGCACGAATACAACACCCCGGCTGCCTGCAGGCCGGGGTGTTCGTCTTGTCTATCGCAATTTCTCCTGCTATACTTGGGGCAAAGGAGCGGCGGGCAGACCCCCGCCGGAGAAATGGCTATGGAGTATCGTGATTGGACGAAAAAAGACGGCATCGGGCGGGACATCTCCACCTCCCTGTTGGGCTACGGGTGTATGCGCTTCCCCACCCTGCCGGATGGCCGCATCGACGAAATGCGGGCCGAAAAGCTGCTGAACACTGCCCGGGAGGCGGGTGTCAACTACTTTGACACCGCTTTCCCCTACCACGGCGGTGAGAGCGAACCTTTCGTGGGCCGGGTCATTGCCAAGTGGCCTCGGGAGAGCTTCTACCTCGCCACCAAGCTGCCTCTGTGGAGCTGCAAGACCCTCGACGAGGCCAAAGACATCTTCGAGAAGCAGTTCGAGCGGCTGGGCGTGGACTACATCGACTTCTATCTGCTGCATTCCCTGCACAAAGCCCGCTACGATGCGGCCAAAGAGATGGGCATTGTGGACTGGCTCTGGGAGCAGAAGGCCGCCGGGCGCATCCGGAATTTTGGCTTCTCCTGCCACGACAACGCGGCGGGCTTCGAGCACATCCTGCGCGACCAACCGTGGGACTTCTGCCAGCTGCAGTACAACTACCTCGACACCGACGACCGTGCCGAGGAGATCGCAGGAGACCGTGGCTATGCTCTTACCGAAGAACTGAATGTTCCCCTCATCATCATGGAGCCCATCAAGGGCGGTACGCTGGCACAGCTGCCGCCGGACGCTGCCGCGCCGCTGAATGCACTGGACGCCGACGCCAGCGCGGCCTCGTGGGCGCTGCGCTGGGTGGCCAGCCACAAAAATGTGAAGGTCGTCCTCTCCGGCATGAGCGCAGAAGACCAGCTGGACGACAACCTCGCCACCTTCGGAGATTTCCGCCCCATGACCGACGCCGAGAACGCCGCCATCCGGCAGACTGCCGACGTCCTGCGCAGCCACATCAAAATCGGCTGCACCGGCTGCCGCTACTGTATGCCCTGCCCCATGGGCGTGGACATTCCGGACAATTTCAGCATCTGGAACAAGCTCGGGATGTTCGGCAATAAGGACGCCATCCGCCAGCAGTGGACAGCCCGCTTCCCGGATGCCGAAAAGGCCATTCACTGCGTCCGCTGCGGCAAGTGTGAGGCCGTCTGCCCCCAGCATCTGCCGATTCGGGACTCTCTTGCAAAGCTCCAGACGAAACTGGACAATTTATAATGAGTGAAAGCGGGCGCTCCTCTGTCTCTCCGGACAGGTGGAGCGCCCGCTTTTTGCTTAACCTACGTTGATGTGACCCACCGGGAGGACTTTGCGCTTGTTGTCGTCGGGCTTTGCCGTCAGGCTGATCGCCAGCGACACCGGGCCGACGCGGCCCATGAACATACAGGCCATATACAGCAGCTTTGCGCCGGTGTTCAGCTGCCCAGTGACACCCACCGACAGGCCCACCGTACCGAACGCCGAGCAGGACTCGAAGATGCAGTCGATGACCGACACCGTCTCTGCGGTGTTGTAGTACACCACGACGGCAGAGCCGAACGCCGCCACCGCGCCGATGACGATGATGGTCAGAGCGCGGTAGACCGTCTTGGACTCGATGTGGTGGCCGCCGATGACGCAGTCATCGCGGCCCTGTGCCACGCTGCGGATGGTCAGGATGAGCACCGCGAAGGTCGTCACCTTGACACCGCCGCCCGTCGAACCAGGGGCCGCACCGATGAACTGCAGCACGCTCATCAGCAGCTTGCTGATGGGGCTACAGGCCGCGAGGTCGATGGTGTTCATACCCGCAGTACGGGTGGATACCGACTGGAACAGCGCCGCCATGATCTTGCCCGGGACGGACAGGCCGCCCATCGTCCTGGGGTTCGACCACTCGAGCAGGGCCAGCAGCACCGCGCCGCCCACCCAGAAGATGGCCGAGAACTGCAGCACAACTTTCGCGTGGAGGGAGAGCCGCCGCTTTTTGCGGTACTCCGCCAGCTCCACCCAGACCATGAAGCCCAGACCACCGGCCATGATCATGAACATGATGACAGCCTGCACATAGTAGTTGTTGACGTACGGCACCAGCGAGGAGTAGGCGCCAAACCGTCCGAAGAGGTCAAAGCCTGCGTTGCAGAAAGCCGAGATGGCCGTGAACACGCTGACCCACACACCCTCTGCGCCGAACTGCGGCACAAATGCGAAGAGCAGCAGCACGATGCCCACGGCCTCGAAAGCCGCCGCCAGCTTGATGACGATCTTCAGCACCTCAGTGGCCTTGGACAGGCCGTCTGCCGAGACGCTCTCGCCCAGCAGCCGCAGGTCGCGGAATCCCATCCGCCGCCGGGCCGCCAGCGCAAAGAAGCTGGTGAGGGTGACAAGGCCGAGGCCGCCCACCTGAATGAGCATCAGGATGATTACCTGCCCGAACAGCGAAAACTGACTCCATGTATCCCGCACGACGAGGCCCGTCACACAGGTAGCACTGGTGGCGGTGAACATGGCATCGATGACGCCCAGCCGCCCCGTCCTGCTGGAAATGGGCAGGGTGAGCAACAGCGTACCCACCGCGATGACCAGCAGAAAGCTGATGCAGATAGTCTGCGTCGCACTGCTGCCCGCCAGCCATCCCTTGTTGGGTCGGCGTGTCCGCTTTTTGGTTTTGTTTTTTCCCATTGCAACCTCCCGGGGCTCCCCCGGCCAGCAGCCAGAGGGGCGAGTCGTTCTGCCGCCCCTGCGCAAAGTTTCCCGGCGCAGGAGCCTCTCTTTATAGGATACACCTTTTTTCTCTCCGATTCAACTTGATTTTGTGCGCTGTTTGCGGTATCATATCTGTAATGCGTCTCAGTAGCTCAGTTGGATAGAGCGTCCCCCTCCTAAGGTTGTGCTCTACCAGCTGCCTTACGGGGAAAAGTGATCGTTGC
>ERZ1673746.161-NODE-161-length-98361-cov-7.331099_pt1 | contig 98361 bp, 90 predicted proteins | sample MGYA00580205_ERZ1673746 | MGnify/ENA primary metagenome ERZ1673746 (study PRJEB41218, sample SAMN15661771) | gut metagenome | host: Homo sapiens | place: Canada: London | collected 2015-08-20/2019-03-30 | study: EMG produced TPA metagenomics assembly of...
GTAATTGACTACAGTTAACTGTGATTAGTTATAATTAGATATATTCATTTCTGTTGCATATTTTTAAGTTCTCCGTCACCTTTTTAATGTCTCCGGCGCTGTCTTTCGCGCAGATTAAAGTGGCGTCTTTTGTATCTACGACAATGGTATCTTCCATCCCGACGATAGCAATTAGCTTTTTGTCACCCTGGATAATGCAGTTGTGCGTGTTTACCGTAATGATATTACCGGCAACGGCATTGCCGAATTCATTCGTTTTCTTAATACGCTCCACCGCTAGCCAGGAACCTACATCGTCCCAACCGAATGTTCCGGGAAGTATATAGATATTATCAGCCTTCTCCATAATTCCGTAATCAATAGACTGTGACTGCATGTTGTAAAACTCTTTTTCTAAAATGGAATCCTGCTGTGGAGTACCGATTGCTTCTTTGATTTTTATCAGACTCTCATATGTATCAGGCATAAATTTCTGCATGTTTTTTAATATAGAAGAGACCTTCCAGATAAACATGCCGCTGTTCCAGAGATATTCTTCTGTGGATAAATATTCTTTGGCAACTTCGAGGCTCGGCTTTTCCACAAATCTTTCTACAGCATAGGCCTGTCCCTCTGTTCTGCGTGGGTCGAACTTTATGTAGCCGTATCCTGTCTCCGGATAATCGGGAGTGATGCCGATTGTGACAAGATTCGTATTGTTTTCTGCTACATCAGCTCCGGTCTCAAGTGTTTTTAAGAACATATTCGTAAACTTGATCAGGTGATCAGACGGCAGCACAAACATAATTGCATCATCGTATTTCTGAGCTATATGGATAGCACCCAGACCAATGCATGGGGCCGTATTGCGGCCAATCGGTTCGCAAAGGATGTTTTCTTCCGGAAGTCCGGGAATCTGCTCCAAAACCAACTCCCGATATGTTTTGTTCGTTGCAATGAAGATATCTTCCAGCTTTACTAACGGTAAAATTCGTTCTACGGTTAACTGAATCATGGTTTTTCCATCATCAGTTAAAGATAAAAATTGTTTTGGTAAATTCTTGCGGCTTTTGGGCCAGAAGCGTTCGCCTCGGCCGCCGGCCATGATTAGGGCTGTTGTTGTCATGTCTATTCTCCTGTTGTAGTTATAGTTGCTTTTATTAAAGAAATACCAAGAATGCGGTTATCATTTCCCAATCCTAATTCTTCGGGAGATACGGCATCGGGTAAAACTAATGTAAAATCCACAATTCCTGAATCTGAAGGGGCGATTGAAAATTCTATGTCTGCAGGTGAATTCACAATTGTATCATAAATTACACTCTTATTTTCCCAAACATTGACTCTCTGTGAATTATTGAATACTCCTGCAATGGAAATTGAGACAGTATAATTTTTTGAATTATCAAAATTTTTTATTGCAAATAAAAATTGGACATCATGCCCATCAGTCCATGTAAAATTGTCTTCATTACCTGAAATTCCATTTGTTGTAAATAAATCCCCATTCCATGAATCTCCGGAAAACCAAATAATATCACCAAGCCAATAAGGGGTTAACTTTTGCAGCTTTCTATTAACACCAATAGACAAATATTGTTCTGTAGTGACAGAGTCTAATTTGTGATATAACCAGTCTAAGTCATTAGAAGAACCATACAGAGAATTTTTCACATTTTGGACAGATGTTTCATCTAAAAGAATCTTTTTTACGGATTCCTCCTGAGCCATGTAATATATCGGTAGATTATAGCTATATCCACCATCAATGTGATTAACCCTTGAATTAAATGTTGAATGCAATGGATTATACAATTCGGGAACTGTATCCAAAAGTGCAGATACCCAAGGGGTCATATACATATATCCACCTGATATAGGCCCATAAATCCATAAAATAATACTTAAGATTGTCAATGTCAGCACAATAGATGTTTTTGCTATGATTCTGCCAACTGAACTCCAAATAACATCGTAATGATAAACGACTATAAAAATCATGATAACAGATGACCATGCGTTATACCTCGCAATGCCAGCCATTCCACAATTTATATGACCTATAAGACAATATGAAAAGACAATTAAAAAAAAGGTAATGCTATACAGGATGATATCTCTGTTCTTTTTAAATAAAGCAAAAATAAACATAACTAAAAAAAGTAAAAATACAAAACTAAAATATGGAAGGAATCCAAAATTGAGATCAAATAAATATGCAATAAATCTGCCTGTTATACCATGTAAATCTGTAAAACCTGCTTGTGCTGTAATGTTTATATTGCCTACCAGAAATAGATTATAAACGAGAGGAACAAATGCTGGTATAAAACAACAGGCTAGGATCAATAAACTTAAACAATCTTTTTTTATTTCCGATATACATTGCTTCACGGTTTTGATAGAATGTTTTTCGAACCATTGAATTAAAAAGTCTATTCCGATAAAAAAGCATAACAGCAGTAATACAGGATTGAGACTTGCTGCTATTGAAGAAAATAAAGCAGCCAATTTGTAGCTTCGATTCAGCCAAAACACCATACCAAGTGTAATAAAGGAAAAAATAAAAATTTCCGCCGAAGTCCATACCAGGTATAATACACAGGGATTTATCGTGAGCATCAATAGCAATAATACTTTTTTATCATCTCTGATTCTTGAGTATTTAGTTACGATTAACAGGCTAAGTGTATAAATAAGAATATTATTGAGGACAAAGGTTGTAATTAATGGTATGTGCAACAGACGAAGTAGAAGCATAACTGGAACACAAGCCAATGAATATGTAAAGAAATACCATGATATCGCATCTCCGCCAGAAGTAAAGTAGGGTGATACGGATAAATGATCAAAGTCCATATATTGTGACCATTCTGGAAGTAATTCTTTGGCTTTTATGACATCCTCCCGTGATATTGTAGGATTACCATCGTTAATAAATGATACTGTAACCAGAGCATAGCTTGGCCATTCTCCTACCAACTGTGACTGATAGGAGATTCCGATTATTAAGGATAATGTAAAAAATATCCCAATAATTGCTTTGCACATATTTTTACCGGAAAAAATATGTATTTTTAGTCTTTGTGGAATTCCCATGCGAGCCTCCATATTTGCCTCAAATAATTTTTAGTCACTTTAAGAATTTTCACCTTTGTATGTGCCTCAAAGGTCCATTTCACAGGTAATTCCTTTATATGATATCCATTTTTTTCTGCTCTTAATAAAAGTTCAATTATAAAAAACCATCCGGTCTCTTGACTGGATTCTTCAATTAATTGTTCGGCAGCAGCCTTTTTAAAAAACTTAAAACCACAGATAGCATCAGATGCTTCCATATGAAATACAAGTTTTAATAAAAAAATCAATACGTATGATATGAAATTTCTGTACCATTTTCTTCCAAGTAAAGTGGAATCTTTTGAATATCTGGTGGCATTCACTATTTCTACATTACTGTTATCCAAGAATATATTGATTACTTCTGACAAATGGTGTAAATCGGTAGACAAGTCTATGTCCATATATCCAACAATATCTCTGGTATTCAAGTTGACGCCCGCTCGGAATGCAGCACCTACCCCCCGTTCCTTAATGGATAGATACTTTACATTTGAATAGCAGGCACATAACGCATTAGCAATTTCAGCGGTTTTATCTGTGGAGCCATTATCAACTATAGTCAACTCACAAGTGACTTCCGGCAAAGAATTTTGGAGATAGAAAACAGTATTTTCTATGCCTGTTTTTAAACGTAATTCTTCATTTAAAACTGGAAATATTATATTAAGTTCCATTTGCGTCTCCTTGAATAAAACCATTAGTATTTAATCCTGAATAGTGATTTGAAATATATTCTTTGATATCATAGAGAACTTCCTTCTTATTTTTTATAAATCCTTTTTCGCCTTCAAAAAACTCAGCGTATTTAGTTTTTAATCCATAATCAACATAATTATTTTTTGTTATATTGTAAAATTTTTTGTTGTACAGGTAATGATACAGGTCAGATGCACTAATTGGCTCCGTAACAAGATTAATCAGCTTTATATTATGGTCAATGATTGTTTTAATATCGGGTGATAAATTTTTTAAATTATAATATTGATATCGAGAACGGCTATCTGTGAATTGTAATGAATTAATATTATTACGATAGAAATAACGCTCTAATTCTTGTGCCTCTTTTAAATTTAATGTACGCAATTTCATAAAATTTTCGTTAAGATAGTCATAATATATCCCCACATCGTTTTTTAACAGGTCGTACAACTCATGTGAAAGAATGGAAGGGGTTCTATGCATCATATCGTATATAAAATTTTTCTTTAAATTTTTGCCATAAATTGCAGGAAGACGAATAATATGATAATCTTTGATATTCTCTATAACCCATCTTTCTAGCTGAAGTCTATGTTTGCCATAGGGATGCAGATCTGTTTCTTTGATTAATGAATCTTCGTCTGAATCCTGTAAGGAGCTATTAACATCGACAGTGGAAATTAAAACTAATTTGTCGGGACTTATATTTTTAATATTTGTGATGGCTGCATTAATAATTGATTGATCTTCCGCTGGTTTAAAATTTGCCAAGTATTTTGTGCCTGTAACACCTGCATAGATCAGCAAATCAGGTTTACTGCCGTAAGCTTCCTGAACGTTTTTTGAATTATATACATAATCAAAATTATCACTCCGTGCCAGATTGCTTCCTACAAATCCCGTATAGCCGACTAATATTTTCATCTAGTCCTCCTTTGATTCCATTACGAGTTTTTCTGTAGACTCGATTAAATAGCTTTGATGCGTAAATACCATTTTTAATATAATTGATAAATATTTTAGTACGACAGTCATTAAAGCAAAAAATCCAAAAAAGCTGACAGAAAGAACCCCCATGATAGGAGCCCAGCCTTCTACTGGTTTAATTCCTCCGAAATAGATGTAAACAGTATATCCTAAAACACATAAAGCAAAAAAAACGAAAAAGATGCTAATTCCCAAAGAAATTCTTTCAAATAAATTTGTAAAGATAATAAGTGAATCTATAGCGAGAGAAAAGCGGCTCTTTCTTTCTGCAAGGGATAAACTCCGTTTTTGATAAACTGGATTTTTATAAACTATTTTTCCTTTTTTCAGCCCACAATTTAAATAAAGAGCCTTGCGGTAAGGAATGGAAATACTTAGGCTTTTTATTCTATTCCAGGCACGTCTGGATATAATTCTAAATGTTTCTGGATATAACTTGTCTTCGCGGGAAGTACTGTTATATAATCTATAAAAAAGTTTAGAAGATAATTTATTGCTTTTCTCTGGCGTTGCAGCAACAATGTCATATCCATCCAGAGCTTTATTATATAATTCTATAAATAGGGTTATATCATAATCGACTATTAGCGTGTCAAATTCATATATAAAATCGCCTATGGCATAATCATTTCCAGCATTAATAGCGGCTTCAATGCCTTGAAATTTACCCATATTAATGATATTCACCTGTTTAAGATAAGGATTATTTTGAAGTCCTGATTTGATTTTTTTCAAGCAGGAATCCGATGATCCGTCATTAATAAGAATCACTTCATAGTTGTCAAAATTATCATATAGTTGTTGACCAATTTTCGTAAAAAACGTCAAACATTGTTCGGCATTATTATACATATAAGCTACTACAGAGATGAAATTTTTTTCCTTAGTTATAGTCATGTCAATACCTCATCTAAATCATATACTGTATTTATTTTTCCAGATAACACACTTACAAAAGTTGGATTTTCTGTAATCTTTTTTATCAAAGTTGGTCGGGAGTCATCTATTTCCGATGTTTTTAATATGGGTTTCATGGAAAAAAGAGAGCTTTTATAATAAAATTCAAATTCAGGCCGTAAATATTTATGAGCCAGGTTTGACATGTATGGCCAGGCAGTCTTCGGTTTTACAGGACAATTATTACAATTTCCTAACTGCTCTGTACTGCAATAACCGTGGCTTCTTTTTTGGCATTCAAAAGTTGGAACATGATTAAAACTTGTAATATGAGGAGTAAAAGAAACAGAAGTTAGTGAATGAAAGCCTGTTTTTCCGAAAGGCATAATTGAAAAAAATGGCCCATCCATAACTGTAATGCCTGTATTTTTTAGTTGAGTGTTAACATCACATAGAATAATCTCACATAACTCATATTTAATATTAAAGTTATCAAAGCCTAATAGGGAGTTAATTTGGTTAATTGAAGCATAGGTTGCATTTAAAATATAGTTAGAACTAAATATTTCACCACTATTTAAAGCTATTTCATACATTTGATCTTTTTGAATAATATGTTTTATTCGTGCATTAAACATAAATTTTATACCAGAGTATGTTTCTGTTTTATCCCAAAGATGTTTTTTTAGGATATTTGCATCATATGTGTACTCTTTCGTCAAAAAGGCTCCGTCACATAGTCCTTCGATAAAATATTTATGTGGATTAATTTCTTCACATGGTATGTTAGCAGCAGCACAAAACTTTTTAAATGAATCTGCATTTGTCCAAGAATAATTGGCCGAGGTAGCGTATACTTGATCAAATTCTTTCATAATACAAAAGTTATAATCTTTAACAAATTTTTCAAAATAATGTGCAGATTTAGCTGCTGTGGACAGTGAACGAGGATAATGATATCCCATATGTACTCTGGCCTGATTTATGTATGTTGCTCTCTTGAATGGGGAATCATCATATTCGAGGACGAGAATATTTTCGCCTCGTGAAGCGCAAAAAACGGCAGAGTATAAACCGTATAATCCTGCACCGATAATTATTTTATCAAACATGTTCATTACCTTCTTTTAATAGGTTTACAAAAACTCACTTTCTGATTCCGCTGGAAATTCAACTTCTCCTTTGTACCAAGGCTCTTTACAAAAAAAGTAATCCATTTTAAGACTATCTACAATATGTTGAATTCCGCTCATATATTTAGAATCACCAGTTATATAGTAGGCTAAGGTATAAGAATATTTTTTATACCAATAAACCATCCATGCAATTTGCTCTAACGAAAAACATTTGCGAATCCACTTGTAGGAACATACCTTAACAACTTTTTTTAACGGCTCATTCCAGGATTCAAAGCTGATGGTATCAAAACTTTGAGCAGCCCATTGTAATAGGGTATCATCAGGAATATCTCCAAGAAACATCCGACCGGCTCGAAAGGTTCTCAAATGTCTTTTTTGATAAATATCAGGAAAGCGGTTTACTGCATATATACCATAAGTTTCATATTCGGCAAATGCATGCGAATAGATATTGAAGTCAGATGCATTAATTACCTTTTCAAAAAATGTTTTTCCTTCAATATTATTGTTTCGCTCAATCTCACGAATTAAACTTTGACAAATATCAGATCGGAACATCATATGCTCAGTAATGAATGATTCCCTATATGGTTTACGGTAATTAAGCAGCTTTTCCGCAGTCGAAAAATACGTCGAAAAATATTCCGGCTTCATATTAAAATAAGGTTTTTTGGTTTCACTATTAAACATTGATATGGGCTGTAATGGTATCGTATCCATATCCCAAGCCAAATAATAATCTTCCTTTGTAATAAAACTATAAGATAAATTAATTAATTGCTTCAAATACCAACCCGCCCTGGAAGTGGGCGCACCGACTTTTTCCAAAGACTTTTTTATATTTGCAAGAGTCATTCCCTCATATATTTCATCCTCACAGCGAAATGATATATAATCATCGTTTGGAAGCTGGGAACGCAAATTTTCAGCAGAAACAACAACTACATGTTTTGGTTTTAAATTTTTCTTTATATATGGGATTGCTTTCATGGCTATCGGCCAGTCAGAAGCTTTAATTGCCAAAATAGCCTCAAAATCATTAAATTCTTCCATAGTCTCACCCTCTGTTCAACATAGTATCTTGACATGATAATTCTCCATACCATGTGGTTTTATCATATATTTGGTCATATATCTGTTTTGCTGATTCTTCCCATGAAATATAAGGTATTTTGTGAGAATCTGGTAAAGAACCTTTTTCTTTCATTCGGTTAAATTCTTCAAAGCACTCGATAAAACTCTGAATATTATCCCTCTTAAAATAGGTAACATATTCGCCTGCAACTTCGTGAAAAACAGGTATATCCGAACAAAGAATAGGAATACCATATTGTCCTGCTTCAATTAACGGTAACCCAAATCCTTCATCAATCGAGGCTTGTATTAATGCAGCACAATGTGTATAGGCATAATTTAAAGATGCATCTGATGCTGCCTCAAAAAACATAATAGATTTCCCATATCTTTCATGATTACGCATTTTTTTGATAAAATCATCCATTTCCCAGCCAATACGGCCAATTATACATAAACAGCAGTTGCTCCCCGAATTCCATAAAGCTTCAAATGCCTGCAAAATAAATTCATGTCCTTTTCGAGGCTCGACTGTACCAACCATTAAATAAGTATTACTTTTTCCAGCAGCTGATATAAAATTTCTGACTTCAGAAGCCTCCCCATCTTTTATTATCTGTTGAAATGCAGTTGTTCCACAATGAAAATAACCAAGCTTGATTGGATCACTGATAACATTTTTTATCACTTTTTCACTTCTGTTTAGTGCCTTGAGCTTAAGCTTTTTAACCGCAATCCCTAGTATTCGTGAATCATTTCCACTATTAAGTTTTAGAGGAGAAGTTGCGCCAGAGGTTAGGATTATCAAATTCTGTATTCCTGTATGGTTTAAAAATTTGGCAGGTATTATAAAATCATAGTCCTGATAGTCCTGATTTTCTGTTATTTCACCTATTTCATGGTTATTAATGAAAATACGGGTATTTCCTACATTAACAAATGAGCGGCATTGCAGCGTCATATGTATATCCGACTCGATATCGCAAGTAATAAAACCAATACAACTGCGTTCTGATGACCAAGTATGTTCCGTTTCAGCCCCGTGCCATCCCGTGATCAGATGTTTTTTTGCGTTTCCTTCTGCACAGAAGTTTAGAGTTAAATTTAAGGGCGGAATGGTAGCGGTTTTGCAGAAATCCTGTACTGATTCACATACTGTTTTCGATATACATAGGATTTTATTATAGTTTTTTAGGACACTGATTAAGTATCCAGCCATGCCTTCTGCGGTATCCTGTTCAAAATACTGAGGATAGTTTAAAGGTAAAATATCATAGATAATTGCACAGCGTTCTACTCCATACTTTTTGAGATATCCTACCGCAGGATGATTTATTGGAACATGAACGCCTGCAATCTGTAATTCCGGAGTAAAAAAAATGTCTCCCTTACGAGGCATAATTATCTCTTCGGTTGTTTTAAGGGTATGGGTATCTACTTTATGTAGTTCTGCTTTTCCATTAAGATCTACAGTATGAACCATAATGATTGGAGCTATTTTCCGTAATGCAATGTAGAGTTCATTACACGTACGTACAATGCCAACCATTACGCCTTCCCGTAACCAATGATGAGAAAGCGTTACGTCATACAAAATTCTTCCTTTATCTTGGTATTCCTGAATAATTGGAGTATTGTATCTTGCAACAATTAAATTAACTTTTTTCTTTATTTTATATTCGCGTACTTTATTTCTGACTCGTTGAATCATAACATAGCCCCCTTGAGTCTCCTAAATTCAGATTTCTTTTAATAACTGTACGTTACAAATGCCATATCCGATTCTCCGATAATCATCCCCGCCTATAACACTCCGCGGCGAACGTAATTTATTGATCTTCAGTTCAATCAATAAAGCATTCATTTCATAATAATCCGGCAAAAACGGGATGTTTATAACTGCCATTTCATTTCCAGCATGAGTAACCTCTGCAACTTGTTTTCCTAGAATAGATACCTGAAGAGTTGCTTCTGGTATAATGTTTCTGTAAAAAATCATAATACCTGAATACCTGTCACTACCAATCTTTAGCCAGAGTTTAGCCTCTTTTTTAGCCATCCACTGGATAGAACCTTCTTTATCGGAAATAATATCCGCTTTCCAAAAACCATTCAGCCCTATAAATGGGTCTTTCTTTTGGCATTGACCCAGTAGATGTAAAGCCAAATAGTATTCCTGAGGATTATATCCGTATTTAGCAAATTTTTCGTTCACCCTCCCCGAAGGGGTATATGCAACTTGATCAAATACAGCAGTATCCGTAGATGTATCTTGCGCAAACACATAGCAAATGAATTCAAACTCTTCAAACTGGTTCACAAAATCAATTATTTTTAAGCCAGCTTTTTGGCAAATTAATTGTAACGAATCACCAGTAAAGAAAAATGAATGGAACCTTGTAAATTCAAAATGATAATCGTAACAACCAGTACAATGTGACATTTTAGATTCCGGTGTTCGTAAAAGTATTTTCATAAATTTCAATTCTTCAACAGGGTCTTCCAAATGCTCTAGTAAGTCGTTTGAAAAAATACCATCAAACCTCATATGACTGAGTTGTTCTTTATTTGTTATAATATATGGATTATTTAAATCCCAGGCATAGGGTTCGTATCCATAAATAAGGTATCCTTCATCACGTAGCTGTAATATAGTATCAGACCAACGGCCACACCCGTAATTTAAATATACCTTCTCTTTTTCTGGATTTAACATTTCAAATGCACGTATTTCTTTATAAGTAACATTTCCTTCGTGATATCCTGCATAATTAACAGTGTAATCATCATCTAATTCTTCTTGTGATTTATCTGTAAATTTAGTAGGACCAAATATAGCCCCGCACTTCGGACAAACATATCGTTCTAATTTTCCTCCACCAAATATGCATTCTGTGATCTTTCTTTCAAAAGTACCTCGCTGTGCCGAATAAGAGCACAATCTGCAAGTGATTTGTTCGTTATCCCAATTAGTATTTTGCGCCTCTATGTAATCAGTAAAACGCCATTTTGTTCGTGCGCTTTCGCGTGCCAGTGCGCCTAAAATCCTATCCCTGTCTTTCAATTGAGCATCAAATTTTTCTTGTTCATTCTTACAGTATCGAATTTCCCCGCTACACTGTTCTGACAATTTTGTGATTTTTTCTTGTATATCTAAATTGGCTTTATACTCTCTTTCTGAAACATGCTGAATTGACTCTGCCACATTGACAATTTCCTGTTGTAGATAAGACAGAATTTCGTTTTTGTATATTTCCTGTGTTTCTTTATTATCTATCCGGAGTAACGAAATCTCATCGCTAAGATTCACGAAACGCTGTTCTGAGTTTTCCTGATATTTTTTTTGAATTTCCGATTCTTCATATAGTATGTCAAGTAATTTTCTGTTCCATAAATTAATCTGATGGTTATATGGGCGCAAAATGTAGCCGACTAATTTTCTGAGCAATTTCCAAATCATTCGTTTAGGCCAAATATTTGCAGGAACTTCGATTTTCTCTAATGAAGGCAGTGTCACTTCCAATTCATTTAAATTGTCTTTGTTCATTGTATTTCTCCAATCTGTGTTGGGAGGCAAGATATAATCAAGCCTCATTACTTGAAACGGATTTGGTCAGATGCCATTGATGTTCTATTCTGGCAATCCCAATATCAGAGTAGTTAGTATACATTTCAAACCTATAGGCCTTCGTATAAAAATCCACTGCATCTCCGTTTTCAGATTCGATGGCGAAATCCAGCATATATTCTCCTGGCAAAAGCATTACATTTTTTAGTTCTAGCCTGATTTTTCCACTGGCATTCAAATTTATTGAATACAATTGATCGATGCGTGTATTGGTTCCATAATATCTGATTCCATCATTACGAAAAATACCTATTCCTATAATTGCGTTATTTACCTTTTCAAACACTTCATAAAAAAGTTCAAACCAAATAGTATCCCCGGTCTTAAAAATAGCAGTTTCTTGTCCATGACTGTCATAACTGCAAATTTTAGAAAAACGAACTTCACCAGTTCCCCAACGGTTCTTTTGCTTTATATCCTGTTCCATTACCTGCTCTAAAACTGATTTCTGTACTGCGGCTGGTATTTTGAATGGAGTCTGCTCCAGTTTTTCGGACTCCATTTGCTGCTTATTGCGTTCACCTCGTTTCTTTCCCATAAAATCCATATACTGCGGGTGAATATCCCGTGGAATTCCTTCTACCATAATTTTTCCATTATGAATCCAGACACTTCTTTCGCATATCTGCTCAATCTGCCCCAATGAGTGTGATACAATTACGATCGTTGTTCCCTGCTGCTTAATTTCTCTCAGTTTGTTAAAACACTTTGCCTGAAAATTCGCATCCCCCACCGCAAGTATCTCATCAATCAGCAAAATATCCGCATCAACATTAATTGCCACTGAAAATGCCAATCTCATATACATTCCTGAGGAGTAAGTCCTGACTGGATTATCAATGAATTGCTCCAGCTCTGAGAATGCTACAATATCATCAAAACGAGCCTCAATTTCTTTCCTCGTCAAACCAAAGATAGACGCATTGGTATAAATGTTCTGCCGCCCGCTCATATCAGGATGAACCCCCGCTCCCAGTTCGATCAGACTGGACACACGTCCGCACATCTCAATATTTCCTGAATCCGGATACATGATCCTGGTCAGAAGCTTTAATGTAGTGCTTTTCCCACACCCGTTCTGACCGATCAGTCCGATAGCTTCCCCTTTTTTCACTTCAAAGCTGATATCATCCAGAACAATTCGTTCTTCATATTTTCGCCGCTTGCTGAAAAGCATTTTTTCTTTTAGGGTATGACCTTTATCCATATAAACTTTAAACTTTTTGGATATATGATTAACTTCGATCGCATTTTCTGGCTTCATTACAATTCCTCCGCAAAGTGCCGTTTTAATTTTGAGAATGTCCACCAGCCTATTACAATTAAAAGTACTCCTAAGATTGTGGCTTGAAGTAGCGTTTCCATTTTAGGCAGCTGTTTATAATACAGAATATCGCGGTATGCGATAATAACAGGAGTCATCGGATTCAAATTAAAAACTGGCATCAGGCCTGCCGGAACGAGCTCAACGGAATACATGATTGGAGTTAAGAACTGCCATGCCATGGTGATGATGCCGAGCAAATATTCTAGATCGCGTACGTAAACCGTAACTGCCGAGGTAATAAGAGCCATACCTAAAGACAGCGAATACTCGATAATCATAATAATCGGCAGATAGAGCAGCGCTTTAAAATTGATACCAAAACCGCTAACTATTAATGTCGCCAGAACAACCAAAAGACTAAGAAGCATATTGATAAACTGGCTTGTTACAAAAGCAATTGGAAGAACTTCCCGTGGGAAGTAAATTTTCTTAACCATATCCTGCTGCTGCCAGATGCAGCTTGAGCCGCCGGCAACCGAGGTACTGAAAAAAATCCAGGGTACCAGTGCGACAAATAAGAACAGGTAAAAATCTTCAATGTTGTTTCTCAAAATAACAGAAAATACAAGGGTATACACAGCCAACTGAAGGAGCGGGTTAATAAAGGTCCAGAGAAATCCAAGTACGGATCCTTTGTAACGGCCCTTTAAATCTCTTCTTACCAGGCTGAATATCATTTCTCTGTAAGCGTATAGTTCTCTAAATATCTGCATTTCCTGTCTCCATTTTTACTTCATTATAAATATTCAGAAGCCTTTTTGCGGAAGCTCTCCAGCTGAACTGTTCAGCTCGTAGTTTCCCCTTTTCTTTTAGCTTCCGTCTCAATTCCGGGCTGTTAATCAACTTCTGCATGGCGTTTTTTAGTCCCTGAATATCCAGTGGATCTGTTAAGATGGCTGCATCTCCTACTACCTCGGGAAGTGAAGAACTATTGGAAGTAATAACCGGAGTTCCACACGCCATTGCCTCAAGAGGCGGTATGCCAAAGCCTTCATAGAGGGAAGGAAACACGAACAGAAGTGCTCCGCTAAGCAGAATAGGAGCGTCACTTGCAGCAATATATCCCGGAAAAACAACATTTTCCTGCAATCCGTATTCTTTCACTTTTTCAAAGATAGAATCATATAACCAGCCCTTTTTTCCGGCTAAGACAAGATTTGGGACAAATTTCTGTTCTTTTTTTAAGTACATATATGCAGTTAAAAGACTATCGAGGTTCTTTCTTGGTTCTAATGTGCCTAAATAAAGTATATAATTGCCGACAATGCCATATTTTTGTTTTACGTCCTCGATTTGCTTTATATTATCTATTTCACGATACTGCTTTAAATCCACGCCACAGTGAACTACATGTATTTTTTTAGATGGGATGGCTAGGTATTTTATAATTTCACATTTGCTGAATTCTGATATAGTAATAACTAAATCCGCTCGCCGACAGTACTGTTCCAGATGATCTTCCAACCAGCGTTTTGTCTTAAGCGCCATTGTATCAGGACAGGATTTATAGGACATATCGTGGACAAACGTAATCCGTTTTCCTCTTACTCCCAGCGGAACCGTGTAGTTAAAAAACTGTGTAATATCTGTCTTTTCACCGAAGACAAACCTATAGGGAAAAGGAATCAGCCGTTCTAAATGGTTATAGACAGACGCTGGCATCCATTTGCATTCATGCACAATACATCCTTTTTCCCGATATTGCCGGATCAACTGGTCACGTTCTGGATTTTTCCTGAAATTAAAGCAATTTAAATGATATTCATTCCCCGGCAATTGAATTAATTCATCAATCATTTTTTTTGAATTCCAGCCAATGCCGGTTTTTTGTTTTTCGAACAATAATTGTGCATCAAATGCTATCCTCACGGTTATCCTCCAGGCTCAGCATAAAGTTCTTTAATGACTCAGTAAGTATCTGAGGATCATATTTTTTTAATACGTTGGCATATATTTCGTTTTTGTCAGATTCAGGGAGCTCCGGATATGACATCATGCATTTGCACAAACGGTCAATCTGCTGCGCCTCTGAGCCATTAATATCAAAGCATTCTGTTGTTCCATATAAAATTTCCCGAAAAATCGGGAGATTACTGGTGATCACCCTTTTCCCATACTTGAACGCTTCCAGAGGAGGAAGGCCAAAACCCTCTGCCTTAGATGGGAACAGAAAACAGCTGCATCCTGCGATCCATTTTTCTTTTTCTTTCTGAGATAAGTATCCCAGGTGATGAAGCAACGGGTACTTGTCGGCCGCTTCGTTCATTAGTGACTGGAGCTTCTTTTCACGTATGCGGCCTCCCAGATAGAGAGGCATTGTACCGCCTTCGCTGCAATATTTTTTGTAAGCTTTTATAAGCAGATCACTGCCTTTCCTTTTTTCGATGTTTCCTACATAAAGAAAGTATCCGCCATCATGTGGTTCCACGTTTATACGGCGGTCAATGATCAGATAAGAAATAAAGGAACGCTTACGCACAGCTTCTGAAAAATAATGGTGTACAAAACTCCGGGTTTCATCAGAGTCAAAAAGCAGAGCATCAGCGCGATGAATTGACTGTCTGATTCCGCGTCGAAAATATAAGCAATAGAGCAGACTAAAATATTCGGGATTCGTTATCGGGAACAGGTCGTGGACCGTCAATACTATTTTCCCGGAAAATCCATACAGCTTGATAGGTATAAGATTGTTTGGTTCCCAGAAAATATCAGGCTGTTCTTTGATTAAGTAGTTTTTTATAAATTTAAAATATGCGTAAACGCCTGCGCTTCGGTATACCCTTTTTCCATAGCAGATAACAGGAACTTTTTGCTGCTGCAGATAATGGATCTGCTCACTCTCTGCCACATCAGTGATCAGCTTTATATGAAGCTTTTCTGCATGAATCAGACCTTTTAAAAAGTCATATAAATAAAATCCGATTCCGCTGGGCTGGCTTCCCATAGTCCTTGCATCAACAACTATTTCTATCACAGTATTATCCTCGTTTTGCGCGTAATGTTATGAAAAAATCGGCTGCGACTGCCGTTTTTTATGAGAGATAAATGGGTTCTAATAATCGCGCTTATAGGAATCTCCCGCCCATTCCTTTATAAATTCTCCACAAAAATTTAAGTTGAGCCCATCCCCTCCAGGATGATATAATTTAACATGAATAAATATAGAAAGGTATTAACATGGAAAAGCCAGTTGTTTCAGTAATTATGCCTGCTTATAATTGTGAAAAGTTCATAGCAAAGGCGATCGAGTCAGTTCTTGTACAGAATGTTTCGTTAGAATTAATTATTCTTAATGATTGTGCGACGGACGGGACGGAAAGAGTGATACAACAATATCTTTCTGATCAGCGGATCCGTTATGTTAAAAATGATAGAAATATGGGGGTAGCCAGGACGAGAAATGAGGGGGTACGCATGGCAATGGGGGAGTACGTGGCATTTCTGGATTCTGATGACTGGTGGGAGAGGGAGAAATTAAGCAAACAGTTGGCTCTGATAAAAAGAGAGAAGAAAGTCCTCTGTTCAACGGGACGAGAATTGGTTGACATAAATGGGAACCTTACTGGAAGAGAAATTCCCGTGAGGGAGACGATCACATATGGTATGATGCTAAAACAGAATTGGATTAATTGTTCTTCTGTATTATTGAAACGGGAGGTGGCAGAGGAATTTCCAATGGAGCACGAAGACAGCCATGAGGACTATATAACCTGGCTGAAAATATTGCAAAAATATCAATATGCCTGTGCGATCAATGAGCCATTGCTGAAGTATCGCTTAAGCAGTCAGGGAAAGTCGGGGAGCAAATTCAAATCTGCGAAAATGACTTTTAAGGTATACCGGTATATGGGATTTTCGTGGTGGAAGTCCATAGGCTGTTTTATTTGTTACGCCTGGAATGGTGTAAGGAAATATGTAAGAAAATAAATGAAAGGATGCCTTTACTTTTTTGGCAAAGATTTCGATGACATACTGCAGAGTATGGAAGAAGGATAAGTTTATATGGTGGAAGACTCGGCCATCTTCGGCTGCTATGATGATACTGCGTAAGATAAACCTATTGACGGATATGTATGGCTGCGCGGGGCTGAAGTATGCTGTTATTGACCGGGTAGTTGCTTTAATTATGAAGCTGGAACCAGAAGAATTCTGGAGACTGGAATCAGAGGCATACGACATATAAATGCAGGCGTAAGGAATCCATTTGTGCTTCACTGCAGTCTTGTGTTCCATATAGAATTCGGATTGAGGGTTCGTGCTTTTTAACTGATTAAGTATTTCGAATATGGTATTGTTTCAAATCTGTGCAGCTATCAAGTACAGTGAAGAAGGTTTTTATGGCTTCTGTCTTGCTGGATTTGACTTTGCGGAGCGCGTTATCGCCAAAGCCAATAGTAAGCTTGGGATTCACCATAATTATTCAGATGGACATAGAAGGGCTTAATTAATACTTATAAGCCTCTTATAAGCCGCACTGTCACATCAACAGCTAAGGTAGGCTAAAAACAGACCTTGCCAGCCGCGTCGCCATGAATACGTGAGAGGCATCTGATGCTATGTTTGCGTCTCTTTTTATGACAAGAGTGCCAGTGGCCAGGTCTGTTTTAATAAACCTGTGAGCGAGAAGCTGACATTGTACATTGTTCTTTCTTCGGCGTGGTTTTGCCTTCGCATGAACAACCGGTAAATGGTGAACTCGACATGCTGATGGGTTACAGTATTATCACAATAATAAAAATTTATGTTGGAAGAATAATCTTAGTTTTTTAATAACTTTTTTATGGCGATACTGCAGCGTAGTAAATGGAACTCCTGTACTCTGTGCTATGCTGCGCAGCGACTCTTCCTGGCAGTAAATGAGTGCCAGCAGTTCTTTGTCTTCGTTATTTAGTGTGTTTAGTGCCTGTTTTAACACGTTTATCAGGAGGTCGCGTTCAGCCTGATGTTCTACAGGATTTCGGTCTTCGTCTGCAAATAACTCACTTCCGTTTAGACCTTCTCCATCCAGAGCATCGTAGGAGAAGACGCCATTCCGAATATCCCCCTCCCTGAAATAACGTTCCTTTCGCTCTCCATGCTGCCAAATTTTATAGATTTCTTCACTGACAGGAATATTTTGCTGTTCGATTCGGATGTAATAGTTTATGATGATCCCCTTCTTTCTTATTTGTGTAAATAAAACAGGAGAAAACGAGTCCGGCACTGGGGCCTTTTCGTTTTCTCCTGCTATTTGGTAATGAATCATTCCTTTGCTAGGTAGTTTTTTCTGTAGTTGATTTCAGAGTAGCCGGTTCGATTAAATGGATGTGCTGTACTTTCTTACAGCGCGGGCACTTGATCTCAATGGTTCCGGCAATCGGCGGTTTTATGTCAAACAGGCGTTGATGGCATACCGGACAATAGATTATATGATTCATAAGTCTCCCTCCTTAATATCGAACGTATGTTCTGATTATAAAATATCAAACTTTTTGGATTATGTCAATAACAGAATAAAAAAACTAAACCAAAATGAAAACAACTTTGGAAGGCAGATGAAAACATTCATGATCTATAGAAACAATGTTGAACGTGACACTATGATGCAGGAGGAGATTGATAATGAACACCTGATTTGTATCAGTGCCGTGGCTCCTGTGAAGCCGGCTAAGTACAACATTCTGGAAATATAGGAAGGAGGGCTTCGCGTCAGCCGCACGAAAGTATTTTATTATCATCTTAAAAATATCTGAATAAAAAGTAAATTGCAAGGAACTGACGGACATTCATATGTATGATATATACGGACAAAATTGAATGAAAAATACAAACAATTGCACACCGCGTGAAGTTTAGAAACGTGAGCAAAAGATAGAGAATGATAGTCAAAATAATAGTTAGAATAGTAGTTAGAATAGTAGTTAGAATAATAGTCAGAACAATAGTCATTTCAGTCGTTTTGCTGATTACCAGATTGGACGTATCTGACGGATAATCATTGCTACAAAAACAGATGGCAGCTGCCTTAGAAAATTTATATGAGTATTTTTCGATCATGCTGTGGAAAGGCTGCATGTTGAGGGCAGGAGACGGGGACAGTAATGGAATACAACAATGATTTTTTGTATTCTATTACCGGACAGACCATATAAAATAAGAAAATAATTGATATTCAATGAAAAATAAGCAGAGAAGCAGTGGAACAGGTGTGGAGGCAGAAGGGAGAGCTATTTTGGAAATATAATGTATACATGTTGAAACAAAATATAGGAATCTTAATTGACGATCTAATTTGAGTCAGTTACAGAGCAGATGGGCGGCCGAGTTAGGAAGCCTCCTTTTATGATTCCCAGGGGTGTCCTCTGCTGGAGGACAAATGCTTGGGATAAATATAGCTTTAAATGCATCAAAAATAATTTCAGGAATTCGATCAGAAAATACATCGGAAACGATATCAGGAATTCGATCAGAAAATGCTCAGAAACTTTATCAGGAGATGTATCAGAACGTATACTTAGAAAACATATCAGAAAGTCAATCAGAAACCATATTACCATCTACATCAATTAATCTGCCCAAAACCACATCATACCTCCCTCTCTACCACTCTCCCCCTTCCCCATCAATCACAATCTCATCAAAATACCCACACGCCCCCAGCACCCAAAGCGCCTCTTTGATCACCCGTTCATCTCCGGCGGCGTGGAGTATGATTCGTTTGTTCTCAAACCGGTTTTCCAGAATGTTTTTTAAGGCACCGGGGCGGTAGGAGGCTCTTGGAATCATTCCATAGCAGGCCTGCTGTATATTTTTTGCAGGAGGATTTGGATCGATCCGGATAATTTTGTCGAAATCGTAAATGATATCATTTTTCATATATGTGGTACTTCCTTTCGGAGAAAATGGATACATATGGTACTGCTGATTTTTTTTGACTTAACCGGGTGTTTCCGGACTTTTTGCAGGGGGGCCGTTTTGTCGAATATTGCGATTTGTTTTGCTTTTCAAACGGCCGGAAACGTCTTATAGTGGTTACAAGAAAAGCAAAAAAAGGAGGGTTTTCCACATGACTGATACTGAAAAGATGAGGTTCATGGAAATGGAGAATATGAGGTTAATGGAAGAAAATGTTAAGCTGCGCAGGGTGATATCGAAATTGAATCAGACGCTTAACAGACTGATCGAACATTACATAAGTTCTGACAGGATTGCGTGACAGAGGGTAAGGGGAGTGCCCCGCACTCCCAATAATACTCACTCTTATCACTATTCCGGATTTTCGGATTTACCGGTGCCGTCGGTGGAGTTTTCATCAACTGATGGAAGAGATGACTTGCCGGCTGGTTCTATTCCTTTGTTTTTACGCACCAGATCCCAGATTGTCTGATGCATCCATTCAACGGTTTCGTTCAGCTTTTTATTTTCGGCTTCCAGTTCGACGATGCGATCGCTCATGCGGGCGATGAACTCCCGGTTATTATAAGCCTTGTGCGGCGCCATCAGGCGCTTGACATAAGGAGAAGAAGCAGAAATAATCTGTTTCGACAGTAAATCGTCCCGCTCTTCACAGCTTAAATCCATAAAGTCCTGAAAACTGATGGACAAGGGTACCATGTCCACGGAGCATTTGGGACATACCGCATTTTTAGGAAGCTGGTAATATCCATAATACCCGCATTTCGAACAATAGTACACGGATAGCTCTCTCATAGCGTCCTCCTTTTTTGCTTTTCCTGTCAAAATGGCAGTACTCTTCTATATTTATAACGCAAAATAAATGAAATTGTAACGCGAAATATCGTCTTTTTGTAAAAAAACGCGAAATTTTATGATTTGTTAACACGATTGCTCTAAATACAGAGCAAAATATGCAATCATTCTATTTTAGGCTCTAAAGGCAGGCAGTGAGTATCTTAAAAACGAAACCGCCAAAAGTTTCCATAAGACCGGTACCATAAAAACAGGCTGCCATAGAAGGCAGCCTGCCGGTTTGAACGGATGAAACTTTTATTACTCTTTCTTGTTACTTTCTATATCTAACCCTCTGTATCTTACTGAATGATACCATTTACGTCAACAACCCAGGTCTTGCCGTTGGAATCTTTATAATCCTTAAAGCCATTTCCAAGCTCCGGTTTTGCTGCGGATTTAGAGGAAGAGGACGCTTTCTGGATGGAACCGCTTGTGTTCACCAGATACTGGTTTCCGTCGTAAGTCATCGGAGCCAGTCTTAAATCAGAGTCTGCATCTTTTCTTAAACCATACTCGTACAGTGTATTGTCACGAATACCGTGGAAGCCCTGGCCCTTTCTGGAACCGTCGGTATAGAAGAACCATGTCTGATTCTCATCTAAATCTTCATTGTAAATAACCTGCTTGCCGGTTCTCATAACGCCGTCCTCTGCGAAGTAGAAGTTGGCAACTTCTCCGCCTTCCAGATTGACAACCTTTAAACCTGTCTGCATTTCACCTTTTGTATTAAACGCGTATTTTTTAGACTCTACAGTAAATAACTGAAGTCCGCTTTCTGCATGGTACGGCTTTCCGTTCTTGAAGTAGAAGTTATAGAGCTCGCCTTCCTGGCTGATGCCTTCGACGCCCTCGATGGTTCTCCATCCGGTTACGCGTTTTCCATTTTCCGGCTCATAGTACTGATATCCGGCCACGGTTGCTGCTGTATTCTCGGTGGCGTCGGAAGGTGTTGCATTTTCCTCCTGCTCGCTGACTGGAAGTTTGAACCAGCCAGTCTGCATCACGCCGTCTACGAAGGTATAGTAGTCGCCGCTGATCTTTTTATCAACCTGATTTTCTACCATTTTTCCGTTTGTGTCAAAATAGTACCAGGAATGGGTCATTTCAGGATCGTCGCTCTCATTTTCCAGCTGAATCCAGCCAGTCTTCATCACGCCATCATTTGCCTCGCCCAGGTAGTAGGTCGCATCATCGATTTCTACCTTTCCTGTCATCATCTGTCCGTCTTCGTTGAAATAATACCAGCTTTCGCTGATCTTCTGCCATCTGGAGATCACGGCCTTGCCGTTCTTTCCATAATAGTACCAATGGTACTCGGCAGCGTCAGGGGAGTCCCATGCGTCTTCATTTTCAATGGAGATCCACTGGTCCATAACCCGTTTGCCGGTTTCATCAACGTAATATTCATCAATCTGTGCATTTGTGGCGATTTCGCCTTCTTCGTTTAAGTAATACCAGTCTTCGCCGCGCTTCTTCCAGGTGTCTGTTAAGAAGTAATCGTCCTCTTCATAATATTTGAAGGAACCGTTTTCCTCTACCCAGCCGATTGTTTTCGCGTATGCAGTGGAAGAACCTGCGGTTAAGCCCATCTCTGGAGCTGCTACAGTCATTACTGCCGCAGCGGATAATACAGCCATCATTTTTAAATTCTTTTTCATAAAAAATTTCTCTCCTTTTTTCTCGCTTTGATTTGTCGTGGCCGAAAATCCATAGTTGCATTACTCTGCGATTATAACGTACGCTAGGTGGGTAGCGAAAGTGTGGGTTGATGGCAGATATGGAAGGAGATAACAGAACATGGAGATGGATGTAGAATTTGAGGGGTTCCTCCGCAGAAGCAATCTGGCCGACAATACGATAAAAGCCTATCTATATGCGGTTAAACAGTATTGCAGCCGGTATGAAAAAGTGACGAAAAGCAATCTCCAAAAATACAAGCTGTTCCTGCTTGAAAACTACAAACCGAAAACCGTGAATCTGCGGATAAGGGCAGTAAACTGTTATCTGGAAGCAATCGGCAAGGAAAAACTGGCACTGTCTTCTGTCAAGGTACAACAGAAGACGTATCTGGAAAATGTAATCAGTGACGCAGATTATATGTATTTTAAGGAGTGCTTGAGAAGAGATGGGGAATGGTTCTGGTATTTTGTTATCCGTTTCATGGCCGCCACAGGAGCCAGGGTGAGCGAACTGGTTCAGATTAAGGCGGAGCATGTGCAGACGGGCTACTTAGATCTCTACTCGAAAGGCGGAAAAATTCGGCGGATCTACATACCGAGCGCCCTGCGGGAAGAGGCTATGCAGTGGATTAAATACCGTGGAATCGAGAGCGGTTTTCTGTTCTTGAACCGTTCGGGAGACCGCATTACCACCAGGGGAATCGCCGGTCAGCTGAAGAAATTCGCTGTCCGCTACGGGATACCCGTGGAAGTGGTCTATCCCCATTCCTTCCGCCACCGGTTCGCGAAGAATTTCCTGGAGAAATTCTCAGACATCGCGCTTCTGGCCGATTTAATGGGGCATGAAAGCATCGAGACAACGAGGATTTACTTGAGAAGGACCAGCTCCGAACAGCAGCAGATTGTCGACCAGGTAGTAGACTGGTAAGAAAAGGGGGTAAAAAGTAAGAAAAACTTCAATATGCATTTTATAAGGGGTGTGGTATACTATGAGTACTTAGCGAGGTATTATCGAGCTTAGTACGAATGCACACCTGGACACTTGACGAGGTATTTCATGAGTTTAGTGACCATGGTGTACTATGAGTACTTAGACAGACAATTAGTATCTTAAATTATTATCTTATATGTAAGGAGAATCCATCATGCGAATGAAAGTATCCAATTACATCTCCCAAAAACTTGTGGAATTTGGAATTACACAGGTATTTACCGTAACCGGAGGCGGAGCGATGCACTTAAATGATGCACTGGGGCATCAGGAAGGGCTTACCTGCCTCTATAATCATCACGAGCAGGCGTGTGCCATCGCAGCGGAGTGTTATGCGAGGGTTCAGGGCCGCATCGCGGCTGTATGTGTTACGACAGGCCCGGGGGGCACCAATGCCATCACCGGAGTCGTGGGGGGATGGCTGGACTCCATACCCATGCTGGTATTATCCGGACAGGTTCGATATGACACGACGGCAAGGTGGTCGGGAGTGGGAATCAGAGCCATGGGAGACCAGGAGTTTGACATCACGAAGGCGATCGACTGTATGACAAAGTACAGCGAGATGGTCATCGACCCCATGAGAATTCGCTACTGCCTGGAGAAGGCCATCTATCTGGCCTATTCCGGCCGCCCGGGTCCGGCGTGGCTTGACATTCCGCTCAATGTTCAGGGAGCTTATATTGAAACCGAAGAACTGATCGGTTTTTCACAGGAGGATTATGAAGCAGGAGGGGACGGATGGGCTGCGCCTTCCGGTTCGAAGACAGAGGCCGACAATGCAGGGCAGGGCGAGAAGCGCCAGGTGCTTCCGCCAGCCGTAACACGGGAAACGGCCAGGGTAATCATAGAAAAGATTAAAAAATCCCAACGGCCAGTTATCAACGCGGGAAACGGAATCAGAATCGGACATGCCTTTGAAGTCTTTTCCAGAGTAGTGGAAAAGCTTGGAGTTCCTGTTGTGACCGGCTGGGACAGCGAGGACTGTATGCCGGATGACCACCCGCTCTATACGGGCCGCGGCGGCGGCATGGGAGACCGTGCGGGCAATTTTGCCATACAGAACAGTGACCTAGTATTATCTCTCGGAAGCCGCTTAAGCATCCGCCAGGTGGGATATAATTACAGTACATGGGCGAGAGCTGCCTATACCATAGTCAACGATATTGATCCGGAAGAACTGAAGAAGCCATCCGTTCACATCGACATGGCGGTCCATGCGGACGTGAAGGATTTACTGGAACAGCTGGAACGGGTACTCGATGAGGAGTACGGGAACGGGCAGCCTGTTTTCGCCGGAGGCGCCGGCCTCCCGGGCATGACCTGGACGGATACCTGCCGCATGTGGAAGGAAAAGTACCCGGTCGTCCTTCCAAAGCATTACGACCACGGGGAAGAGGAAGATGCCAATGTCTATGCATTTATGAAGGAAATGAGCAGCCGTCTGAAGGAGGAGCAGGTTATCGTCGTAGGCAACGGTTCCGCCTGTGTGGTCGGCGGCCATGCGTGCATCATAAAACAGGGGCAGCGGTTTATCTCAAATTCTGCGATCGCCTCCATGGGATACGATCTGCCGGCAGCCATCGGGGCCTGTATGGCCGTGCGGGAAGGCGGTGCGCAGGAAGGCCGTATGCAGGGCGCTGAATCGCAGGATACTGAATTGCAGGACACCAGCAGTGATATTATCCTGATTACCGGCGACGGCAGCATTCAGATGAATCTTCAGGAGCTTCAGACGATCATTCATCACCGGATGCCCATTAAGATCTTTTTGATCAACAATGGCGGTTACCATTCGATCCGCCAGACGCAGAAGAATTTCTTTGGCGAGCCGCTCGTCGGAATCGGTGTGGACAGCCATGACTTAAGCTTCCCGGACATGGAGAAGCTGGCGGCCGCCTACGGCTATCCTTACTGCAGGGCGTGCCATAACGGGGAACTGGTACCGGCCATTGAGACTGCACTTCGGACGGACGGCCCTGTGATCTGTGAGATTTTCGTGAGCCGCGATCAGAATTTTGAACCGAAATCAGCTGCGAAACGCCTTCCGGACGGAACCATGGTGTCTCCGCCGCTGGAAGATTTATCACCGTTCCTTCCGGAGGAGGAGATGGATGAGAATATGATTATTCCACGGATTCGGGAATGAGGAACACGTGAGAACAGAGCGGTAAGCGTTTGGCAGGAGAACGGTAAGAACGGCGTAAGAGTGATTGATAAAGGAGATTTTTAATCGTTGAATATTGTAGTGACGGGCGCGACGAGTTTTATCGGCGCGCCCATGGTTGACAAACTGATCGGAATGGGCCATGATGTCTACGCTGTGGTGCGTCCCGCTTCGAAGAATCGCGCAAGACTCGGTACAGGAAGGGAACGCCTTCACGTAATCGAGAAGAATTTGCAGGAGGCCGACCGCCTGGACGAAGAGATACTGGTGCCGTGTGAGGCATTTTTTCATTTTGGCTGGGATGGTGCGGGCAGCGGGAACCGGATGAACCGCGAAGTACAGCAGAAGAATGTGGCTGACTCCTTAAAAGCGCTGGAGGGAGCGAAAAAACTGGGATGCAGGACCTTTCTGTTTAGCGGCTCCCAGGCGGAGTACGGGATCCACCAGGATGCCATGACGGAGGAGACGACCTTAAATCCGGTGTCGGAATATGGAAAGGCGAAGGTGGATTTCTGCAGAAAGGCGATGGAGCTGACAGATGGTTTCCGATATATTCATGCCAGAATTTTCAGCGTCTACGGACCCGGGGACCATCCATGGTCACTGGTGGAAAGCTGTCTGAAGACATTTCCGGCTGGAGGTTATCTCTCTCTGGGAGAGTGCACGCAGATGTGGAATTTTCTGTATCTGGACGATTTGCTGGAGGCTCTCACTGCTCTTTGGCAAAGCGGCGCGGAGGGAGTCTTTAACGTTGCGGGAGAGCCGGATGAGACCAGGCCGTTGAAAGAGTATGTCCGACTGATGTATGAGGCGTGCGGATGTCATGGCAGCTACAGCTGCGGCAGACGGCCTCAGAACGCGGAAGGGCCGGCCAACCTGATTCCGGATGTGAAAAAGCTGATGGAAGTGACCGGATGGAGACAGGAAACACCCTTTCAGGAGGGGATCCGGCGGCTGCTTACGGGGGCGTGAACAGCTGCCTCCGGCGCATGATAAACAGAAAAATATTTGACAAGCAGGAGTTTTTGTGGTATGAGAGATAAGATTTGTATTGCATGCGGGAAAGCGCTTCCGAAACGGCCGTTGATTGTTCTGGATGGCATGCCGGCCTCCGCCCAGGATATTCCTGACGCGGAAGGAAGAGATGAGGACAAAGGGATTTCCCTGCATCTGCACCAGTGCGATTTCTGCGGTCTGGTGCAGTTTGACTGTGAGCCTGTCGGCTATTATAAGGACGTGATCCGTTCCGGCGGTTTTTCTACCACCATGGTAAATCTTCGGAGGAGGCAGTACAGGGCCCTGATTGATAAGTACCATCTGGAGGGAAAGAAATTTATAGAGGCCGGATGCGGCCAGGGAGAGTTTTTATCCGTGCTCACGGAGTTTCCCGTGGACGTCTATGGCATCGAGCATAAAGCGGATCTGGTGGAACTGGCGAAGAGCCGCGGCCTAAAGGTCTGGAGGCAGTTTACGGAAGAGGAGAATACGGTTCTGGAGAATGAGGAAGCCGGATATCATGGGCCTTATGACGTCTTCCTGTCCTTTAATTTCCTGGAGCATCAGGTGAATCCGGTCCGGATGCTGAAATGCCTTTACAACAATCTGACAAAAGACGGCCTGGGACTTGTGACCGTTCCGAGTCTGGAATATATTTTGCAATACGACGGTTATTATGAGCTGATTCGTGACCATCTCGCTTACTATACATTCGATACCCTGCGCTTCGTGCTTGCAGAGGCAGGCTTTGTAGTGCTGGAAGAAGAGATGGTGAACCGGGATACGCTGTCGGTCGTTGTAAGGAAAGGGACGGCAGCAGGACAGGCTGAAAAGGACTCCCTGATTTCTTCCGCTGTGACCGGATTTGCGGCGAGCCGGGAAACGTTAGAACTGGAAGTTGACCGTATATTAAAGCAATATGATGAAACAGGCCGGACACTTGCAGTCTGGGGAGCCAGCCACCAGGGATTTACTCTGGCGGCAACCACCGGTTTGAAAGACCGTGTGAAATACATGATTGATTCGGCGCCGTTTAAGCAGGGACGTTTTGCGCCGGCTTCCCACATTCCCATCGTACCTCCGGATCATTTTGAGAAAGAGCCTGTGGACGGTATTCTGATTGTGGCTCCCGGATATACGGAGGAGATTGCGGGAATTATAAAGGAAAGATTTGGGGATAAGGTGGAAATTATGACTCTGCGGAGCCGCCATATTGAGAATTTACAGTAACAATTCTGCTGTGCGGCACTTTTCCATACAAACTGACATAGGGCGGAACGCCCGGGCTTCTTGTTTTCGTGTATTTCGAAAACAAGAAGATACCCGGCTGAATCGTTATGAATAACCAAAGGAGAGAACTGCATTGATGGAAAATATCGTCATCACCGGGGCAACCGGTTTTTTAGGGAGCCATCTGGCCCTGTGGTTTCTGGATCGGGGAGACCGGGTCTATGCTCTGGTACGGCCGGGATCGGCTAAATTACAGGATTTACCGGTGCATGAGAATCTGATTCCCGTATACGGCACCATGGAAGAGGCGGCGGACTGTGTGAAGGAGATTGGTCATGCGGATGCGTGGTTTCATTTCGCCTGGGGCGGGGTGAACCGGGAAGAGATTGATTCGCCGGAGGTGCAGGCGAAAAATATAAGAGGCTCTCTGGCCTGTGTGGAGGCTGCACACCGCCTGGGGTGCCGTGTGTTCATGGATGCAGGCTCCCGGGTGGAATATGGAGTGGTTTCGGCCGGGGCTCCCGGCGGTGGAGCGGCCGAAGGGGACGCCGGGCTTTCGGCCGGAGAAGGCCGGGGTGTGATGACGGAGGAAATGGAATGCCGGCCTGTCAATGAATACGGGAAGGCAAAGCTGGAGTTTTTCCGGCAGGCGGCTCCCATCTGTGAAATGTACGGCATGAATTTCTGTCATCTGAGGTTTTTCAGCGTTTATGGATACGGCGACCACCCGTGGTCCATCATATCGACGCTTGTGAGAGAACTGCCGCGCGGAGGCCGGGTGGCCTTAAGCGCATGCCGCCACGAATGGAACTTTATGTACATCGATGATGCCGTGGAGGCGGTGGGCTGTCTGTATGAGCAGGTGAAAGAGAAGGAGCCAGAAAAGGGCGCGGCGGTCAATATCGCAAGCCGTGACACGAGAGTTTTGAAATCATTTGTGGAAGAGATATTTGAGATTGCCGGGCGGCGCGGTACGCTGGAGTTTGGCACCTTTGTACAGGCAAAGGAGGGCGCACTGTCCATACGGCCCGATGTCAGCCGCATGGAGGCCATGACGGGCGGATTTAAAGAGCGTTATACGTTCCGCCGCGGTATCACGGAAATGATAAAGAGAGAAATGGAGCACGAGGATGAAGAAAATTAGCGTATTGATTCCATGTTATAATGAGGAGGAGAATGTCGTACCGATCAGCGAAGCGGTCATAAAGACGCTTACGAAGGATCTTCCGGAGTACGATTACGAACTTGTATTCATCGACAACGACTCGCAGGATCGCACCAGAAGCTTAATCAGACAGCTGTGCAATGAGAATCCAAAGATCAAGGCGATCTTTAACGCACGGAATTTCGGACAGTTTAACTCTCCGTATTACGGGATGCTGCAGATCACAGGCGACTGTGTGATCGAGATGGTGGCGGATTTCCAGGACCCGGTGGAGTTGATTCCGCAGTATGTGCACGAATGGGAAAAGGGATATAAAATTGTCATAGGAATTAAGACCAGCAGCAAGGAAAACCGGCTGATGTACTGGCTGCGGGGCTGCTACTACAAGATGATGAAGAAGCTGTCCGATGTGGAGCAGATTGAGCAGTTTACCGGTTCCGGCCTGTATGACCGTGACTTCATAGAAGTGCTGCGCAATCTCGATGATCCGACTCCATTCCTCAGAGGAATCGTTGCGGAGCTCGGCTTTAAGATCAAGCAGATTCCCTACGAACAGCCGAAACGAAGAGCAGGGGAGACGAAGAATCATTTTTATCAGCTTTACGATGCGGCGATGTTAAGCATCACTTCCTATACGAAGGCGGGACTCCGCCTGGCAACTATTTTCGGAAGCATCTGTTCTCTCATCAGTATGGTGGTGGCCGTGGTCTACCTGGTCATGAAGCTGATGTACTGGGACCGTTTCCCGGCAGGCATGGCGCCGGTACTCATAGGCATGTGTTTCCTCGGGTCTGTGCAGATCTTTTTTATCGGCCTTATGGGGGAATATATTCTGTCCATCAATGCGAGGGTGATGAAACGGCCTCTCGTCATTGAGGAGGAGAGACTCAATTTTGCGGCAGCAGATGGTGCGGACCGGGAAGACGCCGACTTGGAGAAATGCGGGGACGCGGAACTTTTCGCGGCTTCCTTAGAGGATGGAGATAACGTATGAAATATAAGATCGATGTGGCGCGTATCCGCGAAAATTCAATCGTATTAAATGGCTGGGTAATCGGCAGCAGCCCGGAGGCGAAGGCCGAATTCAAAGTCCAGGATGAAAATCAGAAGGATGTGGAATTTAAATTCGTTCCGGTGCGCCGTGACGACGTAAGCCAGAACTATTTTAAGACTGTATATGAGAAGGATTTCGGTTTCGATATTCGTATTCCCTATGTGAGAGATGAGAATGAGGACCGTTTCCTGATCATTCGCTGTGACGGAAAGACATCGAAGGTGAAGCTGAATACGGAGATTATCGAGAAGCACAACAGCTCGGCTCATAAGAAGCATGCGAAGTTAAAGAGTATGATGAATAAGGAGACGTTTCATTCCGCCATAGAGTTCTGGAGGGAAAACGGCTTAAAAGCATTTCTTTTGAAATCAAGCCACAAGCTTCAGGGAATTGACAGTGATTACGATTATCCGGAATGGTATCAGTTAACGAAGACGAGCGACGAGGAGCTGGAGGCGCAGAAATCGGTGGAGTTCGATTATATGCCGAAGCTGTCTGTGGTCATTCCCGCCTACAAAACGCCGGAACGGTACCTGGCGGCCATGCTGGATTCCTTAAGGGCACAGACCTACAAAAACTGGGAGGTCTGCGTGGCTGACGGAAGTCCGAGAGGCGAGAGCGCGGAGCGGGTGCTGAAGCGGTATGCCTTAAAGGATGAGAGAATCCGCTACGTTGTTCTCGGAGAGAATAAGGGGATTGCGGGCAACACCAACGCTGCCATCGATATGGCCAAGGGCGATTTTATCGTTTTGGCCGATCATGACGACACGCTGGCGCCGGATGCATTGTTTGAGTGTGTGAAGGCGATTAACAGTGATCCGGAGATCGATGTGGTCTACACGGATGAGGACAAGCTGGATATCGACGGCGGAGAACTGTTTGAACCGCATTTCAAGCCTGACTTTAACCCGGATCTGCTGACGAGTGTGAACTATATCTGCCACTTATTCGTGGTAAACCGGGAATTATTAGACGAGGTCGGGGGCTTTCAAGAAGAGTTTGACGGAGCCCAGGATTACGACTTTATTTTCCGGTGTACGGAGAAGGCCAGGAAGATATACCACGTGCCGAAGGCACTGTATCACTGGCGCTGCCATCAGAATTCCACCTCCAGCAATCCGGAGAGCAAGCTTTACGCCTTCGAGGCGGGGGCGCGGGCCATTCAGGCTCATTATGAGCGTATGGGAATCCGGGCGCTGTCCGTGGAAAAGGGCGTGGATTACGGAATTTACCATACGAAATTCGAGATAACCGGGAATCCTCTGGTATCAGTCATCATTCCCAATAAGGATCATGCCGCGGATCTGGATGTGTGCATGCGTTCCCTGATCGAGAAGGGAACCTATAAGAATCTGGAGTTTGTGATTGTGGAGAACAACAGCACGGAGCAGGCGACCTTTGATTATTACGAACGGATTCAGAAGGAATTTGATTTTGTGCATGTGGTTACATGGGAGCGGGAATTTAATTACTCCGCAATCAATAATTTTGGCGTGACAGCAGCTTCAGGAGAGTACCTCCTGTTCCTGAACAACGATACGGAGCTGATCAATCCTGAAAGTATCGAGGAGATGCTGGGATTCTGCCAGAGGGACGATGTGGGGATCGCGGGAGCCAGACTTCTCTATTCGGACGATACCATCCAGCATGCGGGAGTGGTCGTGGGATTCGGCGGCATTGCCGGTCATACCTTCATCGGCCTTCACCGGGCGGAGAGCAGCTATTTCAACCGGGCCATGTGTGCTCAGGATTACAGTGCGGTGACCGCGGCCTGTATGATGAGCAAAAAATCGCTGTTTGAAACGGTCGGCGGCTTCTCGGAGGAACTGGCCGTCGCGTTCAATGACATCGATTACTGCATGAAGATCCGGTCTTTGGGTAAGCTTGTGGTATACGCGCCGTATGCGCTTTTCTATCACTATGAGTCCAAATCCCGGGGGCTCGAGGACACGCCTGAGAAGGTGGAGCGGTTTAACCGGGAGATTAAGATGTTTGCGGACAAGTGGCCGGATATCTTAAAGAATGGCGATCCGTATTACAATCCCAACTTAACGCTTCGCAAATCCAACTTCGCTTTACGCGACCTGCGCAGGGAGAAAATCGGGGAGCCTTATCGGCTGGAGGTATGAGATGTCAAGGAAAGTAACAGTCGTTATTCCAAACTATAACGGGCTGAAGTTTATGGAACCGTGTTTTGCGGCTCTTGCGGCTCAGAGTGAGAAGAACTTTGATGTTCTGGTGGTGGACAACGGATCTTCGGATGGAAGCGTGGAGTGGCTGAAGGAGCATGAAATTCCTTCTGTGTTCCTGCCTGATAATATCGGGTTTCCGGGCGCGGTTAATATTGGCATCAAAAAAGCGCAGACGCCCTATGTAATCCTTTTAAATAACGATACGGAACCGAAGCCGGATTACATCCGGGAAATGATCCGGATGATAGAGCGTTCCCCGAAGATATTTTCAGTGAGCAGCCGGATTCTCCAGCTGTATCACAAGGAACTGATGGACGACGCGGGAGATATGTACAGTCTGCCCGGCTGGGCATTCCAGAGAGGCGTCGGACAGCCGGTTACCGGATATAAACGCCCGTGCCGTGTGTTTGCGGCCTGTGCGGCAGCGGCGATCTACCGGAGGGAGGTCTTCGAGGAGATTGGATACTTCGACGAATCTCATTTTGCCTATTTAGAGGATGTGGATGTCGGCTACCGGGCCAGGATATACGGATATGACAACGTATACTGCCCGGCCGCAGAGGTTTACCATGTGGGAAGCGGAACCAGCGGTTCCAAATACAATTCCTTCAAGGTAAAACTGGCGGCAAGAAACAATATTTATTTGAATTATAAGAACATGCCGCTTCTTCAGCTGCTGTTTAATCTGCCGTTTCTCCTGGCCGGGACCGGAATTAAATACCTGTTTTTCAAAAAAATGGGCTATGGCGCCGACTACGCGGAAGGCTTTTGTGAGGGAATAAAAACCCTTGGTACATGTAAAAAAGTGGCGTTCCGGACAGAACATATCGGGAATTATCTGCAGATTGAATGGGAACTCTTTACCGGCACGCTTCTCTATGTGTGGGAATTTCTCAAAAGAAGATTAAAAAAATAATTCACGGCGCCGCTGTAAGCCTCCGGCGTCCGGCTCTGCCGGTTTACGCGGCCTTTCCTGTGACTTTGTAGGGTATTAACACTTCTTAACGCGCAGAATTTTTCGTTCAGGGGTAATGCCCACCTGTTTGAGCGCAGCGAGTTTGGGCATTACTCCTGGCTTTTAGAAAAATCCTGCACGTTTAGAAGTGCTTATGCCCGAAACCGGAACAGGAAAGGCCGCGTAAACCGGCAGAGCCGGACGCCAGAGACTTACAGCGGGGCTGTGAATTGTAACAGATTAAAAAAACTTACGGCGATTTAAGAATTATTTAATGGCATCATGGTACATTATCATGTATAATATACGAGAAATTATTGCGTATTATCATGGACAAGTCAGGTTTTCGTCGTATGACAGGAAGGTTTTGCTGCTATGATAAAGGACAATCAGAAAAAACTGAACGGGTTTCATGTCGTGCTGGATGGGCTGGTTATTATAGCCTCCTATGCTCTGGCATGGTTCATTCTGCTTATGGGGAACCGTTTATTCAGCCCTGAGAAGAAGCTGCTGGCACCGCAGTACTATTTTGCGGCGCTCATTATCATCGTGCCGGGATATCTGCTGCTTTACGGCATATTCCATCTCTATGCTCCGAAGCGGGTGCAGCAGAGGCGATATGAGTTCGCTAATATCTGTAAGGCCAATCTGATCGGGTTTCTGCTTGTTACCATGGTCTTGTTTCTTCTTAACAAGAATCCGTACTTTTGGAACTTTTCGAAGAGAATGGTATTTTATTTCTTCGCGATTAATATTATACTGGAAACGCTGGAGCGGAATCTGATCCGTTACGCTCTTCATTCTATGCGCTCCAAGGGGTATAATCAGAAGCATATTCTGCTCATTGGTTACAGCCGCGCCGCGGAAGGGTTTATCGACCGGGTGCAGCAGAACCTGGAGTGGGGCTATCAGGTCAAGGGGATTCTCGATGACCATAAGGAATGGGGAACCGAGTATAAGTCGATCCATGTGATCGGCAAAGTGAGCGATTTAGATGAGATTCTGGCGCTCAACTCTCTCGACGAGATCGCCATCACGCTGAGCATAGACGAATATGCAAATCTGGAAAAAATCGTGGCTTCCTGTGAAAAATCAGGCGTCCATACCAAATTTATTCCCGATTATAATAATATCATACCGACCCGTCCCTATACCGAGGACTTACAGGGGCTGCCGGTTATCAATATCAGACACGTACCGCTGACCGATCCGGTCAATGCGATTATGAAGCGGATTGTTGATATCTTCGGAGCCATTGCGGCGATTGTGCTGTTTTCGCCGGTTATGCTGGTGACCGCTGTGCTCATTAAGCTGACATCTCCGGGGCCGCTGATCTACAGCCAGGAACGGGTGGGACTTCATAACAGACCTTTTAAGATGTACAAGTTCCGGTCCATGGTGGTCCAGGCGCCTTCTGAGGAGAAGAGCAGATGGACGACGCCCCATGATTCGCGTGTGACACCGATCGGACGGTTTATCAGGAAGACAAGTATTGACGAGATGCCTCAGTTTTTCAACGTTTTGATGGGTGATATGAGCCTGGTGGGACCGAGACCTGAGCGTCCGCTGTTTGTAGAGAAGTTTAAAGAGGAGATACCGCGCTATATGATCAAGCATCAGGTCCGTCCGGGAATTACCGGCTGGGCCCAGGTCAACGGCTACCGTGGAGACACCTCTATCACGAAACGAATCGAGCATGATTTATATTACATCGAGAACTGGACCCTGGGATTTGATTTCAAGATTTTGTTTTTGACTGTGTTCAAAGGGTTTATCAATAAAAATGCGTACTGATGAAAGTCCGGTACAGCAGGCACCAGAGGATGAGGTTATATACATGAACAAGGAATATGATGACGACTTAGGTCCCGCAGGTTACAGTGATGCGGGCGGTGACACATACGGAAGACAGCAGGCAGGCAGACCCGTGAGCCGCCCGGCGGAAGGTACGCAGGGACAGGGCCGGTCTTCTGCTGATACGGGAAGAACTCCGGGAAACGGCGCTCCCCGGGGCGGGAATGCCAGAGTGTCGGGGAACGGCGGAGCCCAGAACGGAAACGCCAGACCTGCTGGAAGTAACGGCGCCCAGGGCGGTGCAGCGAGACCAGCCGGGAACGGTGGGGCGCAGAACGGAAGTGCGAGACCAGCCGGGAACAGCGGTGCACAGAGTGGAAATGTGAGACCCGCCGGAAACAGCGGAATGCAGGGCGCAAGTAAGAGACCAGCCGGAGACGGCGGCTCCCAGGGAGGCAGTGCCAGACCATCGGGGAGCGGCAATCCCCAGGGCGGAAGTGTCAGACCATCGGGGAACGGCGGCCCCCAGGGCGGTAACGCCAGACAGGCAGGCGGCGGTCCGCAGAATGGAAATGCCAGAGTACCCGGAAGCGGTGCACCGCAGGGCAGTTCAGCAAATGGATCAAGGGTAAGCGGCAGCGGGCAGCCTCAGGGCGGTGCCAGACCAGCCGGCGCCCCCGGAAATGGCAGCGGCAGGGCACGGATGGAAGGTGCGAGACCGGATGTCGGGAACGCCTCCGGAGCATCGAGAATGGCCGGAAGACCAGCCGGGAGTGGACAGTCTCAGGGAAATGACAACAGAAGGCGGATGTCGGGAACCTCCGGTTATGAGCCGAGATATCAGTCGCTTCAGGGGACCCAGACCGGAGACGGTGGTAGCGGTTCCGGTGGAATGGGTGGAAGAAGGCCTCAGGACTCTGCCAGCAGAACGGCTGCAAGCCGGTCGGCGGCGCAGGCTGCAAAGAAGAAAAAAATCAGACGAATCATTGTTATGGCAGTTGCTGAGGTTCTGACGCTGATTTGTATTGGTTTTTACGGTTATGCTCTGCGGTTAAACAGCGGACTGAAGCATTCGAACGATTACGATCCGGATAAAGTACTGAATTCAGAATTGCCTGTGGAAAAGACGGAGCATATGAAGGGATACTGGACGATCGCCGTGTTTGGTGTGGACAGCCGGGACGGTAACGTACATAAAGGTACGAATACAGACGTAATCATGCTTTGCAATATCAACCGCGATACAGGGGAGATTAAGCTGGTATCCGTGTTCCGCGATACGTATATGAATACGAATGATAACGGCACTTACAATAAAATCAACTCTGCGTATGCAAACGGCGGTGCCGTACAGGCGCTGTCTGCGCTGAACAGGAATCTGGACTTAAATGTGAAGGATTATGTGACATTTAACTGGAAGGCGGTAGCGGATGGGATCAACATGCTGGGCGGCATCGAGGATGTCGAGATCAGCAAGCCGGAATTCCGTTATATCAATTCCTTTATAACAGAAACAGTACAGAAGACAGGAGTTCCGTCGACACAGCTTAAGTCGGCTGGTGTTCAGCATCTGGATGGTGTCCAGGCGGTTGCCTACGGCCGTCTTCGTCTGATGGATACCGATTATGCTAGAACAGAGAGACAGCGTCTGATTATTCAAAAGGCGTTTGAAAAGGCGAAAAAGGCGGATCTGGGTCTGTTAAATCGGATTCTTCTGATGGAAGTAGAGCAGATTGAAACATCGCTGTCATTCAGTGATTTTACCAGTCTGATTCTGGATATTGGCAAATACCACATCGGTGAGACGGGAGGCTTCCCATTTGCCCGTGATGCCATGATTATGGGGAAGAAGGGAGACTGCGTGATTCCCCAGACTCTGGAATCAAATGTGGCAGAGCTTCATAAATTCCTTTATAACGAGGAGGGCTATCAGCCAACTGATCTGGTAAAGAAGATCAGTGCGAAGATCTCTGCGGATTCCGGTATGTACAAGCAGGGAGTCAGTGTCGATCATGTTCCGACCAATGAGGGATATGTACCGAAGGAGACGAAGGAGACAGAGAAAGCTACGAAGGAATCCGATGAGACTGATGAGCGTGAGTCTTCATCCGAGGGCATGTCGATTGAGGAGACGGATGAGAACGGAGATCCTGTAAAGCCGACGAAGCCGGGAGAAACCACGGCAGCGGAGGGGACGAGACCGACGAAGCCGGGAGAGACGACGGCGGCAGAGGGGACGAAGCCGACGAAACCGGGAGAGACCACGGCAGCAGAGGGGACGAAGCCGGGAGAGACGGCGGCAACAGACGGTACAAAGCCTTCCAATCCGGTAAGGCCTGGAGAGACAACCGAAGCTGTCCGGCCTTCTTCGCCGGGAGACGGAGTGACGGAATCTCCGGATTCCAGCACGGGACCCGGGGTAAAGCCGACAACGGCACCTCATGAATCCACCAGCGCACCAGAGACGACATCACCGGGACCGGGCGGTTCGCCGGGGCCGGGAGGCGGAGGGACTGTTCAGCCAGGCGGCTCTGAGTCCGGTGAGGTAATTACGGTACCACCGCCCAATGCGGCATAAACGATAGGACAGACAATCAAAAAGACATCTTTCAGGACTAGAAAAGCCCGGAAGATGTCTTTTTTTGCGGTTTTCACATATTCAATATAATTTTATCACAAAATAGTCACATTTCATTGATAAACTTCAGATATCAAAAGAAAACAAAGGAAACAGGAAAGGGGATAGTTTTTATGTATAATGAAAATGAAAACAATGATCTGGGCCGCATGACTCCTGAAGAACATAAAGAAGAACCTGTAACAACAAACTTTACAATGAGGGATCCGGATCCAGAGGAAACAAAGCATGAAAGCGGCTATGAGAAAAAGGAATCTCAGCCGGAATACACAAGACAGGAAGACCGTTCCGCATATGGACAGCAGATGTTTCAGGAAAATCAAAACCAGGGAATGAACCAGGGGCAGAGCATGAATCAGGGTATGAATTCCAATCAGACTCAGAACCAGCAGCCTTACAGAACGGCACAGCCGATGGGACAGAACCAGTACCAGGGCGGTCAGAACGTTTATCAGGGCAGTCAGAACGGCCAGAGCCAGAATGCATACCGTTCCGCCTATGGTTATCAGCAGGGGTCACCCAATCAGCAGCCCTATGGAGGACAGCAGGGAATTCCGCATTACCAGGAACACCAGTATCAGAGAATGGCACAGGGATCTGTTCCGGAAGGACCAAAGCCGCCGAAGAAGAAATCGGGCTTTGCTAAGAGAGCGGCAGCGGTTGTGGGAGCGGCACTGGTGTTTGGTGTGGTAGCCGGAAGCACCATGGTTGGAATTAACTGGGCAGCAGGCAGCTACAACCAGAAAAATCAGGTGGAAATCAGCCAGGCGGAGACGCTTCCGTCATCAGATGGGTCAGCAGCTGCATCGTCGAACAGTACGACAGGGCAGGTCACTGGAACCTCTGCGAATATGGACGTATCTGCGATTGTAGATAAGGCAATGCCGTCGGTAGTTGCCATTACGAGTAAAGTAATCTACGAGAGCCAGACATTTTTCGGCCCGATGCAGAGAGAGGGCGTGGGCAGCGGCTCCGGAATTATTGTAGGAAAGAATGACGATGAACTCCTGATCGTTACCAATAATCACGTGGTACAGGGCGCGGAGGAACTGAAGGTTACCTTCATTGACCAGACTGCTGTAGATGCCGCCATCAAGGGAACAGACGCGGACAGCGACTTAGCTGTAATCGCAGTGGCGCTTAAGGATATTCCGTCTGATACCCTGAGCCAGATCGCGATTGCCAGCCTTGGCAATTCTGATACCATCAAGGTAGGGCAGGGCGTCGTAGCGATCGGTAATGCACTTGGTTATGGCCAGTCCGTAACGGTCGGATATATCAGCGCACTTGACCGTACTGTACAGACAGAAGACGGTGTGAGCAGAGATCTTCTTCAGACAGATGCAGCCATTAACCCCGGCAACAGCGGCGGCGAACTCCTGAATATGCAGGGTGAGGTCATTGGCATCAACTCTGCCAAATACTCGTCAACGGAAGTAGAAGGCATGGGATATGCGATTCCGATCTCCAAGGCTCAGAACATCATCGACACTCTGATGACGAGAAAGACCAGGACTCAGGTGGCGGATACCGAGCAGGGCTATCTGGGAATCCAGTGCAAGAATATTGACGCGGCGACCAGCCAGCAGCTTGGCATGCCGCAGGGTGTCTTTATCTATAAGATCGTGGAAGGCGGCGCAGCATCCAAGTCAGACCTCCGCGAGAAGGACATTATAACCAAATTTGACGGTCAGAGTATCAAGACATACGATGACTTAACCAACATGCTGAAGTATTATGAGGGCGGAACAACCGTCACCGTTACCGTGCAGTCTCTGGAAAATGGGCAGTATGTGGAGAGAAACGTAGATATCACACTGGATAAGAAGCCGGCAGAGAATTCCGTAAACTGATAAGGAAGAAATGACCGATTCAAAAACAGTGACAGCGCGCAGGCGCGCGGAGAAGGCAGATGTGTCTTCTTCGCGCGCTTTTTCTTTTCTCAGCTGTCCGAGCTGCCGCCGGCAGTGCTGTCGCGTTGCAGGCGGGAAAAAGACCGGAACCATGAAGTTGTTAAAAAAGTCTAAAATGCGGCGGCGCTCTTGTAGGATGAAAGCAAATGATTTATAATAAACAGGTGCGCCGGCAGTGTGAAGTCCGGCGGACGGCCCGGTGTAATGCGGGCCGAACAGCGTTCATGTAATGGAAACAGATTAATTTCTGCGGTCGGTGGAAATGCAGGCCTGCAGGGCAGATGATCGATTACATATAAAAGGAGAAACTATTTTGGAAGATAAAGAATATCTGGAAGAGGCGAAGGAAAGAAAAGAAGAAGACAGGGCTGTGTCGGAGGAGGCAGAGAAGAAGCCGGCAAAGGACGATGATGAGTATGAAAAAATCTGCTACGTCTGCCGCAGGCCGGAGAGCAAGACCGGTCCCATGGTCACCATGGGCGGGATGAATCTCTGCCATGACTGTATGCAGAAGGCATTTGATTCAGTGACACAGGGCGGTTTTGATCTGTCGAAGATTCAGAACATGCCTTATATGAACTTAAATCTAAGTGATTTCAGCAATTTAAATCAGCAGAATGTGGAGATACCAAAGAAGCAGAAGATCAAGAAGAGAACTGCTGAGACGAAGAAGCCGGAATTCGATTTAAAGGATATACCGGCGCCTCACATTATCAAACAGAGGCTGGATGAGTATGTGATCGGACAGGAGCAGGCAAAAAAGGTGATCTCCGTTGCAGTTTACAACCATTATAAGCGGGTTTTTCTGGTGGATTCCGATAAGAAAGAGGAGGAAAACGTACAGATTGAGAAATCCAATATTCTGATGATCGGGCCTACGGGAAGCGGAAAGACGTATCTTGTAAAGACTCTGGCGAAGCTGCTGGATGTGCCGCTGGCGATTGCGGATGCCACCTCTCTTACGGAGGCCGGATACATCGGCGATGATATTGAAAGCGTCGTATCCAAGCTTCTGGCGGCTGCCGACAACGACGTGGACCGGGCGCAGCGCGGCATCATTTTCATCGATGAGATCGATAAGATTGCAAAGAAGAAAAATACCAACAGCCGCGATGTCAGCGGGGAATCGGTTCAGCAGGAGCTGTTAAAGCTTCTCGAGGGCAGTAATGTGGAGGTGCCGGTCGGCTCCAATCAGAAGAATGCACTGACCCCCATGACTACGGTCAGTACGGATAATATTTTATTTATCTGCGGAGGCGCATTTCCGGATCTGGAAGATATTATTAAGGAGCGCTTAACGAATAAGTCTTCCATCGGATTTGCGGCGGAGCTTAAGGATAAGTACGATAAGGATCCTGACATTTTAGGCCGTGTGACCAATGAGGATTTAAGAAAGTTCGGTATGATTCCCGAGTTTCTGGGACGTCTGCCGATTACGGTTACGCTGCAGTCTCTGACCAAAGAGCTGCTGGTGAGGATTTTAAAGGAACCGAGAAATGCGATTTTGAAGCAGTATGAGAAGCTGTTGGAGCTTGATGAGGTGAAGCTTGTATTTGAGGACGACGCACTGGAATGGATTGCGGAGCAGGCGATGAAGAAAGAAACCGGAGCCAGGGCCCTTCGTTCCATTATTGAGGATTTCATGCTGGATATTATGTATGAAATTCCAAAGGACCCTGAGATCGGTTCCGTCGTCATAACGAGAGCGTATCTCGATAAAAACGGAGGTCCCCTCATTCAGATGAGAGGCTATCACTGAGTTACTCCCTGATACGTAAAAACGTTTGATAGAGATCCAGCGTACCGTATCCCCACTCACGGTTGGGATAGGTGTAGGCTGGATTTCTGTTTGCCCCCCGGATTAAGTATGCGCGTACGCTGGCGTCGCTCATGGCGGTATTATTGCCGCGGACAATGCCCCAGGTGAAAAGGTCGGCTACCGCACCGGCCACATGGGCCGCTGCCACAGAGGAACCGGTCCGCCGCGTCATGGGGAAGGTCTCTCCGGCTCCGCCCGGAGACAATCCGGGACCGTATACATTGACCCCGGGGGCTGCCAGATCAGGCTTGATTAAACCGCCCCGGGTGTAGCCTCTGCTGGAGTGGATATAGATACTGTTATTGATGTGGTTATAGGTGCTGACCGTTATGGGGACTGCGGCATTGGCAGGCTCCGTGATGGTGGTGTTCGGATCGGAACGCAAAAAAAAGGTATCTTCACTGATGAAGCCCTCCACAGGGAGCCACATGTGAAAGATTCCGGTGATGAACAGGGAGTTGTAGACACGGATGTGCCAGATTCCGGCGGTGGGCGCTTCAAAGCGCATCAGGACGAACTGGCTTCCGGAACCAATCTCCGTGGTTCGGTAATTGACGGTAATGACTGTTTGTTCCAGAGTAAAGGGAACGGTAATCTCTGCTCCGAGACCGATAGGAAGCCTTGGAATCATCTCTCCTGTCGGAGAGACGAAGCCCACGGTATAGAGCTCCGGCTCCGTGGCCCACAGCTCGATGAAGAAGCCCCGTTCCCCGTTTGCCACCCGTATTTCTACATCATCGTATTCCTGGTCGTTTAACAGCCGTCCCATGTAATGGTGGCGGAGCCCGGCTTCATTGCCGGCCGGAAGGACTGCAGAGACGCCTACAAAGCGGACCAGGTTGTTTAAAACCAGTCCAACAGGAGAGGTGCCGTCATGACTTCCGTAATTTGTGCCAAGACCGATGTAGATGACAAGAGGAAGGTTCTGCCGGAGCGCTAACAGCTTTAAATATTTTATTCCCATCATGATATCATTTTCCTGATAGGCGATGGCATTTTCAGGGATTAAGTAGAAGTCCCGGAGATACTGCTTCGCCGGTTTCAGCTTGACGACTCCGATGGAACAGTTAGGAGCGGCGCCTGTAAAATCTTCATTCGGTGTCGCGCCTCCGGCCGCAATACCCGCCATAAAGGTGCCGTGCCCGGAGGTGTCCATGGAGGGCACCACGGAGAGCGGATCGGAAGAACGAAGCGCTTCATCGATCTGGGGCTTAAGAAATTCCTGTCCATAGGAGAAGCTCATGGCAGGCGTGGAGGCCGGTATCCCGAAGGAAGCATCCATGGTTCCTGTCGGCTCGGGCAGGGTCTGGTCCCAGATGCCTGCAATCCTGGAACTGCCGTCCGGAAGGCGGAACAATGGGTTGCGGTAGTCGATTCCCGTGTCTATGAATCCGATCATGGTGCCTTCTCCCCGCAAATTGAGGGAGGGCTGCTGAGCGGTCTGGATGATTCCGGAGGATTCCATGCTGGTGGTATCGAGCAGGGTATAGAGCGTGGGAATGGCAAAATACGTATATGTTTTTGTGGTAATAGGGAGAAGCGGCTCCAGCTGACTGTAAACGACGGCAAACTCCTGGTCCACATAATCGATGCAGCCCGCCTTCTGCTGCAGCAGGATATCTTCCGGGGAACTGTTGTTGTGGCGGATGATAAAGTCGGCGTACTCTTCCGAGGCGGGATTAAAATCACAGACTGGCATGAAAAAACTCCCACATTCTTTTTAGTAATGTATGCAGCTTTCAGGGCGGGAATTACTGGACTATGGATAAAAAACATAGTAAAATGGAGATAATAAAGACGGAAGGAGTGTGCGTCATGGTATTTATCGGTATCATCGTGCTGCTGGCGGCAGTGGATCTCTGTATAAAAAAGGCGATTGAAGAGCAGGAGGAATCCTCATTTCCCAAAGAACTGAACGGGACGGGAGGCAGGATCGTACTGCATAAGAACCACAATCCCGGATTTTCCTTTGGCTTTTTAAAAGAGAAGCCGGAATACGTGAAGATGGTTCCCCTGGCGGTGGCTTCGTTCATTGGCGGCGGACTCGTGTGGATGCTGCCTAAGAAGGGAAATATCGCTGATAAGCTTGCCTTATCGGTGACTCTCGGCGGAGCCGTCAGCAATTTATATGACCGTCTCGTGAGAGACTATGTGGTGGATTATTTCAGCATTCAGTTCGGCAGATTAAAACGGGTTGTATTTAATCTGGGGGATATGTTTATTTTCTTCGGAGCCGGAATGATGCTGGTTCTGGAACTGATCAGAGCCTGGAAAGAACGCTGAATTACTGCGTGAATTGAGGGATAAAGCGGCCGCCTTATTGACACGGCCGCTTTTCTATTGTAGAATCAATAGCAAAATATGAAAAATAGGAGTTGATTTTTTTGGATTCAAGTGACTATATACAGTTGCTTATTTTGATTCTATTGATTGGATTGTCTGCATTTTTCTCTTCCGCGGAGACTGCACTTACCACGGTGAATAAAATTCGGATCAGAAACCTGGCAGAGGCGGGCGACAAAAGCGCTGTTACGCTGACGAAGGTTCTGGAGGACCAGGGTAAGATGCTGAGCGCGATTCTTGTGGGAAACAACGTAGTGAACTTAACGGCTTCCTCCATGTCCACAACACTGGCCATGAATATCTGGAGCAATAAGGCGGTTGGCGTTGCTACCGGCGTTCTGACGCTGGTAATTCTGGTATTCGGTGAGATTTCCCCGAAGACGATTTCTACCCTGTATTCTGAGAAAATTTCATTAAAATATGCAAAATTCATCTACCTGTTCATGACGGTCATGACACCGGTGATTTATGCGGTCAATGTGCTGTCCTCCGGTTTTCTGCGCCTTGTCCATGTGGATCCCAACCGGAAGCAGGAGGCCATCACCGAGGATGAGCTGCGCACCATCGTGGAGGTAAGCCACGAAGAGGGCGTAATCGAATCGGAAGAGAAGAAGATTATTAATAATGTATTCGATTTCGGTGATTCTGTGGCAAAGGATATTATGGTTCCTAGAATCGATATGGCGATGGTTGAGGTAGACGCTACCTACGATGAGTTGATCGATATCTTCCGCGAGGAAAAATATACCCGTATGCCCGTATACGAAGAGACGACGGACAACGTAATCGGTATCATTAACATGAAGGATGTCCTCCTCATCGACCGGAATGAAGAGTTTCATATCCGTGATCTGCTCCGTGAGCCGCTCTATACATATGAGTATAAGAACACGGCGGAGCTGATGGTGGAGATGCGTCAGACCAGCAATAACATGATTATTGTGCTGGATGAGTACGGGGCTACGGCCGGAATGATTACTCTGGAGGACTTACTGGAGGAGATTGTCGGCGAGATTCGGGATGAGTATGATGAGGATGAGGAACAGGAGCTGGTTAAAGTTGGCCCCGGTGAATATGTGGTGGAAGGTTCCATGAAGCTGGATGATTTGAATGATCAGCTGGAACTGGAACTGGAATCAGAGGATTACGATTCGATTGGCGGCCTGATTATCGGACAGCTGGACCGCCTTCCGGAAGAAGGCGAGAGCGTCGTCTGTGACGGAATCCGCCTGGTAGTGGACAGGCTGGATAAGAACCGGATCGACCGGGTGCACATGTATCTTCCAAATGAGCAGAACGTTGACGCGTAAGGAGGCGGCAGTATGAAGGTGATTTATCATATCGATGAAACGGACCGGTGGCCACTGGTTCTTGGGAATGTGAAGAATATGAACGCTTATTATAAAGAGGCGAAGGAGAGCTGCATGATCGAAGTGCTGGCGAATTCGGCAGCGGTGGAGGGATATGCGTTATCATCACCGGAACATGAAACAGCGATGAAAACCCTGTCCGAAGAAGGGATAAGATTCGCCGCCTGCGGGAATGCCCTGAAGGGAACCGGCTTGACGAAGGACGATATCTTTGACTTCGTAACGGTGGTTCCGGCCGGGGGGGTGGAACTGGCGGAGCGGCAGGCGGAAGGCTATGCCTATATAAGACCGTAATAATGTGCAAATGATAAGGAAAATGCCGGAGACACCGGCCTGTGGATCAGAAGTAAGCTCCACAGAGCCGGTGTCTCCGGCACTTGTTTTTATATCATAAGTTGGTGCAGCTTGCCTTCAGGCGACCCGCCGCAGGCGGAGAATCAGCTGATCATCCCGCCGATGGTGCCGCTGGCGGCACAGATAGCCATGGTTGTAAGAATCTGGTTCATCGTTCCGTTCAGCCCTTTGTTCAGCAAAAAGGAGACCGCTAGAAGCACCAGGAAATAGACGAGTCCCAGGGTCAGTCCCCAGAAAAAACGCCGCTGTCTGATGCTTTTTCCCATGATGAGTCCGCCGATCAGACACGTGATGATGTAGACCGCGTTGACTCCGATGCGGATCTGTCCCTCTTTTAACCGGAATTTATAGAGGGCAAAGGCCAGAACAACCAGGAGAATTCCGGTCAGTATGTACGAGATGAGCAGGGTTTTTAGGGTGGCCTGCAGCTTTGATTTTTCCATTTGTTTCTCCCCCAATCTTGTCTTCTGGTTCAGTATATTCCGGGGAGGATGGGGTTATTCATAGAAATTTACCGGTCGACCTGCGATGGCGATATTCCAAAATACCGTTTAAAGCACTTGGAAAAGTAAAAAGCGTCCTGATAGCCAGTCTTTTCAGCTGCTGCCGCGATAGAAAGCCTGCCCCCGCTCAGTAAGTCCCAGGCGTGCTCCATGCGGCATTTTGTGATGTACTGCATGACGGAATACTGTTTGATCCGCTTAAAATTGCGGCTTAAATAGGCGGGGCTGATCAGCAGGACAGATGCAATATACTGAAGCCCCATGTCGGTACGGCTGTATTCCTGCTCGATCAGTTCGGCGGCCTGGAGCACAATCCGCTGGATCATGGGAACCTCGTCCATCTCCCGGCTCCCGGGGAGCGAGAGAAAGAGATTCGTAAATTTTTCTTCGATTTCACCCAGGCTGCATCCGTGATAGATGATTCCGGCCGCGGTATAGGCGGAGCCGCCGCTGCCTGCGAAGAGTTCGATTCCGCTGTGGACTGCGTATTCGATGGCGGCAGAGAGCAGGGAGGAGAGCGCGGATTCCAGGGCAGGAAGCGAAAACTGTTCCTGCCCGATGATCTGAAAAACGGAATGAAGGCTGTTTAAGATAACCTGGTGGTCTTTTTTCAGCAGGCCGCCCGCGATTCCCCGTATGGAAGTATTTAGCTGTTCCAGCGCCTGCTTTTCCGGCAGACGGGTGTGGAAGGCGCCGCTCTCTGTTCCGTAGACGGTGCGAAAGGTGAAAAACTGCAGGGCAGTCTGGTAGGCGGAACTGATGGCTGCGGCAAGGCTGTCCTCCCCATTTCCATATCCGCAGACGATATCCTTTGAAAAATTTTCCAAGGCAGCGGCGGAGAGGCGTCCCAGAAAATGATCCGGTCCGAAAGGCAGCTGTGTTTGCGGAATGATCAGAACCTGGTGGTTATAGATATCCGTTACCTGGACACAGCCTGATTTTCCGGACAGCAGGCAGCCGGAGAGATTACCGAGGGCCTGCTGAAAGGAGGAGCGTTCCTGAAAGGAGAGGCTGTGCGTAATCTTTGGCTGGCCGTCGAAGATCACAACGGTACACGGTGTATCGGGAATTACGCCGAACTCCGCCAGACCGGCACTTTCAGAGCCCAGGGCGTGGCCGTAGAAAATATTCTGGAAGAAGGTATTTTTTTCCACATGCTCGGCGATGAGGCGGGCTTCCTGCCAGGCCAGGCGCTCCTGTTTTAAATGGTTGTTTTTATCGAGGGTTTCCCGGATTCCTGTTATGGCCTGGATCAGTTCTTCCGTGTTAATGGGTTTTAATAAGTAATTGGTCACGTTGTATGCGATGGCCTGCCTGGCGTATTCAAAGGTGGCAAATCCGGACAGGATAATGAATTTCGCCTGACTGTTCTTTTCCTTCATCATGCGGAGAAGCTCCAGTCCGTTGGGACCTGGCATGGAGATGTCCAGAAGGACGAGATCGATGGGGACCGTCTGCAGAAAATGAAGGGCCTGCTCCACATTAGCTGCCTCTCCCGCACACTCGAAGCCGTACTCTTTCCACGGAATACAGAGCCGGATTCTCTGCCTTACAAAATATTCGTCGTCAACAATTAAGAATTGATAGGTCATAGGGCTAATCCTTTCTGTCAGGGTTTTCCTGCTGTCTGGAAATTCGGATCGTAATGACGGTTCCTTCTGCAATTTTGGAGGTCACCACAATATCGGCTACAGCAAAATACAGCTTCAGCCGTTTTTTTATGCTGTGAATTCCGAACGAACTCCGTTCCTCTGAAAAAATCTGACTGTTTAAGCGGGCTACCGTCTCGTCATCCATCCCGCTTCCATTATCCGTGATTTTCAGACAGATTAAGGAATCCTCCGTGTATCCCGTGATAGTGATCAATCCGGCTCTGTCGGAGGTAAAAAGCTGCAGGCCGTGGATAATGGAGTTCTCTACCAGTGGCTGAAGGGTGAGCTTGGGAATACAGCAGGACAGTACTTCCGGTTCCATGGAAGTCTCGAAATAAAAGCAGCCCGGATACCGTTTCTGCATAATCTTCAAGTAGTCACGGGTGATCTTCAGTTCCTGCTCCAGCGTGATGATTTCCTTTCCTTTGCCCAATGCCCCGCGGTAAAACCCGGAAATGAGGTTTACCAGGCCGATGGCTTCGCTCTTATTGTTCATCTCGATCATGCCGCAAAGTGTTTCCAACGTATTGTACAGGAAATGAGGCTGCATCTGAAGCTGAATGCAGGAGAGCTCATAACGGCGTTTTAATTCATTTTCACGGTGAACGCGGGCCAGTAAGTCCTGAGTGTTTTTTGCCATCCGGTTGATCTGGCCGGCCAGCAGGCTGATTTCATCTGTCTGACCTTCCCGGACTGAGATTCTCACTCCGTAGTCGCCATCCGACATGGCGCGGACATTCGAAATGATCTGGTTGACGGGAAGCATGATCTTTCTGGTGGAATAGCGGAACAGAAAGAAGGTAAAGATGCTGGAGATGATCCCGATGGCAAGAATTACGGACACAAGGGAACGGGAATCGTGATAAACCTGCGATTCCGGAGTGAGGGCGAATAAATTCAGATCTTTTTCCGGCTGGAAGGTGCAGAGATACTTTGTGGAATCAAGGGTGATCGTATTCCCTGTCTGGAGGGAGGCACCGTCGGAGAAAACCTCTTTCACTCTTTTTCCGGGAAGTGCCTCCTTCGTGCTGGCACAGATGAGACCGTTTTTATCCGTAATCATGAAAATCTCATTTTCTGAGAAAAAACCGCTGTAGATTTCACGAATCTGTGACGGCGATACGGTCAGTGCAAAAAATCCCAGGGGCTCGCCGGTAAAGGCAAAGGATTTTTTCAGGCAGGTAAAGGTTAAGTTTCCGCCGGCCTCAGAATTGGGGGCTTCGTGGATATACCAGGATGACTTCAGGGAAGAACTGAAAAACTCTTCCCGGACCTCCTGGGGGATCTCGATTTTGACAGGAGGAAGTACACCGTAGTTATCCTGATAAAAGAAGGAGCCATCCGGACTGTAATAGCTGATGGATTCCACCGCGCTCTGGGTGGAGAGAAACTCTACCAGATAGGAGGAAAATGAGGCCGCCTCCATGTGCTCCTCATAGGGAGAGGCGGCCTCTTTCTTTGCCGCCTCGTGGCGGGAAGCCTGATTTAAGGTCAGCAGCAGAGACTCATTTTCGATTCGGTCGAGGATCAGCCCGAAGCGTTCACCTGCGAAATCCAGTTTTTGAATACAGCTGTCCAGGGATTTCTTTTTCAGGATGGAATTGCTGTACTGCCCGATGGAACATGCAATACATGAGATAACGACTATCAGAATGATTGTATACATAAATGTAAATTTAGACTCCAGCCTTGAGAAATATCCTTTTCCGCTCACAAAAGCCTCCTTATCTGTCGTTTAACCCTCCGTTCTGCGGACAAACTGTCATACATCTGGAGAGGGTGTTTTATTAAGAAAATGATACAGCACGGGTTTTGCAAAGTCAACATTGGGGAAGGAAAAGCAAAAAAGTACAGATATGACAAAATATTCCATCAGAAACCATTGCTTTTTCTGTCTGCCAGGCGTTTCTACCTCTGAGAAACAAAAATTTCCATATAAAAACCCAAAAAGAACTATGGGAGTGAGAAGGCAGTTATGGTAAGCTTTAGAAAGAAAAAATAAGAAAACAAAAGAAGGGGGATTTATTATGATGAAAAGAATTGCAGCACTGGTACTGACTGCGGCTATGATTGCTGCGGTCAGCGGATGCAGCGCGAAGACCACGGAGACGAAGGATACCTCCGGTGCGGCTGTTTCTACGGAGACGAAGCAGGAGGAGACGGCCGCAAAGGCAGAGGCAGGCCAGGCGGACGGAGAGAAAGTCAAGATATCCTATTTGTCCCGTTACACCAATCCGGAACTGCCCCGGGCAAAGTATTACATGGAAAAGCTGGAGGAATTCCGAGCGGCAAATCCGAATATTGAGGTGGAGGATGTCTCCATCGCAGATGCGGAATCCTACAAAAGCAGCTTAAAGGCCTCCGTTGCGGCAGGCAGCCCGCCTACGCTCTTTATCTGTTCTGATGCGTTTCCGCATTATGACTGGGCGAAAAACGGGGTGATCAAGGATCTGACTCCCTTAATAGAATCACCGGAGTGGACAGGCCCCGTGGATGAGGGGGTATTCGGTTCCTTCTCCTTTGAGCGAAAAGGGCTGGAGGGGATCTACGGCGTTCCAAACTCTGTCATTGGTTCTCCGGTTTACGTCAACACAAAACTGCTCGAGGAAAACGGAATTGAGACGCCGAAGACATGGGAAGATGTGATGACCATGACAGAGAAGCTAAAAGAAGTGGATCCGTCTATCGTGCCGTTTTCCGTAGCTGCCAAGACAAAAGCCGATTTGGGCCGTTTCTTCAGTGAACTGGCGGTCCGAATGAACGGGCTGGAGTTCCGGGATAAGTTCATCAGCCATGAAGTTAAATGGAGTGATCCGGAGATGATGGATGTGCTGAATAAGATGAAGGAACTCATGGATGCCGGCGTGTTCGGCAGAGACGCCATCTCTTATGAAGTGGAGAACAATGTCACTTCCTTCGGTGAGGGAAAGATCGCCATGCTCTTTACGGCAAGCTATTACTTTGACCGTTTTAACGGGATGGAATTTGCAGATCAGATCGACTGTGTCAATTTCCCGTATTTTGAGAGCGCGCCGGAGAATAAGGATATTTGGTTTGCATCTACCAGCGAGGGCTTTTGTATTTCCGCGGAACCGGGTACACCGGAGTACGATGCAGCCTGTAAGCTGATGGCCTTCATGCTTTCCAAGGAGACCTTTGAAGGATATGCGGAAGTTGCCGGCGGTGGGGTCTATCCGGTGGATATCGACTATGACGCCTCCAAGTCTCCGAATCCGATGAAGACATTTATGGAGGGCTACGCCACAAGAAGCGATACAACCGACATTATGGCGGCTTACTTAGACGACGCCAGTGTAATCAACATCACGAATACGGAGCTTCAGACCATGTTTGTGGAGCGTCCGGTGGAAGATATCGCAAAGACTCTTGACACTGAGTATGCGAAGCTGTTTCCGCAGTAAGAAAGGCGGGGGATCGATTTGTTAATAAAAGTCCGGGGTAAAAAGTACCGGCCGGAAGCATTTTTCATGATTGCTCCGGTCATCCTGCTCTACACCTTCGTAATTATCTATCCGCTGGCCAATATGGTGTTCACCTCGTTTTTTGAGTGGAACGGAATTCCTACTGATCCGTACCGGTTCGTGGGAATGGGAAATTACGTGACATTTTTTAAGGATTATACGACGAAAACGGCGTTTATCAATCTGGGAATCTTATGCGTTACCGGTCTGTTTGTGACAATTCCTGTTTCGTTGTTTTTGGCTACAGTGGTGAGCAAAAAGTTTTTTGGAATCAGATTTGTAAAGACGTGTTACTTTTTACCGGTCGTTATCAACAGAATCGCCATCTGCCTGATGTTTACCTTTATCATGCTGCCGGGACAGGGGCCTGTCCCGGTGCTGCTGAAGGAACTGGGGATCGCAGAACATTTTAATCTGTTTAACGACGTGCACACTGCCATGTGGGGCGTGGCACTGGTGAATATGTGGAGTAATGTGGGATTTCAGATGATCATATTTTCTTCAGGCATGGCGGCTATCTCGGAGGATGTGTATGAGGCGGCGGCCATGGACGGAGTTACCCCGTGGCAGCGTCTTGTCTATATTACGCTTCCACAGCTAAAGCCAACGTTTAAGATCGTGGTCGTCTTTGTGCTGACCGGTGCCTTCAAGGTCTTTGATTTTATTATGGGACTGACAGGAGGCGGTCCGGGCTACGCCACGGATGTGCCCAACACGCTGCTGTATAAGAATGCGTTTACCTACAGCAAATTTGGATATGCCAATGCCATCGCCGTGCTCATGATCGTGCTCTGTCTGGTTATTACGGTCGTGACGAACCGGGTGTTCGCTGAGCGGGATGGGGAATAGGAGGAAAGACGTGAAGAAAAGAAAAATTACGCCGGGCGGGATACTCTACGCCTGTGCTGCGGGAATCTGGCTGATTACCACGATCTTTCCGCTTTATTTTGCAGTACTGTCTTCCTTTAAAGATGACCAGACTATTTTCGCGGACTTTTTTGCCCTGCCGCAGCGGTTTGGATTGGATAATTATATTTCCGCGGAGAAAATGGTGCATATTCTGCGTGCCACTGCCAATTCACTTTTTCTGTCAGCAGGTTCTATCTGCCTGATGCTGGGAGTATCCGTTATGGGCGCCTATGTGACGGCGAGGAAGCGGATACCGGGAAGCGAAGGGGTTACACTGTTTCTGATTGCCGCAATGATGATACCTATTCAGAGCGCGATTGTGCCGATTGTCCAGATGGTCAGCGCCATCGGTCAGAGAAATAATCTTTTCGTACTGATGGTCATCTATGCCGGAGTAAATCTTTCCATGGTGTTTTTCATTCTGAAAGGGTATATCGAGGGAATTCCGAAGGAACTGGATGAGGCGGCCATGATAGACGGTGCTTCCCTGTTTCAAACGCTTCTGCGGGTCATTATTCCGGTTGCGAAGCCGGCACTTTCTACCTGTGCGATTACATCGTTCCTTTTTATCTATAATGAACTGCCAATCGCCAATGTGCTGATTACGAAGCCGCAGTTAAAGCCCATCTCAGTGGCGCTTTTGAATCTGAAAGGTGATTTTGGAACGCTGTACGCCGTAAGCTTTGCATCGATTGTAATCAGTATTATACCGACGGTTATCTTTTATCTGATTGCCCAGGAGAAGGTGGAGAGCAGTATCTGCAGCGGAGTTGTGAAGGGATAATGGAAATCAGCGCAAGTGGGGATGAGCGTTGGATCGTGATTGAACATGGAGGAGAAAACAAATGGACAGAGCTAACATAACGGACTACAGTACAAGGAGCGGAATGAAGGTGAGTGCCGCGTTTTTAAAGCTGCACCGCGATATTCTGGCAGGCAGTACGGACGAGGCGATTTCCACCGCCTACGATCTGTACAGAACCAGCGCGGTTATGCTGGAGGAGCTGTGGAAACAGCTGGAGCTGGAGGCGGTCTATACCATCGGCCTGGCGGAGCAGGGCGCTCTGGCCTACATATATAATCTGAGATGCATCTGCTATCATACAGAGCCGTATATGCCGGACGCGGGCGGCATGCAGGCGCTGAGCTTTATCCAGGCGATTCGGTATCTGTGCGGCTGTGAGAAGGAACAGTCACTGGAACAGGAGATACGGAAGGTTCAGGATTGCTATGATGCGGGAGTATATCCTGTGATTCCTGCATTTGCCAGGGATCATCACAACCATGCGGGCAGGGAACTGGGCCATACGCCCCTGGATTTCCTTTACCCGGATGGAGGCAGTAAGGTGGTGCCGGAGGCGGAAGGTGCGGAACCATACAAAAAGAGGCTGATTGAGCTTTTAACGCCCATCTATGGCGGAGAAAACGGAAAAGCCTTCCGATCGGATGCCTATAACCATTTCTATGAGATGGAATCGCCTCACGGACTGAATCTGGAACTGCTGCAGTCTGCATTTCAAAAGAGCATCCGCAGGGCGCTGGAACCGGAAGTGCTGATGCTTACGTATGAGGCGTTTTTAAGCGGAGGAGAGATGGAAGCGTATCTCTGGGAGCGGATTGTTATCATGTCGGTGGAGGATATCGGTATGGGAGATGTAGAGTGCAATCGTATTATGTACGCTTACAGCCGGGTAAAGGACCAGTTTGCAGACCGGGATGAGGTGAGGCTTGGCTTTTTGATGCAGGCAGTGCGGATTCTCTGCCGCAGCCCGAAGGAACGTGGGACAGAGCTTATCAAAGGGATCCTAGTTCAGGAATGCAGAAATGGAGATAGAAAATGAAGATAACAGATAAGATAGATCATACGATTTTAAGGGCGGATGCCCGGGCTGTAGAAGTCAGAAGGTACTGCAGTGAGGCGGTGGAACACCATTTTGCCTCGGTCTGCGTGAATACGTGCCATGTGCCGCTGGCTGCAGAGCTGCTGAGGGACAGCGGTGTAAAGGTCTGCTGTGTGGTTGGATTTCCTCTGGGCGCTATGAGTACGCAGGCAAAGGCTTATGAGGCGTATACTGCGGTGAAGGATGGGGCCGAAGAGGTGGATATGGTCATGAATATAGGTGCTTTAAAGGACGGAAATGACCATCTGGTGGAAGCGGATATCCGGGAGGTCGTAGCAGCCAGCGGCAGCGCGGCGGTGAAAGTGATTTTGGAGACATGTCTGCTTACAAGCGATGAAATCAGGCGTGCATGCGAATTATCAGTCAAAGCCGGTGCGGCTTTTGTGAAAACTTCCACCGGTTTTTCTACCGGAGGAGCGACGGAAGAGGACGTTCGATTAATGCGTGAAACTGTGGGAGACAGGGCGAAGGTAAAAGCCAGCGGCGGAATACGTACTCATGAACAGGCGTGCCGTCTGATTAGCGCCGGAGCTGACAGGATTGGAGCCGGCAATGGCCTGCTCCTTTTGGAAGAGTGACAGGAGAGGCTGTATGGGCAGGAAATCATTGGTTTTTGGAAGCTTTGTAGCGGATATCATGGCGCGTGCACCCCATCTTCCGGCTCCGAAGGAAACTGTAATGGGGAACGGATTCAAGATTGGGCCGGGAGGAAAAGGCTTTAACCAGGCGGTGGCCGCGTTTAAGGCGGGAGCAGAGGTAAAGCTGGTCACAAAACTGGGAACAGATCATTTTGCAGAGATTGCACGGGATACCATGTGTCAGCTGAGAATGGATCAGTCCGGTGTTTTTATAACGAAGGAGTATGACACGGGGTGTGCGCTGATTCTGGTAGGAGAGGATAGCGGACAGAATGAGATTGTGGTGGTGCCTGGTGCCTGCCTTACTTTTACCAGCCTGGAAGTGGACTGTGTGAAAGACCAGATCTGCGGGAATGACTGCGAATATGTACTGATGCAGCTGGAGACGAATCTGGATGCTGTCACAGCCATTGCGGAATGTGCTGCGGCAGGAGGGAAACAGGTTATTTTAAACCCTGCTCCCGCAGCGGTTTTACCGGAGCAGATATGGAGATGGATCGACATTGTCACACCTAACGAGGTTGAAGCAGAATTCTATACGGGGATATCTGTCGAATCGGAGGAGAGTGCAGGATCGGCTGCGGCCTGGTTTCATGAGCGCGGTGTGAACTGTGTGATCATTACCATGGGGGAAAAGGGCGCTTATCTTTCTGTGGGCGGCAGCGGGTATATGGTACCGCCGTTCCGTGTAAAAGCGGTAGACACGACAGGCGCCGGAGATGCATTTAACGGAGGGCTTTTAGCCGGACTGTCGGAAGGAATGGACTGGAAGGAAGCAGTCATCTTTGCCAGCGCTGCGGCCGCCTTATCTGTCAGAAAGATCGGAACTGCTCCGGCCATGCCAAAACGGGAGGAGATCCTTGCGCTGATGGAAGGGAAGGAGATTCCGGCAGAATAGAAAAACAGTGTAAGCATTTTTTTGAGAGTACAGAAATCAGAAAGAACGGAATCAGGAACCGGTTTGAGAGCGGCGGACAGCAGGAAGAGGCGTCAGCTATTCTTAAACCGGTATTTTTATATTGCCGAAAAGTAATACTGTGTTGTCAAAAGGCCCTGCCTGGAAGATGTTTCTTCGTACTTTCCCAGGAGAGCAGGCGAAAGGTATGGAAATCCCCCCAAAATTTGTTTATAATAATGGTAATTTACCAGGGGGAAGACAAATGAAAGAGAAATTGACCTGTCAGCTGAGTGAAAAGGAATATAGAGAGTTTGTTCATTGGTATCACGGGACATACATAAAAATGAGAAGAGCAAAGCCGGGAAAAACGGTATTCTCCTGTCTGAAAGAGCCGGTGGAGCTGACTGCAAAGGAAGATATGGTTTATGGGAAAAGCGGGGCGTGCGAGGTATATCTTTTATACGGTGCGGTTGAGAAGCTTTATGAGCTGGAAACGCTGTTTGTTTTTTATGATATGAAACGGTTTTGGGCAGTACCGAAGCGTAATCTGGGGAGTAAGGAGGAGGCAGCGGAATGGCGTACTGCTTTTGAAAGCCGTATCAGGGAACGTGGAAAAATGCGGATTTCATTCCAGGAGGCTGCCGAAGCCTGTGCTGACAGCAAATTTACACCTCGCCGTTATACAAGGCAGATCGACGAGGTAAAGGCGGAATATGGCCTTCTCCGGATCAGCAGGCGGGAGATGGAACGTCTAAGAAAGCTGGGAACCTTTCCGTACCGCATGATCGGGGAACAGATGCTGGCGGCGGGAAAGAGAGGGCTTATAGAGATCTCAGAGCGGGCCGCTGTCCTTCATCCGTATGAAACGATAACCGGTGCATTTTATACGGAACAGACTCTTTACCTAGCGGAGAAGGAGGGAGACGGTATCCTGGTCCCCCTTGCTGCACTGGGCGGACTGGAGGGGGCGGAAGCGCTGATGAATGTCTGTGATACGCGATGCAGATTTAATAATCCGGCGTTTCGCCTCAGAAAAAAATCGATTCCGCTGTCCGTCCGATGGGAGCGGCCGGGAATGGCTGTGGCCGCAGCCTTGTGTATTGCCGCGGCCGGCATCGCTTTCCTGGGTACCGTTTACTGGAAGGGAGAGAACAGAAGTACGGCGGCGCTGTCTTCCGAAGTACCAGGAAATGACAGGGCGGAGACCGGAGAGCCGGCTGACGGGAAGCACGGGGGTGGAGAAGCCGGAGGCTCCGCCTTTCAGGATTTAACTGCAGTTATTCCGGATGATACGGTATTCGATGTGGTTACGGAAGAGGGAACCTTTGCATCCTCCACGCTGTATTATCAGTTGATTCTCCCGAAGGGAGAGTGGAAGATATGGCAGGACAGGAATAACGCTTATGACTCCCTGGTCTCGGACTGGGGGAGTATAAGCGTTACCGGCGGGCCAACCGGTTTCTTTGAGGGATACGGCTTAACACAGATGCTGCCGAAGACAAAGGCGGAATACCAGGCCAGAGCTAATGCAGACAGCGGTTCCTTTGGAGCAGAGACCGAGGTGATTGACTATTCTCTGGAAGAAATGGGAGACTGCCTTATCGTGAAGCGTGAGGTGCACAATAAGGGAAAAGAGGGATCCCGAAGCGTGATCGGACTGGAGGTGTATGGGCCGGAACGCTGCTATTCCCTGTCGATCACGCCGGATACAGAAGATGCCGTGAGTATGCAGACGGCCAGGGCAGTGCGGGACTCTTTCCGGATTGCGGACATGACAACGGGGATCTGCAAAGAGATGGAGGCGGAGGTATTTCACGGTTACTATGGAGACAACACTTATATGACCAGCTGTCTCGTTTTGATGGACCGCGCCATGAGCGACGAGGAAATCGCAGAAGGGTTAAGAGAGATGAAGAAACTTCGGAGTGCAGAGTATCCTGCATCACCGTATTCCGCATCAGGGGATGCACTGGCCGCCAGGACGCCGGACAGTAAGTGGCTGGGTATTGACTGTGCGTCTGTTCAGCAGAACTGCACGAAAGAGACGGCGAAGGAGGTGGCTCGTATCTTTCAGGCTGAAGTGATTATTTATGACGAGTTCGACGGAGACTTGCTGATGGTAGCGTGCTCGGATGCAGACCGGAAGCACGCGTATGAAAGGGCGACTGCCAACGCAAAGTGGATACTTGAGTCAGAATTCCAGTGCTATGGGAAGGAACAGGACTTTCCGGAGATGCTGTTAAAATATATGGATATCTCAAAAGAAGAGGCGGAGGCTGTCTGGAAGAGCGGCGACTATATTTTTCAAATGGATAAGTGGGCAGAGCTTACGGGACATATGACAAAAATGCCGGTGCCGCAGGAGTTTATCGGGTTGTATGACATTGACGCGCTGGATGAGAGATTCCGGGTGATCAGGGAGTAGAGAGTGCGCGTGTAAGCCGGACAGCTTTTTGGATAAAGGGAAAAACTTCGAAAATCCCTGTATCCCCAGGGCCGTTTTACCTTGCACTCCGTAATAACATGTGGTATAATCTCAAAGAATTAGCTAATTACAGGAGGTGTAAGAATGAAACACGTTAAGACATTAAATTCCAGCACATTAAAGGAATCTATGAAAAAAGGCGGTTGTGGCGAGTGCCAGACTTCCTGCCAGTCAGCCTGCAAGACATCCTGTACAGTGGGCAACCAGAGCTGTGAGAACAGCAATAGATAGTATGCCGGAATATGAGGCAGATGAGTGAAAAAGACCCCTACGGTCGTAAGGACGGTAGGGGTTACTTCGCTTGTCTGCCCAAAACTCGTTTATGGCGTTAAAATATCGTTAAGACAAGGAGAACATTTCAGTGATTCATCAATATATCAACAATGGCTTCCATATCATTATGGATGTCAACAGCGGTTCTGTACACAGCGTTGACCCCGTGATGTACGATGCGGTCGAAATTGTGGCGGAGCGTGTGCCGGAACTGGCGGAGCCGCAGCCGCTTCCGGCGGAAGTCGCAGAGGAAGTGAAGGAACGGCTTTCCCCTACATATGGAGAAGCGGAGGTTTTAGAGGCGCTGGAGGAGATCCAGTACTTAATCGATGCGGAAGAGCTGCTGACCACCGACCAGTATCACGATTACGTGGTAGATTTTAAGAAGCGTAAGACTGTAGTCAAGGCGCTCTGCCTCCATATTGCCCATGACTGCAATCTTGCCTGTCAGTACTGTTTTGCGGAAGAGGGCGAGTACCACGGCCGCAGGGCCCTCATGAGCTTCGAGGTGGGAAAGAAGGCGCTGGATTTCCTGATTGCCAATTCCGGGAACCGCAGAAACTTAGAGGTGGACTTCTTCGGAGGCGAACCTCTGATGAACTGGGAGGTCGTGAAGCAGCTGGTTGAATACGGCCGTTCAAAAGAGAAAGAATATAATAAGAACTTCCGTTTTACCATGACCACCAACGGCGTTTTGTTAAACGACGAGATCATGGAATACTGTAACCGTGAGATGAGCAACGTCGTACTAAGTCTCGACGGCCGGAAGGAAGTCAACGATAAGATGCGCCCGTTCCGGGGCGGAAAGGGAAGCTACGATTTAATCGTTCCCAAGTTCCAGAAGTTTGCTGAAATGAGGGGCGACAGAGATTATTACGTCCGCGGTACCTTTACCCGTCATAATCTGGATTTCTCCAAAGATGTGATGGAATTTGCGGATTTGGGCTTCCGCAGCATGTCAATCGAACCGGTGGTGGCAGCGCCGGAGGAAGAGTATGCCATCAGGGAGGAAGATCTCCCGCAGATCATGGAAGAGTACGACCGTCTTGCCGAAGAGTATTTAAAACGGAAAAAAGAAGGACGGGGCTTTAACTTCTTCCATTTCAACATCGATTTAAATCAGGGACCATGTGTTGCCAAGAGGCTTTCAGGCTGTGGTTCCGGAACGGAGTACTTAGCTGTGACTCCGTGGGGTGATCTCTATCCCTGCCACCAGTTTGTCGGCCAGGAAGAATTCCTTCTCGGCAATGTCGATACAGGTGTGACTAACGAACGTATCCGCGATGAATTCAAACTCTGCAACGTCTATGCAAAGGATAAGTGCAGGGACTGTTTCGCGAGATTCTACTGCAGCGGCGGCTGCGCGGCCAATTCTTATAATTTCCATGGGAGCATTACCGATGCATACGACATCGGCTGTGCAATGCAGAAGAAGAGAATCGAATGCGCCATCATGTTGAAAGCAGCTTTGGCTGAAGACTAAAATTAAAGGAGAAAAGTCATGAAAAGTAACAAAGGCAAAGGCCTGATCGGGCTGATCATAGCGCTGGCTCTGGTAGGACTGTTCGGATATTTCGGATATACTACCATGAATGATATTAAGCTGGGCCTCGATCTGGCGGGCGGTGTCAGCATTACGTACCAGGCAAAGGAAGAGAACCCGAGTGCCGAGGATATGTCGGATACCATTTACAAACTGCAGCAGAGGGTTCAGAACTACAGCACAGAGGCTGAGGTCTATCAGGAAGGCAGCAACCGGATCAATGTCGATATTCCCGGCGTATCGGATGCCAATGCAATCCTGGAAGAACTGGGAAAGCCCGGTTCTCTGATCTTTGTCGATGAGGCGGGACAGACTATTTTAAACGGCAATCAGGTTGCCACCGCGAAGCCGGTTATTACCGACGAGAACGGCATTAAGAAGTATATGGTCGATTTAACCTTTACTGACGATGGAAAAACCGTATTCGCAGATGCAACGACAAAGAATGTCGGCAAGAGAATCGCCATCATCTATGACGGAAAGATCTACTCCAATCCGGTTGTTAACGAGCCGATCACACAGGGACAGTGCCAGATCAGCGGCATAGTTTCCTATGAAGAGGCTGAAACACTGGCCTCCACCATTCGTATCGGTTCCCTTTCCCTGGAGCTGGAAGAACTTCGTTCCAACGTGGTAGGAGCAAAACTGGGACAGGAAGCCATTGCGACCAGCTTAAAGGCAGGCGCGATCGGATTCGGCATTGTTGCCGTATTTATGCTTGTCGTATACCTGGTACCTGGACTTGCTGCAGTGATTGCACTTTCCATTTACGTAGGTGTCATTCTGATTCTGCTTTCCGCATTCAGCGTGACGTTAACCCTTCCGGGCGTGGCAGGTATCATTCTTTCCATTGGTATGGCAGTTGATGCCAATGTTATTATCTTCACTCGTATCAAAGAAGAGATCGGCCTCGGAAAGACGGTTCAGTCCGCCATCAAGTCCGGTTTCAACAAAGCTTTATCAGCGATCATCGACGGCAATGTGACCACTTTGATTGCTGCCGGCGTGCTGTTCTGGAGAGGCTCCGGTACCGTTAAGGGATTTGCTTCCACACTGGCTATCGGTATCGTTTTATCCATGATTACCGCGCTGTTTATTACCAAGTTTGTCTTAAACACACTGTTCAACTTAGGATTCCAGGATCCGAAGTTTTACGGGACAAAGACAGATAAGAAGACCATTGATTTCCTTGGAAAGAGGAAAATCTGGTTTGCAGTATCCTTAGTGGTTATCGTGATTGGCCTCGGCGGTCTTGTAATCAATAAGACACAGACCGGTGATATCTTAAACTACAGCATGGAGTTTAAGGGCGGTACTTCTACCAATGTAACATTTAATGAAGATATGACCCTGGACGAGATCTCTTCCAAGGTAGTTCCGGTCGTGGAAAATGTAACCGGCGACGCCCAGGTTCAGACGCAGAAGGTTGCGGGAACCAATGAAGTAATTATCAAAACGAGAACCTTAACAGTTGAAGAAAGACAGGCCTTAGACCAGGCAATGGTTGATAATTTCGGCGTGGAGGCCGAGAAGATTACGGCGGAGAGTATCTCCGGTGCGATCAGCAAGGAGATGAAAGAGGATGCAATCATAGCTGTTATCATCGCCACCATCTGTATGCTGCTTTATATCTGGCTGCGGTTTAAGGATATTAAGTTCGCGGGAAGCGCTGTACTGGCACTGCTTCATGATGTTCTCGTCGTGCTTGCGTTCTATGCGCTGCTAAAGTGGTCCGTTGGCTCTACCTTTATCGCATGTATGCTGACGATTGTGGGCTACTCCATCAACGCGACAATCGTTATCTTCGACCGTATCCGCGAGAATCTGAAGGTTCACAGCAAACTGGAACTGGCAGAGATCGTAAATATGAGTATTACACAGACCTTTACGAGAAGTATTAATACCTCTTTAACTACGTTTGTCATGGTATTTGTACTGTTCCTTCTCGGTGTATCCTCGATCCGCGAGTTTGCGCTTCCGCTGATGGTTGGTATCGTATGCGGAACGTATTCTTCTGTCTGCATCACTGGTTCTTTATGGTATGTAATGACCGTTTACAAGAATAAACGTATGGAAGAGAAGAAGGCTGCTGAAAAGGCATCCAGGGCGGCTGCGAAGAGCTCCAAAAAATAAGTGTGAGTTGATACAAACTAAAAAATAAAAGTCAGGAATCAGAATGAATTATAAAATCATTGCAAAGGATGGCCGTGCAAAGCGGGCGGAAGTCAACACGGTGCACGGAACCATCCAGACTCCGGTATTCATGAATGTCGGTACGGTTGGTGCCATCAAGGGCGCTGTCTCCACGGATGATTTAAAGGAGATCAGGACTCAGGTAGAATTGTCCAATACGTATCACCTTCATGTGAGAACCGGGGATAAGTTAATTAAGGAATTCGGCGGACTCCACAGGTTCATGAACTGGGACCGCCCCATCCTCACGGACTCCGGTGGGTTTCAGGTCTTTTCCTTAACCGGTTTGAGGAAAATCAAAGAGGAAGGCGTCTATTTCCAGTCCCATATCGACGGCCACCGTATCTTTATGGGACCGGAGGAGAGTATGCAGATCCAGTCGAATCTGGGCTCTACCATCGCCATGGCGCTGGACGAGTGTCCTCCTCACCCGGCGACCAGGGAGTATATGATAAACAGTGTTGACCGGACCACCAGGTGGCTGGAGCGCTGCAAAGCGGAGATGGCGAGACTCAACAGTCTGCCGGATACCATCAATCGGGAACAGCTGTTATTCGGAATCAACCAGGGCGGTACGTATGAAGATATCCGTATCAGACATGCGAAGACCATCTCCGCCATGGATCTCGACGGATATGCGCTGGGAGGCCTGGCCGTGGGCGAGAGCCACGAGGAGATGTACCGGATTTTGGATGAGACGGTGCCGTATCTTCCGGAGAATAAGCCTACCTATTTGATGGGCGTCGGAACACCGGCCAATATCCTGGAGGCGGTGGACCGGGGCGTGGATTTCTTCGACTGTGTCTATCCGTCGAGAAACGGCCGCCACGGCCATGTCTATACGAACCAGGGCAAACGGAACTTATTTAATTCCAGGTATGAGCTGGATCACAGTCCAATCGAAGAGGGATGCGGCTGCCCGGCCTGCCGGTCCTACAGCAGAGCATATATCCGGCATTTGTTAAAAGCAAAAGAAATGCTCGGGATGAGATTATGTGTCTTGCATAATTTGTACTTTTATAATACAATGATGGAAGAGATTCGCGACGCAATCGAACAGCACCGTTATGCGGAGTACAAAGCAGAAAAGCTTGCCGGCATGATGGCGGTACAGGCTGAGAAGTAAGGACAATGATACCGCGGCGAGGCGGCGGATCGTTAATAAGGAGGAAATGATTTATGGCATTAGCAACCAGCGGCGGAATGGGTATGGGATTCTGGATTATCTATATCGCGGTAATCTTCGGCTTCATGTATTTTATCGCAATCAGACCGCAGAAGAAGGAAAAGAAGAAACAGCAGGAACTGCTTGCAAGCATTGCAATTGGTGACAGTGTTTTGACAACCAGCGGTTTTTACGGTGTGATTATCGACATGACTGATGATACCGTGATTGTTGAGTTCGGCAATAATAAGAACTGCAGAATTCCGATGCAGAAGGCTGCGATTGTTCAGGTGGAAAAACCGGAAGTATAAGAAGCAAACCTGATAAAGTAAAACAGGATAGAGAACTGGCTGTGGAGAATCAGAGAGTTGATTTTCTGCAGCCGGTTCTTTTTGTTTCTGTGTGATTCAAAAGGATGTTAAAAAATAACAATTAAAACTTTCCAATTTGAGGTAATTAAACAAATAAACTTGCTATTTCTACAAGAACAAGGTAAAATATCCCAATAGGCTATCTTGCTATTAGAAATAAATGTTTAAAAATAATAAAATAATGTTGACTTCAAACAAACAATGTGGTAATATCTCGGTATAGATGTTAGAAACAAACATAAGGGGAAAGGAATTGAGAAACAATATGAGAGAAATTATCACATTGAAATGGGAGAAAGGGAATCTGTTTTTGTTAGACCAAACACTCCTTCCGAATACGGTTACGTATGTGGCCTGTAAGTCACTGGAGGACGTCTATCAGGCGATCCAGACTATGATTGTCAGAGGGGCGCCGGCCATCGGTGTGTCAGCCGGATACGGTATGGTCCTTTCTGCCAACGCTTTTGATGGAACAGAAACAGCATCATTTCTGGATTACTTCAGAGAACAGGGTGAATACTTAAAATCCTCCCGTCCTACTGCGGTAAACTTGATGTGGGCCGCTGACAGAATGGTGAAAAGAGCAGAAACCCTGGTTGATGAGGGGTATCCCATGGAGGCTGTAAAGAAGGAGCTGGAAGCGGAAGCTGTGGCGATTCATGAGGAAGACAAGCAGACAAACAGAAATATCGGAGAAAATCTCTTAAGCCTCTTAAAGGATGGAGACACTGTGCTGACTCACTGCAATGCCGGAAGCCTGGCAACCTCGGAATACGGCACCGCACTGTCTGTCTTCTATATGGCTCAGGAAAAAGGCATGAACATTAAAGCCTTCGCAGATGAAACGAGACCGAGACTCCAGGGCGCCAACTTGACTGCATTTGAGCTGGTGGAACACGGTGTCGATGTGACACTAATCTGTGACAATATGGCTGCAGTAGTCTTATCACAGGGAAAGATCAATGCTCTTATCGTTGGCTGTGACCGTGTAGCGGCGAATGGTGATACGGCGAACAAAATAGGGACCTTTAGTGTAAGCGTCCTGGCAAATCAGTTTCATGTACCGGTCTATATTGCGGCACCGACGACCACGATTGATATGGAGTGTCCAACTGGAAAAGAGATCCCGATCGAGGAGAGAAGCAGGGAAGAAGTTCTTTGCATTAATGGGGAATATATCGCCCCGAAGGAGGTAAAGACATACAATCTGGCATTTGATGTGACACCGGCCGAATATATTACGGCCATTGTAACGGAGAAAGGGATTGTTTACCCTCCTTTCCGTGACAATTTAAAGATACTGATGAAAAAATAGGGAAGAGGTGAAAGGAAGCTGCCTTTCATTTCGACCGGAAACGCCGGAAATAAGGCGTTCACTTGAAAGGAGGCAGGTATGAAAACATTTAGCGCAGAAGAAAGAAAAAAATTTATTCTGGATTACGTAAAAGAGAATGAATTCGTAGACATCACTTATTTAAAGGATACGCTGATGGTGTCTGAGATGACCATTCGGAGAGATTTAAAGAAGCTGGAAGAGGATAACAGCCTGGTAAGAGTGCTGGGAGGTGCAAGAAGCATTCCCGGAGGTACGTATGAAGATCCGGTGGACAAACGGGTGAAATTTCACTCGGAGGAGAAGGACAGGATCGCCAGATATGCGGCATCCCTGGTAAATGAAGGTGATTCAATCTTTATGGATGCCAGCAGTACGGTGTATGCCATGGCAGATTATTTAGAGGTTCATGCTACTGTAATTACCAATAACATCAGTATCTGCATGAAACTGAAAGACAAAGAGAAAATTGACGTAATCCTGATCGGAGGAAGTTTAAGAAAGAGCGCCATGTCTCTGGTAGGGATCGAAGCAGTCCGTATGCTGGATAACTATTATGTGGATAAGGCATTTCTTTCTTCCAAATCGGTGGATGAGAAGCATGGTATTTCCGACGCTACGCGTGATGAGGCGGAGGTTAAGAAGGCGATGATTAAGGCCAGCGAGGAAGTCTATTTCCTGATGGATCATCACAAGCTGGCGAGCAGGGCCTTTTACAGGGTCTGTGGCCTGGAGGAAATTACGGAGCTGATTGTAGATGCTTCGGATGATGAATATGTAACAGGATTTGCGGAAGAATGCAGAAAGAACAATAAACGTATCTGCTGTGTCTGATAAGGTACAGCACAAGGAGAAGGAGAGGACGATCATGAAGAAAGTATGGGCAATCTGTTTAACGGCAGCTTTAACGGCAGGCATGCTTGCGGGATGTGGAAGCGCAAAGACATCAGATACGGCTGGGGAGAGCGTATCGACAAAGGCATCTGTTGGCGAGGAGAAGAAGGACGGGGATTTAAGTGTACTTCTTCTCGTTCCGGGAACTCTGGGGGACAAGTCTTTCTTTGATTCCGCCAATGCAGGACTGGCACTCATCGAGGATCATTATGGTGCCAGCACAAAGGTAGTGGAGATGGGAACGGATATCACTAAATATTCCGCTACACTGGAAGATGTGATCCATGAGGGCTGGGATATTATCATTACGGGAGGCGTCAATATTTCCCAGCCTCTTCAGGAAGCGGCTGAGGAGTATCCGGATCAGAAGTTTATCTTATACGATGAGAGCGTAGACTTTTCAGACGGAGCCAATTCCAATATTTATTGTATGACCTATAAGTGTTATGAAGGCGGTTATCTGGCCGGTGTGCTGGGAGCTTCCGCTTCGAAAACCGGGCAGTTGGGATTTGCAGGCGGATTCGATATTCCTCTGATTAATGACTGGCTGGTGGGATACATAGAGGGGGCCAGGACTGTTAACCCGGATATCAAGATTAACACAGGTTATATGAACAGCTTTACAGATGCGGCCAAAGGTAAAGAGATTGGAATCGCGTTATATCATGCAGGAGCTGACATCGTATTTCAAGCGGCAGGCGGTGCAGGTCTGGGAGTTTTAGATGCGGCTAAGGAGACCGGCAATCATGCGATCGGAACAGATTCAGACCAGTCAGAACTATTCTCCAGCGATGCAGAGAAGGCAGATGCCATATATGCGTCTATTTTAAAACGTGTTGATATTTCCATTGAGAAGGCCGTTGGTGATTACCTGGATGGGAAACTGGAATTCGGTACTGTAAAGACGTATGGTTTGTCAGACGGCTGCATAGAAATCACGGACAATAGCTGGTATCAGAAGAACGTGCCTGCAGCAGCAAGAGAAAAGGTAGCTGAGGCGAAGCAGAATATCATCGACGGGAAGGTCGAAATCAAAAGCGCATTTGATATGACAGATGAGGAAATCGCATCGCTGAAGGGCGAGGTTCAGCCATAAGCGCAGAGAGGTGATACGGATGGAGAAGGCCAGAGAAATTTTAAGCATGAAAAATATCACAAAAGTATACGGCAATGGAGTTTTGGCCAACTCTCATGTGGATTTTTCTATAAATAAAGGAGAAATTCATGCGCTGATGGGGGAAAACGGAGCCGGAAAATCAACACTTATGAAGATTCTGTTTGGAACCCAGCAACCGGATGAAGGCACGATACAACTGGACGGAAAAACGGTAAAGATCGCTTCCTCTAATGATGCCCTGCGGCTTGGAATCGGGATGGTACACCAGCATTTTAAGCTGGTGCCATCTCTTACCGTGGCAGAAAATATTGTATTGGGAAAAGAACCGAAAAAGAACGGTTTTCTGGACCGGAAAAAGGCGGTTGAAATCACCAGAGCACTTTCTGAGCGATTCCGGTTTGATGTGGATCCGACGGCAGCCGTCAGTGATTTGTCAGTCGGAAAGAAACAGAAGGTAGAGATTTTGAAGGCGCTGTACCGAGAGGTAAAACTGTTGATTTTAGATGAACCCACCGCAGTTTTGACTCCACAGGAGACAGAGGAACTGTTTGAGCAGTTAAACAAGCTGAGGGAAGCTGGTCTTACCATCATCTTTATTTCTCACAAGCTGAATGAAATTAAGGAGATATGCCAGAGAATTACCATCATGCGCCATGGCAAAAGCGTAGGTACTTATGATGTTGCGGGACTGACGGTCGAAGATATATCGAAATTGATGGTGGGCCGCGATATCATACTGAAGGTAGAAAAAAAACCGGCAAAACCGAAAGAAGTCAGACTGTCTGTGCGAAATTTGAGCTGTAAGAATGAAGTGGGCCGTCAGGTGCTGGATCGAGTTTCATTTTCTGTGCGTTCGGGAGAAATTCTGGGAATTGCCGGAGTGGAGGGCAGCGGTCAGGAGGAACTGGTAGAATTGATTACCGGAATGAGGCATCTGGACAGACGAAATGGAGAAGTGCTGATCGGTGCAGAACGAACGGCGGGCTGTTCTGTTAAGGAGATCAGGCGAAAGGGGATGTCCTATATCCCGGAGGACCGTATGGTCTATGGGGCAGCAGGCCACGTTACCATTCGGGAGAACATGATTTCCAGTATTTGTGATTCTGATCAGGTAAATTCCGGACTGTTTCTCAATAAAAAGAAGATCGACCGCTGGGTTGAGGCAGGCATTCGTGATTACGATATTCGCTGCGGAAGTCCTCTCGATGAGATTGGTATGCTGTCAGGAGGAAATATGCAGAAGGTAATTGTAGCACGGGAGTTTTCCACAGAACCGTCGATTTTAATTGCAGATCAGCCGACACGGGGCGTTGATGTGGGGGCGATCGAATTTATTCATAAAAAGATTGTGGAAATTCGTGACAGAGGCTGTGCGGTCCTTCTGGTTTCTGCGGATCTTAATGAGATTCTGGAACTCTCGGACAGTATTATTGTTATGTGCCAGGGAAGAATTTCCGGATATTTCCCTCAGGCAAAGGAAATGAGTGAAGAAGAGCTGGGGTATTACATGCTTGGTGTTAAGAACCAGCCGGAGGATGACTTAAGGAGGGCCTGCTGTGAAGAATAAGAATAAAATCATGTCCCGGTTTGAGCTGTTGAGAACTCTTCTGGCTGTCGGAATCGCCGTGATATTTGCGGTTGTCATTATCTTTCTGGTAAGCAGCCAGCCTATGGAGGCTATCTACAAGTTCTTTGTGGCTCCACTTACCTCATTCCGTTATATTGCCAATATTATTGAGCTTATGACACCGCTGTTATTCACCGGTCTGGCAGTTACCTTCATTCTTCAGACGAAGGTTTACAATCTTGCTGTGGAAGGAATGTTCTATGCGGGAGGACTGGCAGCTGCCATGGTGGCTACCCTGCTTAAGATGGGGCCGGGAGTTCACGCTTTTACCGCTCTGTTTGCCGGCCTTGCTGCCGGAGCGCTGATTGCATTTCTGCCGGCTGTTTTAAAATTAAAGTTTGAGGCCAATGAAATCGTATCTTCTCTGATGCTAAATTACATTACCTTCTATATTGGGGATTTTCTTTTAAAGACTTATATGAAAGATCCCAAAAGCACGCATGTGGCTTCTCTGAAATTCGCGAAGACGGCAAGGCTGTTTGAATTTACGAGAGGAATCCATTTAGGGCTTGTGATTGCGGTAATTCTTGTAGTCGCAGCGTGGCTCTTCCTGTACCATACGAAATGGGGTTACGCCATCCGTATGTGCGGGGAGAATAAAAATTTTGCAAAGTATTCGGGAATTGGAGTGACAGGGACGATACTGCTGTCTCAGATTATCGGCGGGGCAGTGGCAGGTCTGGGCGGAGCGGCATATATGATGGGATCTCAGCAGCGTTTTAACTGGGAATGGCGGTCGGGATACGGCTGGGATGGCCTGATCATCGCTATCATTGCGAGAAATAATCCGAAGTTTGTTCCTGCGGGCGCATTCCTTTTGGCTTATCTGAGAATCGGGTCCGATATAATGAGCCGTGGAACTGATGTGCAGAACGAAGTGGTTTCCATCATTCAGGGTGTTATCATCGTCCTGATAGCAGCTACCGGTTTCCTTGCCGGTTATAAGAAGAAACTGACTGTAAAAATGACAAGAGAAGCGGCTGACGCGTAAAGGAGGAGCAAAATGAAGATATTGGAGATTGTTACATCGGTCAGCTTCCTGTTTTCGATTATCCGCATGACGACGCCGATTCTGTATGCTTCCATGTCATATCTGGTGGCGGATTTAGCAGGTGTTACGAACATCGGGATCGAGGGAATGATGCTGACCTGCGCCCTGATTGGTGTTGTGGCCAGTGCAGCGTTTGGAGGGAATGCGTTCCTTGGCTTTACGGCAGCCGTTCTTGTCGGTGCATTGCTGGGAATCTTGATGTGCTTTATTGTTACAAAGCTTAAGACGGATCCGACCATCACGGGTATTGCTTATAACCTGACGGCTGCCGGAGGTACGGTGTTTCTTCTGTACCTGGCAGTAGGGGAAAAAGGAATTTCTTCATCCTTAAAAAGCGGTGTGCTTCCTCAGGTGAATATTCCGTGGATCAAGGACATTCCAGTCCTGGGAACCGTGATATCCGGGCATAATGTACTGACGTATGCGGCCCTCCTGCTGATCGCCATACTTACCATATTCCTGTACAAGACATCACTGGGGCTTCACATCAGAAGCTGTGGAGAAAATCCGGAAGCGCTGGAGTCTGTAGGCGTACATGTGCTGCAGGTAAAATATATTGCGCTGGCAATCAGCGGAATGCTGGCCGCTATGGGAGGCGCCTATATGTCCATGGGCTACGTATCGTATTTCGTAAAAGACATGACGGCAGGAAGAGGATTTATTGCGATTGCCGCCGCCTCGCTGGGAGGTAATAAACCGGTGCCGACACTGCTTGTCTGTCTGCTGTTTGGAGTTGCAGATGCCTTTGCGGTAAATCCGGGAACGCAGAACATGGGGATTCCGACGGAATTAGTCAGTACCATTCCATATATTGTAACAGTAATTGTACTGGTCATTTATTCTTACAAGAAGATGGTGGATAAGAGAAGGGCGGCAGCGGCCTGATAAGAAAGGAAAATGAAAAAAATGGAAAAGATTGTACCAATAATAGACATTCCCTATAACAAGATTGCAGCAAGAGTAATCGCCTGCGGCGACCCTGCACGGGCAGAAAAAATATCAAAACGGCTGGATCATGTAGAAGTAGTGGCAAAGAGCCGGGAATACTGGACATTTAATGGAACCTACAAGGGCGTTCCCGTGACGGTATCTTCCCACGGCGTAGGCGGAAACGGGGCCTCTGTAAGCTTTGAAGGATTGATTCTGGGAGGAGCAAAAGTCATTATCCGTGTTGGAACCTGTGGGACCCTGCAAAAAGATATGCCTCAGGGTGCGCTGATTATCGCCACAGCTGCGTGCCGGGATGATGGAATTACGCCACAGTTCATTCCGATTTCCTATCCTGCAGTTGCGTCTATGGATGTAGTAGCGGCCATGCAGGAAGCGGCAAAAGAAATTAATCCTGATGCGAGAACAGGGATTATCACTACATCGGGTCTGTTTTATACGGGTCTGATGCCTACCAATAACCGTCTGTTTTCGGAAGCAGGAGTTCTGGCGATGGAAAATGAAGCGTCCGTTCTCTTCGTTATTGCTTCGGTGAGAGGGATAAAAGCCGGCTGTATTGTGGCGGCAGATGGTCCGTGTTTTGAATTTGTAGGATCTGAGGAGTTTGATCATTATCCGGAGAAGATGGCGAAGGCTGTGGAAGATGAGATTATGATCGCGCTGGAAAGCATTATTAAGGTGGAAGTGTAAGGAGGCGGAAAATATGAAGACAGGTATCTGGGGAGCCGGCAATATTGCGCATACTCATGCGGAGGCGCTGAAGGCCAGCGGGATTAAAATCGGAGCAATTGTAGATGTCAGTGAGGAAAAGGCAAAGGCATTTGCCGAAGAATTTTCTATTGAGAAATGGGGAACTGATTCTTCGATTCTTCTGGACGATGAGATTACAACCGTCCATGTATGTACACCGCCTAATCTCCATTATGATATGGTAATGAAGCTTTTGGATCATAAGAAAAATGTGCTGTGTGAAAAGCCTCTGTGCTTTGATGACAGCCAGGCGGAAGAACTGGCCAGACGCGCGAAAGAGTGTGGAGTAGTATGTGCCATTAATTTTAATGTCAGATTCCATATGGCGTGTCAGAAGGCGAGAAAACTGGTGGAATCGGAAGAATTTGGCCGCGTCAATATGATACACGGAAACTATTTACAGGAGTTTAACGCGTTTCCGGCGCCTGTTGACTGGCGCTACAATCCTGTTCTGGCAGGCCGGATGCGCGCGGTGACAGAGATTGGAACACACTGGTTTGACATAGCCCAGTATATTTCCGGCCGGAAGGTGAAAGCTCTTTCCGCCAACTTTGGACGTTTTTATCCAAAGAGGTATGTGGAAGACCGTACGATGTATCCTGATTCTGGCGATGGGAAACGGAAGGAAACGATAGAAGTCTGCTCTGAGGATGCGGCAGCTATTAATTTGAAATTTGACAATGGGGCAATCGGAACGGTGCTCTTATCAGAAGTGTCTCAGGGGAGAATTAACCGGATCACACTGGAAGTGACAGGGGAAAAGAAAAATCTGTGGTGGAATTCAGAGGATAACAATATTTTAAACACCGCATCCAAAGGAAGCGGTGTAAACTCGGAGATATTTGGGTTTGGCAATGGTTTTATGGATACATTCCGGAGTCTTGTGGATAGTTTTTATGAAGATGTAAAGCGTGGTTGTGTGTCGGAAGCACCGGTTTATCCTACCTTTTTCGATGGCAGAGACATCGTGAAACTCTGTAATGCAATGCTTGAAAGTGCGGATTCGGAGGGAAAGTGGGTTGTGGTTGAATGATAGAATCCATAATTAATGAACTGAAGCTTGTACCGCTGGCTGGGGAAGGAGGCATGTACCGGTATCTCTATGCCGGCGAAAAGGATTCTACGGGAAGAGAGTCTTACAGTTCCATCTATTATCTTTTGACGGAACGCTCTTTTTCCCATATGCACAGACTGAAAACGGATGAAATCTACCATTACTATATGGGAGATGGCCTGGAACTTCTTCTCCTGTATCCGGATGGAACTGCAGAAATAAAAGTTTTGGGAACACGTCTGTCTGAAGGGGAAGTCCCGCAGCTTCGTGTTCCGGCAGGTGTCTGGCAGGGATCGGTTGTGGCTCATGGAGGCAAATACTGTCTGGTGGGAACAACGATGGCTCCGGCATATTTGCCGGAAGACTACGAACACGGTGATGCAGAAACACTGTGTGCCGGATATCCGGATGCTGAAGCCGCTGTAAGAAGGCGCTGCGGCGAAGCGGTTGCGCGATGAGGAAATAATATGATTAAAAAATGGAAAGAAATTCTGATGGTCATCGTTGGTTCTATGATGATGGGAGCCAGCATTGATCTATTCGTCCAGGCAGACTTTGGGCTGGATCCACTGTCGCTGTTTCAGGCGGGACTGGGACGTGTGCTGCACCTTTCTTTGGGGACGACATCTCAGGTCCTGATGATCTCCATCATTATCCTTCTGTTCTTTATCGACAGAAAACGGATTGGAATAGGCTCAATCTTAAACAGCGTGCTTGTAGGAACATTTATCAAATGGTTTTCTCCGATGATCTGCACCGGAGGCGGAGCTGCTGCAGAGCGTCTCCTGTGCCTTCTGGCAGGGCTGATTCTCATGGGGGTGGGAATCGGGACATACGTAGCTGCAGGTCTTGGCGAAGCGGGAATGGATGCCATGATGATGTATTTATCCGGAAAGCTGAAAAAGAATGTGAATGTGACAAGAATCTCCATCGATATTCTGCTTTCCATCACGGGCTTTCTTCTGGGAGGAAAACTGGGGGGCGCTACTGTCGTATCTATGGTGGTAAACGGTTATATGATTCAGTTTACCATTGAACTGATCGGGCGAATCAGGAAGAACAGGGCTGTAATAGAAGTGGGAGGGCAGTGATTATGCGATATATGACAGAAAAGGAAGCCAGGAGAGTGCTGACGGACCTGGGAAGGCGGTCTTATGAGCGTGCGTACGTTGCAGCCAATGATGGTAATATCAGCTGCAGAATTTCAGAGGATACTATTTTGATTACTCCATCAGGCGTGTCAAAAGGATACATGACGGACGATATGATGGTGAAGGCTGCGTTAGACGGCAGCGTGCTGTCTGAGGGGAAGCCTTCCTCAGAGATGAAGATGCACTTGAGAATCTATCGGGAGGATCCGGAGATTTGCGGTGTCACACATCTTCATCCTCCATTTGCCACCGCATTTTCTGCGGCTGGAATCCCTTTAAACAGAGCGATCCTGACGGAGGCCGTGATGGCAGTAGGGGTTGTGCCTGTCGCACCTTACGCTCTTCCGGGAACGGAAGAGGTTCCGGAATCCATCGCTCCGTTTATTCATGATTACAACAGCGTCCTGTTGGCGAATCACGGTGCGCTGAGCTGGGGAAAAGATGTATATCAGTCCTTTTATTTTATGGAATCAGTGGAACAGTGTGCCAGGATTCAGTTGTATCTGAATATGCTGGGAAGCAGCGCCACGCTCCATGAGGAGCAGGTGGAACGGCTTCTTGAAATGCGGAAGGTCTGGAACATTGACAGAGGCGGAATTCCGGTCACGGGGAAAATGTTAATTTAAAAGGAATAAAATAAAACAGCAGGAAGACTCCGTTTTCCCGACAAACGGCCGTATTATGGGCCCCGTCGGGAGGACGGGGTCTTTTTCCTTGACAGGAGAGTCTTTCTTGTATATAATTCAAAAGTGAACAGTTCAAAAATGAACAATTTTAGAAAGGTAAAATCATGGAACAGAAAGATGAGGGCTACTTTGCTTACTATGCAAAGATAGACAAGGTATATAGAAAATTGTGTGCCCTGGAAGTTGCGGAATACTGTTTTACTCCCAACGAGATCGTGGTGCTGATGTTTCTGGCCAACAATCCCGGTTATGACAGCGCGTCGGATATCGCCCATTTCCGCAACATTTCCAAGGGGCTGGTGGCAAAATCCGTAGAGACACTGTGCGAAAGGGGCTATTTAAGAGCGGGAAAGGACTTAAAGGACAGGAGACTCATCCATCTGTCCCTGACGGATAAGAGCGATGACATTGTGGCGAGACTCAGAAAATGCCGTCAGGAATTTGCAGGAAAGCTGTATGCCGGCGTGCCCCAGGAGGATATGGAGGCCATGGCGCGCACGACGAAGGTGATCAATGAAAATCTCGACAATATCTTGAAAGGAATGAAATAAATGGAACCAAATAAGGGAAAAGAGAACGAACTGGGTACCGAGAGTGTAGGGAAGCTGCTTTTCCGGCTGTCTATGCCCGCCATCGCGGCACAGGTGATCAATGTGATGTACAACATGGTTGACCGCATGTATATCGGTCATATTCCTGGAGTCGGGGCGGCCGCGCTGACAGGGGTCGGCGTTACGATGCCGGTCATCATGGCGATCACTGCATTTGCCTATTTTATCAGCATGGGAGGCGCGCCGCGTTCCTCCATCATGCTGGGCAGAAACGAGAAGGACAAGGCGGAAAAGATCCTTGGAAACTGTACGACGATGCTGGTGGTGCTTGCCCTGATTCTCACTGCGGTATTTCTGGTGTTCGGGCGTTCGATTCTGCTGTTGTTCGGAGCCAGTGAAAATACGATCGGATATGCCTGGGATTACATGAAGATTTATGCTCTGGGTACCATCTTTGTACAGCTGGCACTGGGACTGAATGCGTTTATTACCGCTCAGGGCTACGCCAAAACCAGTATGTATACGGTGCTGATCGGCGCTGTCTGCAATATCATCCTGGATCCCATCTTTATATTCGGCCTGAATATGGGCGTGAAGGGGGCCGCGCTGGCAACCATTCTGTCTCAGGCGGTCTCCTCTGTCTGGGTGCTGCGTTTCCTCACCTCGGAGAAGAGCTCGCTGCGAATTAAAAGAAAGGGATTAAAACTGGAGGCAGGCGTTATTCTTCCGTGTATGGCATTGGGTACCTCCCCGTTCATCATGGCATTTACGGAAAGTATTCTGTCTGTCTGCTTCAATTCTTCCCTGCTTCGCTATGGTGGAGACGTGGCGGTAGGCGCCATGACGATATTGAGCAGCGTCATGCAGTTTTCCATGCTTCCGCTGCAGGGACTGACCCAGGGCTCCCAGCCCATCGTCAGCTTTAACTACGGGGCGGGGAATGCGGAACGAGTGAAAAAGACTTTTAAAATCCTGTTTCTCTGCTGTATCGGTTATTCCACGCTGCTGTGGGCGCTCTCCATGTTCTGCCCTCAGATTTTCATCATGATTTTTACCAGCGATGCTGCGCTGACGGAATATACACACTGGGCGATCCGGATTTACATGGCGGCTTCCCTGATGTTTGGCGCGCAGGTGGCGTGCCAGCAGACCTTTATCGCTCTGGGAAATGCCAAAGTATCCGTATTTCTGGCACTGCTGCGCAAGGTGTTTTTGCTGATTCCGCTGATTTTTATTCTTCCGCGCTTTATCGAGAATCAGACCATGGGTGTGTTCTTAGCTGAACCTGTGGCAGATTTCTGCGCGGTTTGTGTTACAGTCACCATGTTCAGCGTATCTTTTAAAAAGATACTTGCCAGAATGGAAGGAGGAAAAAAATAATGAGTATGTCAGTTAAAGAGGCGGAGAAACTATTTGAAAAGCTTCCAAAGGCAGAGCTGGGATTCTTTCCGACACCGTTTTACCGGCTGGACCGCCTTTCGAAGGAACTGGGAGTGAATCTTTATATAAAACGCGACGATTTCACCGGTATGAATCTGTTTGGAGGAAATAAGGTGCGCAAGCTTCAGTATCTGATGGGGGATGCCATGAGCTGCGGCTGTGAATACGTCTTTACCTTTGGGGCGACCCAGTCGAACCACGCCATGCAGACGGCAGCCGCATGCCGGCGCTGTGGCTTAAAGCCGGTACTGTATCTGGTTGCCATTGTGAAGCCGGACGAGGACGATTTAAGGGCCAATCTGCTTCTGGACCGCATCCTGGATGCGGAGGTCCATATCGTGGAGATTCTGGAGGGAGAGACGGAGGAGGAAGCGGAAGAACGCGCAGTTATTCTTGCGAGGGAACACATGGCCCGTCTGAATAAAGAAGCAGGCCGGTGTATCTGCTATGAGGTCCCTATGGGCGGAGCCAGTTCGGTGGGGTCCGTGGGATTCATCGAGGGCTATGTGGAGCTGGAGAAACAGCTGTCCGCTATGGGCCTCCGGGCTGATTACGTCTTCCATGCCACCGGAACCGGCGGAACCATGGCGGGGCTGGCCGCGGGACGAAATCTGGTCGGTTCCGGGACTGAGATTATCTCCATCAATGTCAGCGCGAAAGATCCGGAGTATCCAAACCGGACGGCCGCACTGGCCAATGAGAGCTTAAAGCTGATTGGAGCCGGAATCACGGTGGAAGCGGAGCGGGATATCCATACTGATTTAAATTATTATCTGCCCGGCTATGAGATCCCCAACGAGGCGGCATCCGAAGCGATTAAGCTGCTGGCGGTGAAGGAAGGGCTTCTTACTGATCCGGTCTATACGGGAAAGGCCTTTGCCGGCATGCTGGATTACATCAGGACCGGAAAGGTTCCGGCCGGAAGCAGTGTGGTGTTCTGGCATACAGGCGGGGCTACCGCGTTATTTGCGGAGAAGGAGATACTTGGAGACTTGTTTGAGTAAAAAAAGGAGTACTGCGCACATGATATGCCGCAGTACTCCTTTTGCCATTCACTTCTAAATCCATCCCCCATCCAGTCCAATGATCTGCCCGGTCAGATAGGAGTTCTTATATCCCAGGTGGTAGACCAGATCGGCGACCTCCTCCGCCTGCCCTAGGCGTCCGGCGGGGATCTCTTCGATCAGGGCGATGAGTTCGTCCTCCTCCAGGAAACGGTTCATCTCCGTATCGATGGCGCCGCACGCAACCGCATTTACCTGGACGTTGCTGGGAGCCAGTTCCTTGGCCAGCGCCTTGGTAAATGCATTGATTCCACCCTTCGTCGCCGAGTATGCGACTTCACAGGAAGCGCCGGAGACGCCCCATACGGAGGAAATGTTGATGATCTTCCCCTGCTTCTTCTCCACCATACCGGGAACGGCCAGTTTGCAGCAGTTGAAGACCGAGGTTAAATTGGTCCGTATGATCCGGTCCCAGGATTCCGTGCTCATGTCCTGTAAGAGGCCGATATAGGAAATCCCCGCGTTGTTTACCAGGACGTCAAGCGTTCCAAACTGCTTCCGGATCTGGTCGAACAGAATCCGGCACTGTTCCATGTCGCCCATATCGCCCATGTAGGCGAGGCAGGAAATCTGATACGTTTCCAGCTCTTTTTTTGTCTGCAGGAGCCTCTCCTCGCTGTGAAGGCAGTTGATTACCACATTATATCCTTTTTTTGCAAATTTTACCGCAATGGCTTTTCCGATTCCTCTGGAAGCGCCTGTAACCAGCACTGTTTTTTTTGCCATGAATCTCACCCTTTCTTTTCATCCTGGTAAGCCGGATCGATCCCGTCTTCCGTCACTTCTATTTTACCAAAGGTAATTTTTTAATTCAATAGGATTCGGTTATCAACTCCGGTGACTTTGTCACAAAAGAAAGCATTGCATACTTGGAAGAGAGTGCGATATAATGAGACTATGAATTATTTCATGACAAATAAAATATTCCAGGCGGCCGGAATCGGGTGATTGCGTGCCGCGGAGGAAGAAATGATACAGGAAGGATGGAAATCAGATGGAAAAGATTTACGATGTGGTAATTATCGGTTCAGGTCCGGCAGGACTTACGGCGGCAATCTATGCCAAACGTGCGGAACTGGAGACCGTTGTCATTGAAAAGGAGATCGCCAGCGGCGGTCAGGTGCTCAACACGTATGAGGTAGATAACTATCCGGGACTTCCGGGAATCAACGGATACGATCTGGGAATGAAGTTCCGGGAACACGCGGATAAGCTGGGAGCAGAGTTCGTGACCGACGATGTGGTGCGCGTGGAGAAGGCAGACGGCCTCTTTACCGTAACCTGCGAAGAGGAGAGCTATACGGCGAAGACTGTCATTATATCGACCGGCGCCAGCCACAGGAAGCTGGCAGTGCCGGGTGAGGAGGAACTGACCGGTATGGGCGTGTCCTACTGCGCTACCTGCGACGGGGCATTTTTCCGCAACCGCGTGACTGCTGTGACAGGAGGCGGGGATGTGGCCATCGAGGATGCGATCTTCCTTTCCAGAATGTGCAAAAAGGTGTATCTGATTCACCGCAGAGACGAACTGCGCGGTGCCAGGACTCTGCAGACCCAGCTGTTTTCTCTGGATAACGTGGAAGTTCTGTGGGATACGGTTGTGGAGAAGATTAACGGCAAAGACCAGGTGGAGTCTGTTACGCTTAAGAATGTCAAGACCGAGGAATCTAAGGAACTTCCGGTAGACGGTGTATTCATTGCGGTGGGAATCAATCCCCAGAGCAGTGCGTTCGACGGCCTTGTGGAGATGGATCACGGATACATTCAGGCGGGAGAGGACTGTGAGACATCTGTTCCCGGTATTTTCGCGGCAGGAGATGTGAGAACGAAACAGTTAAGGCAGGTATCCACAGCTGTGGCGGATGGAGCGAACGCCATCACCAGCGTGGAGCGTTACCTTACCGCTAATTTTTAAATAACAGAAAAGGCGGCCGCACCGGTGATGGTTCGATCACTGGTGCGGCCGCCTTTTCTGTTTCCTGCTTTTATCTTATCTTCGATCAGAACTCCGGCTCAATCAGTCCGTATGTTCCGCCTTTTCTCTTATAAACCACGTTTACCTCTTCTGTATCTGCATTTAAGAATACGTAGAAGTTGTGTCCGAGAAGCTCCATCTGTACGCAGGCTTCCTCTGGATCCATGGGTTTCACTGCAAATTTTTTGGATTTAACAATCTGGATTTCTTCTTCTGCGGAAGCGTCTTCCTGTAAGAAGGCTTCTGAGAAGGAAGGTGCGGATTGTTTCTTATCAATCAGCTTGTTCTTATATTTTTTTAACTGACGTTCCAGGATCTCTTCTACGAGATCGATGGAAACGTACATATCACTGCTTGATTCTTCTGCTCTGATTATATGTCCTTTCACCGGAATTGTTACTTCAATTTTCTGAATATCTTTCTGTACGCTGAGTCTTACTACAGCTTCTGTCGCGGGTGCGAAGAAACGGTCCAGTTTACCTAGCTTGTCCTCAACTGCTTCGCGCAGCCCCTGTGTTACCTCAATATTTCTTCCTGTAATTGTAAAACGCATAAGTCTTCAGCTCCTTTTTCTTGAGATGTTATCAGTATACCATATTTATTTGAAAAATTCAATTATGTTACGAAAATATCAAGACAATTAATCTAAATTTTTTGTAAAATGTTTCTACTTATATATGCCCCAAATATTGAAAAACTATATATTGGGGTCTGAAAAAGTCAAGGGAAAAATTGTATTTTTTGTCGAAATAAGTAAGTTTATGACAAGTACACAAAAAGAAAAGGGGAAAATCATGTCTGGTGGAAAAAGGAGATTTCTGGCGAAAAGATGTGGATAATGTGGATAACTCGGTGTATAAGTAGTTTTTGCCTTAAATATTGGGTTTGTTGGTGGGGATAAAAATGGGGGAAATGTGCACAGGAAAATGTGGATAATGTGGATAAGTGGAAAATCGAACAGATTTTTTGTGCAACTTGCCAGGTTTACCATAATGTACAAGGATTTTGTCGAATTGTGGTGTCTTCATGACGGGGGAAGGGCAGGAGCCAGGGAGGTCTCTGGAGCACCGGACAGGGAGCAGACTGTAACAGAACTATTATCAGAATGTTAATTTTTTATGAATTCATTGAATTAAAAATGAGTTAGTGCTACAATATACAGGATTATACTGTGTTTATTTAGTAAGAAGAGTAGGAGAATGAATCATGAACCTCGTTCAAAAGGTATTTGGAACTCATAGTGAAAGAGAATTAAAGTTAATCAATCCGATTGTAGATAAGATAGAGGCACTCCGTCCGAAGATGATCGCACTGACGGATGAGGAACTGAGGGATAACACCAGACTTTTCAAAGAAAGGCTGGCGGCAGGTGAGACCCTTGATGATATTTTGCCGGAGGCATATGCAACGGTTCGAGAGGCGGCAAGACGAGTCCTGGATATGGAACACTTCCGAGTACAGTTAATCGGCGGCATCGTACTCCATCAGGGACGTATTGCCGAGATGAGAACAGGTGAAGGTAAGACTCTGGTATCGACCTGCCCGGCTTATTTAAACGCACTGGCCGGAAAAGGCGTGCAAATCGTTACGGTCAACGACTACCTGGCAAAGCGTGATGCGGAGTGGATGGGAAGAGTTCATGAATTCCTCGGACTGAAGGTCGGCGTAGTATTAAACTCCATGACCTCTGATGAGAGGCGTGAAGCCTATAACTGTGATATTACCTATGTGACAAACAACGAGCTTGGATTTGACTACTTGAGAGATAACATGGCCATCTATAAAGAACAGATGGTATTAAGAGAACTTGATTACGCGATCATCGATGAGGTTGACTCCGTATTGATCGATGAGGCGAGAACACCGCTTATTATTTCCGGACAGAGCGGAAAGTCGACGAAGCTTTATGAGGTCTGTGATATTCTGGCCCGCCAGTTAGAGCGCGGCGAGGCATCCGGAGAATTCTCCAAGATGGCGGCCATCATGGGCGAGGAGATTGAAGAGACGGGAGATTTTATCGTCGATGAGAAGGACAAGGTTGTCAACTTAACCGAACAGGGTGTGGACAAGGTTGAACAGTTCTTCCACATTGAGAACTTATCCGATCCGGAAAACCTGGAGATTCAGCACAACATTATTCTGGCTCTCCGTGCCAACTATCTGATGTTCCGTGATAAGGATTACGTGGTAAAGGATGATGAGGTTCTGATCGTTGATGAGTTTACAGGACGTATTATGCCCGGCAGACGGTATTCCGACGGTCTGCATCAGGCCATCGAGGCGAAGGAGCATGTAAACGTCAGAAGAGAGAGCAAGACGCTTGCAACGATCACGTTCCAGAACTTCTTTAATAAGTATAAAAAGAAATCCGGTATGACCGGTACGGCTCTGACCGAGGAAAAGGAATTCCGTAATACCTACGGTATGGATGCCATCGAGATTCCGACCAATAAACCGATTGCCCGTATTGATATGGAGGATGCGGTTTATAAGACGAAAAAAGAAAAATTCAAAGCAGTCTGTGATGAGGTAGAAGAGGCACATAAGAAGGGACAGCCGGTTCTGGTCGGTACGATCACGATTGAGACCTCCGAGATGTTAAGCGGCATGTTAAAACGCCGCGGTATTCCGCACAAAGTCCTGAATGCAAAGTATCATGAGCTGGAGGCCGAGATCGTAGCTGATGCGGGCGTTCACAAAGCAGTTACCATTGCGACCAACATGGCCGGCCGTGGTACGGATATCAAGCTGGATGACGAGGCTAAGGCTGCGGGCGGTTTAAAGATCATCGGTACCGAGCGCCATGAGTCCCGCCGTATTGACAATCAGCTGCGCGGACGTTCCGGACGTCAGGGAGACCCGGGTGTTTCCAGATTCTATATCTCCCTGGAAGATGATTTAATGAGACTCTTCGGTTCTGAGCGTCTGATGAACATGTTCACGGCGCTGGGCGTTCCGGAGGGCGAGCAGATTGAGCATAAGATGCTTTCCAACGCCATCGAAAAGGCTCAGATGAAGATAGAGACCAATAACTACGGCATTCGTGAGAACCTGCTTAAGTATGATGAGGTGATGAACGAACAGCGTGAGGTGATCTACGCAGAGCGCCGGAAAGTATTGGACGGCGACAACATGCGCGACGTAATCTTAAAGATGGTAACTGACATTGTAGAGAATGCAGTCGATTTATCCATTACTGACGAGCAGATGCCGGAGGAGTGGGATTTAGGTGAACTGAATACCCTTCTTCTTCCGATCGTTCCGATTAAGCCGGTGGTTCTTCCGGAAGACAAGAAGATTAAGAAGAACGAACTGAAGCACATGCTGAAAGAGGAAGCCATCAAGCTTTATGAGACGAAGGAAGCGGAATTCCCGGATGCGGAGCAGATCCGTGAGATTGAGCGTGTCATCTTATTAAAGGTCATCGACAACAAGTGGATGTCCCATATCGATGATATGGACCAGCTGCGCCAGGGCATCGGCCTGCAGGCCTACGGCCAGAGAGATCCTCTGGTAGAGTATAAGATGAGCGGTTATCAGATGTTCGATGAGATGACGGCAGCCATCCGCGAAGATACCGTCAGAATCTTAATGCATATCCGCGTGGAGCAGAAGGTGGAGAGAGAGCCTGCAGCCAAGGTTACAGGAACCAACAAGGACGACAGCGCTGCCAAGGCGCCGGTTAAGAGAAACGAAACCAAGATTTATCCAAACGATCCGTGTCCATGCGGTTCCGGCAAGAAGTATAAACAGTGCTGCGGCCGTAAGGTGGTATAGGCGTCTGTAGTAATTCTTTTGAATGAAGAGGGTTCAACCGACGAAAGGACACAGGTTGGACCCTTTTTATAAATAAATTTAATATAAGAAAGTGGGTGACACAGTGGTAGAGTTAGACCAGTACAAATATGAATTATCTACGTTTGAAAAACCATTAGTGGAAGTGAGGGATTCACTTTGACTTAGATAATAAGTTAAAGAGGATCGATGAGCTTGACAAATCCATGGAGGAACCGGGCTTCTGGGAAGATCCGGAAAAGTCCACGAAGATCGTTCAGCTGGCGAAGAACCTGAAAGACACCGTAAATGGCTATAAGGATCTGGAACAGCAGTATGAGGACATCGGCGTGATGATCGAGATGGGGAATGAAGAGAACGACCCGTCTGTGGTTCCTGAAGTGGAAGAGATGTTGAAGGAATTTAAAGATAAGCTGGAAGAGATGAGGATCAATACCCTTCTGTCCGGCGAATACGACAGCGATAACGCCATTTTGAGGCTGAATGCAGGCGCCGGCGGCACCGAGTCCTGTGACTGGTGCAGCATGCTTTACCGCATGTACTGCCGCTGGGCTGAGAAGAAGGGGTATTCCGTGGAGGTACTGGATTATCTGGATGGTGAGGAGGCCGGAATCAAGTCGGTCACGATTCAGATCAACGGAGAGAATGCCTTTGGATATTTAAAGTCAGAGAAAGGCGTTCACAGGCTTGTCCGGATATCCCCGTTTAATGCGGCCGGCAAGCGCCAGACTTCTTTTGTGTCCTGCGATGTGATGCCGGATATTGAAGAGGATTTGGATGTGGATATCAATGAAGAGGATTTGAGGATCGATACGTACCGTTCCAGCGGCGCGGGCGGCCAGCATATCAACAAGACTTCATCCGCTATCCGCATCACTCATCTTCCAACCGGAATCGTGGTGCAGTGCCAGAATGAGCGGTCCCAGTTCCAGAATAAGGATAAGGCCATGCAGATGCTGAAGGCGAAGCTGTATATGTTAAAGCAGCAGGAGAATGCGGAGAAGCTGTCCGACATCCGCGGAGACGTGACGGAGATCGGCTGGGGCAACCAGATTCGTTCCTACGTCCTGCAGCCTTATACCATGGTAAAGGATCACCGGACCAATGCCGAGACCGGCAACGTGAATAGTGTGCTGGACGGTGCTCTGGATCTGTTTATCTACGCCTACTTACGCTGGATCAGCACAGGGGCGAAAGCGAATGACAGTACAGGACCAGAGTAAATCCGGAAAACAGGCATTTCTAAAATTTTTATAAAAAATAGTTGCATACCCTGCATAAATATGATAATATCTTCCCTATGAGCACAGATGTATTTCTATTGCGGACACAGAAGGGAAGATATTTTTTTATGGAAGAAAAGAGCAAATATTTCGTGGTGAAGCAGAAGGCCGTGCCGGAAGTATTACTGAAGGTGGTCGAGGCAAAGAAGCTTTTGGAATCAGAGCGGGTCATTACCGTTCAGGAGGCGACTGACCGTGTGGGAATCAGCCGCAGTTCTTTTTATAAGTATAAGGACGATATCTTTCCGTTCTATGATAACGCGAAGGGAAAGACCATCACACTCGTGATGCAGATGGACGATGAGCCAGGATTATTATCCGATTTACTGCATATTGTGGCAGTGTACCATGCCAATATCCTGACGATCCATCAGAGTATTCCGGTAAACGGGGTGGCTACGCTGACCTTAAGCGTGGAAGTCCTGGAAAGCACGGGCAATGTATCCAGGATGGTAGAGGACATGGAAGAGAAACACGGGGTTCACTACGTAAAAATATTAGCCAGGGAGTGATAATTATGATTCATGTTGCAGTTATGGGTTACGGCACAATCGGTTCCGGTGTGGTAGAGATCTTGGAAAAAAACCGCGAAACCATCGCTAAGAGAACGGGCGAACCCGTCGATGTAAAATATGTACTTGATTTAAGGGAGTTTCCGGGAACACCGGTAGAGCATAAGATTGTTCATGATTTTGCAGTCATTGAGAATGATCCTGAGGTAACCATGGTAATCGAGACCATGGGCGGTTTAAATCCGGCATACCCCTTCGTAAAGGCCTGTCTGGAGGCGGGGAAGCATGTAGCTACCTCCAATAAAGCGCTGGTCGCAGCGTATGGCACGGAACTCTTAAGAATTGCCGGGGAAAAAAATGTCAACTTCTTCTTCGAAGCCAGTGTGGGCGGCGGTATTCCGATTATCCGTCCGCTGTATACTTCTCTTGCGGGAGAGGAGATTGAAGAGATTACCGGCATTTTAAACGGTACGACAAACTATATTTTAACAAAGATGGATAAAGAGGGAGAGACTTTTGAATCCGCTTTAAAGGAGGCCCAGGACTTAGGCTATGCGGAGAGGAATCCGGAAGCCGATGTGGAAGGCCACGACACCTGCAGAAAGATCGCGATTCTCACCGCCATGGCGACCGGCCATGAGGTTCATTATGAAGATATTCACACAGAGGGCATTACCTCCATTACAGATGTGGATTTCAAGTATGCGGAGAAGCTGGGAACTTCTGTGAAGCTGTTTGGCTCCAGCCGCATGAAGGATGGTGAGATACACGCCTGGGTAGCTCCGGTTATGATCGGCAAAGAGCACCCGCTCTATTCTGTGAGTGATGTCTTCAACGGAATTTTAGTAAAGGGCAATATGCTTGGGACGTCCATGTTCTATGGCAGCGGCGCGGGAATGCTTCCGACGGCCAGTGCGGTGATTGCCGATATTATAGAGGCTGTTCAGAACAGAGACCGCCATGTGGAAATGGGCTGGGATGACAGCCGGCTTGGTATTGCCCCCATAGAGACCTCCTCCTGCCGTTTCTTTATCCGAATCAAGGGAATTGCCGAGACGAGACTGGCGGAAGTTCAGAAGGTATTCGGCGATGTTTCAGTCATTGAACTGGATCATATGGACGAATTCGCTGTGCTGACAGACGTCATGACGGAAGCGGAGTATGAGAAGAAGGCGAAGGAGCTGTCCGGAATCAGACAGCGGATCAGAGCGGAAGTGTAAAGTTTGTTGCTGCTCACTCCGTGAACGGTCATGAATCGTAATTACAGTTTTCAGAAAGGACCGCATCCATGTTAATCGTAAAGAAATTCGGCGGAAGTTCCGTCGCGGATAAAGACAGGATCTATCATGTAGCCAGACGCTGCATCGAAGATTATGAAAAAGGAAATGAAGTTGTGGTCGTCTTATCGGCCATGGGAAAGACCACGGACGGTTTACTTGCAAAGGCCCATGAGATCAATCCCAATCCTCCCAAACGGGAGCTGGATATGCTTTTGGCAACAGGAGAACAGACCAGTGTTGCACTGATGTCCATGGCCATGAGCGCCCTGGGGGTACCGGCAGTGTCTCTCAATGCGGCCCAGGTTGCCATGCATACCACGTCAACCTACGGTATGGCCAAATTAAAACGAATCGATACCGAACGTATCCGCCACGAGCGGGATGCCAGAAAGATTGTAATCATCACCGGCTTTCAGGGCATTAACAAGTACGACGACATAACGACTCTGGGGCGCGGCGGTTCGGATACCACGGCGGTGGCTCTTGCGGCGGCTCTCCATGCAGATGCCTGCGAGATTTACACCGATGTGGACGGAGTATACACGGCAGAGCCGAGAATTGTACCCAATGCAAGAAAGCTTACCGAGGTTTCCTACGACGAGATGCTGGAATTTGCTTCTCTGGGGGCCAAGGTATTACATAACCGTTCCGTCGAGATGGCGAAGCGGTACGGAGTTCAGTTAGTGGTCTTATCGAGCCTTACAAGGGCGGAAGGTACTATCATCAAGGAGGAAACAAAAGTGGAAAGAATGCTGGTTAGCGGTGTGGCCGCAGATAAGAATGTGGCCCGTATCTCCGTGATCGGAGTGAAGAATGAACCGGGTATCGCTTTTAAAATATTCAACCTGCTGGCGAGACACCATATCAACGTGGACATCATCATCCAGTCCATCGGCCGGGAAGAGAGAAAGGATATCTCCTTCACGGTGGCGAAAACGGATTTGCAGGAAGCCATGACGCTGCTGAATGAAAACCGGGAAGTGCTTACGGCTCAGACGATCACCTGTGAGGAAGGCGTGGCGAAGATCTCCATCATCGGCGCAGGAATGACCAGCAACCCGGGCGTTGCCGCCAAGATGTTTGAATCCCTCTACAGCGCCAATGTGAATATCAAGATGATTGCAACGTCAGAGATCCGAATCACCGTGCTCATCGGGGAAGAGGATGTAAACCGTGCCATGAGAACTGTTCATGACGCGTTCGATCTGGCTGACTGATCAGGGCAGTGACGGAATGATCAATGAGATCTTTGGCTTTATAAAAAAACTGCTGGGCATTGGTATGCCCTGTGCCTTTCACTCTCTGACCGGGCTGTACTGTCCGGGATGCGGGGGAACGAGAGCTGTGAGGGAACTTCTTTACGGCGATCTGCGCATGAGCTTTCAGTACCATCCGCTTGTACTCTACGGGGCCGCAGTCGTTCTGCTGGAGTTGGTATCCTGGGGGGCGTCCCGCATGTTTCACCGGCCGTGGCTGCATATCAGGCGGTATAATCTTTTTATACTGATCGGAGCGGGAATCGTGGTGGCAAACTGGTTTTACAAGAATTATATGCTGGTGTTCCGCGGCGTGGATTTGCTGCCGCTGCTGAAGTAAGGTGTGAACCGGAAAATCAAAAGAGCTCCCGGGGAATCGGAAAAGATGTTCCGCTCCCCCAGGAGCTCTTTCTGTTAATCTGTTATGAATCTGCTAAAAGCTATTGAGTTGGAAACAGTGCGGAAGGATTCTGCAGCGCTTCCATCATATCACGGAAATATTTGCCCGCCATAGTGTCCGTTCCCATGACATCGTAAACGATAATAATGAAGAATGTCATGAGCAGTCCGCAGACCGCTGCCAGAATAGAGAGGATCAGACCAAGCTGTGCCTGCTGGGTAAATGGTTTACCTTTTTTGGACAACACGGCGCAGGCAATTCCCAGAAGCCCAAGAATCAGGCCTGCCGGAAGGCCCCAGATGGGACCACACATGCAGTTGCCTATAAGGCCCAGGCCTCCCAAAAACACCGACCAGGATGCCCAAAGGGTTCCTGGTGACGGCATATTCGGAAGCAGGCCGTTGTTTTTATTGTTATTATCTTCCATTGTATAAGTACCTCTTCTGAATGCTATTGTATGATTGTAGCACGAAAATGGCCATGTGTCCAGTAGGGGGACGGCAGACTTAGAAAGGACTGTGGCACGAAAGAAAAAATGTGTCACAGCCCTTTCTAAACAGGTAATACTTATCTGGTCTGTATAAAACTTATAAAATCATCCAGAGATTCCGCTTTAGCAGCATACTTAAGCCATATCCTCAAAATATCCGTGTCGTGCTGCCCTAAAACAACAGTCCGCAGCTGTTCCGGTATCTCTCCGAATTCTTCCAGAAGTTCCAATATGGATTCCGCTTTACCCAGAGCAACGCCCTGATCACGTTCGTAGTCCCGTATGGTCGCTTCGTCGTGTTCCCATTTCTCACGCATTAGATAGTGGTAACGTTTTTCCTTCTCCGCGTTGATCTTCTCTAATTCTTCCACAGCCGCTTTCATGTACTCATTTCTCTCTGCCATGTTCTTAAGCACCTCCCAATCATCAGCAGAAATCATCTGTGCCCATGCATAGATTTCCGACTTCCGTTCTTCCGGTGTTGCCTTCGATAACTGGCTTAATTGTAACACGCGCAGGCTCATTTTGTCACTATATAACCGATGTGTATTTCTGTCACGAAATTCGATGATCGAGTACCAGGTCCCATTCTCATAGAGTGGAAAGGCCAGAATACTGATGTGAACGGTAGCCTCCAGCATTTTATAAGAAGTTCCTTTCTCAAATCCTTCAACGAAATACTTCGATAAGTAGAACAGACTTCTTTCCTCCCAGTTGGCAAACGGCAGAACCTGAATCTCAATGTTAATTTTCCGGTCTCCATTTAACAAAAGTTTAACATCCAGTATTCCTTCTTTATCGTCAGCATATTCGCCCGGAAGAAATGAATCCATGAACTCTAATTTCCGGATATCGGCTGGATCGATATCCAATAATGCACTGAGCAAACCGGTCAGTGCTGCTTTATTGTGGAACGTCGTTTTAAACGCAAAATCATTGAGTAAACGGATGTTCAGCCGTTCATCACTGTCTGCCAGTTTGCGGATTGCGTTCTCATTCATACTTATTCCGCCATAGTGCTGTTTTATTTTAACAGTCATAAGTAAAGCCTCCTTCATATGTAATTGGTTAAAACAGGATTATCCGGAAGAACTTCCAGAAAGACAGCCATAAGAACAGCTGCATGATTCTGCCAAAGCAGAAAAGAAATAGAATAAAATCAGTATACCAGATTTTACAATAAAATAAAACCGTTTTTTCCGGCAGCAGAGATAACCGTCTTGCATAACCTCCCTGTATGAATTATAATAATTAAATTGAGTCAAGTATTAAGACATAAGGGGATAGAACATGGACATTATCAGGGCACTACAGGAAGAACTGGGAATCGGCCGCGGCCAGGTGGAGGCGGCAGTTAAACTGATCGATGAAGGAAACACGATTCCGTTTATTGCCAGATACAGAAAAGAAGCGACCGGATCCTTAAATGACGAGGTTTTAAGAAATCTGGATGAGAGGCTGCGCTATCTGCGCAATCTGGAAGAGAAGAAGGAACAGGTAATTTCTTCTATCCGCGAACAGGAGAAGCTGACACCGGAACTGGAACAGCAGATTCTGGCGGCTGCCACGCTGGTAGCGGTGGAGGACTTATACCGCCCGTACCGTCCGAAACGCCGGACGAGGGCGACCATAGCAAAGGAAAAAGGGCTGGAACCGCTGGCAGACTTAATCATGCTTCAGCAGATGAAGGGACCTGTCCTGGAAGCGGCCAGAGATTATATCTCTGAGGAGAAAGGCGTCGCTACGGCGGAGGAGGCTGTGGAAGGCGCCAGTGATATTCTCGCCGAGCGGATCTCTGACAATGCGGAATACCGGACGTATATCCGAAATGCGACGATGAGCCAGGGAAGTATTCAGTCGGCGGCAAAGGATGAGAAGGCGGAGTCAGTCTATGAGATGTACTATCAGTACGAGGAGAGCATCAAAAAGACTGCGGGCCACCGGATTCTTGCCCTGAACCGGGGAGAAAAAGAGAAGTTTCTGACCGTAAAGGTGCTGGCTCCTGTGGAACAGATTATCCGTTATCTGGAAAAGCATGTGATTGTGAAGGACAACCCCAACACCACACCCGTGCTGCGGGAAGTGATAACGGACAGCTATGACCGTTTGATTGCTCCCGCCATTGAGCGGGAAATCCGAAACGACTTGACGGAGAAGGCGGAGGACGGTGCCATCCGGGTGTTCGGGAAAAATCTGGAGCAGCTTCTGATGCAGCCTCCCATCGTGGGCCGTGTCGTGCTGGGCTGGGACCCGGCATTCCGTACCGGATGTAAGCTTGCTGTGGTGGATGAGACCGGGAAAGTACTGGATACCGTAGTCATCTATCCGACTGCACCTCAAAATAAGGTGGAGGAAGCAAAGGTTATTTTAAAGAAACTGATAAAGAAATATAACGTTTCCCTGATTTCCGTGGGGAACGGAACGGCCTCCAGGGAGTCAGAACAGATTATCGTGGAACTGTTAAAAGAACTGCAGCAGCCGGTTCAGTATATTATCGTCAATGAGGCGGGCGCATCCGTATACTCTGCCAGTAAGCTGGCCACTGAGGAGTTCCCGCAGTTTGACGTGGGGCAGAGGAGCGCTGTCTCCATCGCGAGACGTCTTCAGGACCCGCTGTCGGAGCTGGTAAAGATTGATCCCAAATCTATCGGTGTGGGACAGTACCAGCATGATATGAATCAGAAGCATTTAAGCGAAGCGCTGACGGGAGTCGTTGAAACAGCTGTCAACCGGGTTGGCGTGGATTTAAACACCGCTTCGGCCTCGCTGCTTGAGTATATCTCGGGAATCACGAAGACGATCGCAAAGAATATTGTGACATACCGGGAGGAAAACGGTGCATTTACGTCCAGAAACCAGCTGTTAAAGGTGGCGAAGCTGGGACCCAAGGCGTATGAGCAGTGCGCAGGCTTCATGAGAATCCAGGGCGGTAAAAATCCTCTCGACGGCACCAGTGTGCACCCGGAAAGCTACGAGGCAGCCGAAAAGCTGCTGGACAGGCTGGGCTATGATGTGGCGGAACTGGCCCACGGCGGAATAAAGGGAATCGGCAGGAAGGTTACAGGCTATAAAAAACTGGCCGAAGAACTGGGAATTGGAGAGATTACCCTTCAGGATATCGTAAAGGAGCTGGAAAAGCCGGCCCGCGACCCGAGAGATGAGATGCCGAAGCCTATCCTGCGCACGGATGTGCTGGATATGAAGGATTTACAGCCGGGTATGGTGTTAAAGGGCACAGTGAGAAATGTCATCGATTTTGGTGCGTTTGTGGACATCGGAGTTCATCAGGATGGGCTGGTTCACATATCACAGATGTCGGAGAAATTTATCAAGCATCCGCTGGAGGCGGTCAGTGTGGGAGATATCGTGGAAGTCAAGGTAATCAGCGTGGATGTGGCGAAGAAACGGATTGCTCTGACGATGAAATTATAGGAGGTGCTTATGGAACAGGAGCGTTGGGAGAAGGAACAGGCGAAAACGGAAGATGGGAAGGAAGCGCCGGTGGAGCAGAACGAGACAGGGCAGGCAGAGCCGGAAACGGAATTGATGGTACAGACCAGCCCGCTGGTATTTACGGTGAAGCTGACAGCAAAGGACTTATGGAAATTTTCCCTGTACCATTCCAATAAAGGAATGCTGGGCATATTCAATGTGATCTTCAGTCTGGCGGCCATCTTTCTGCTGGTTACCACCTGGGGATCCAACACGGTGATGTACCGGGCACTGCTGATTGTCTGTGCGCTGATGTTTACCGTGTGGCAGCCGTTTCTCCTGTATCTGAAGGCGGCGAAGCAGTCGAAGCGTCCGGTTATCCAGAATCCAATGGATCTCTCCTTCAGCAGGGAAGGCATCGTGGTGACTCAGGGAACGGAGCGGCTGGAGCTTATCTGGGAAAATATCGGACGGATAGAGCGGATCCGGGGGATGATTATTGTATACATGGGGAAAGTCCGCGCGTATCTGCTTCCTGATTCCATCACTGGTGAGAAGAAGGAAGAGCTTCTGGATCTGTTCCGGGAGAGTCTGCCAGCGGAGCGGAGAAAAAAGATATAAGAGGCAGCAGAGCCGGTAAAACGGCATGGAGGAAAGAATCAATGGTAACAGAGACATGGACACCGGAAGAAACGTATGCGTTCGGCAGAAGGCTGGGGGAGGCGGCAGAGCCGTCTTCTGTATACTGTTTAAACGGAGATCTGGGAGTTGGAAAGACGGTATTTACACAGGGATTTGCCGACGGGCTCGGCGTGGAAGGTCCTGTGGACAGTCCGACCTTTACTATCGTCAAGCAGTATGACGACGGCAGAATGCCGTTTTACCATTTTGATGTGTACCGGATCGGCGATATCAGCGAAATGGATGAGATCGGCTATGAGGACTGTTTTTACGGAGACGGAGTCAGCCTGGTGGAATGGGGCGGCCTGATTGAGGAGATCTTGCCGGAGAATGTGATCACGGTGAAGATCGAAAAGGATTTGGAAAAAGGATTTGATTACAGAAGGATAACTGTGGAGGGACTGGAATGAGGATTTTAGGAATTGAGAGCTCATCGCTGGTGGCGTCGGTGGCTGTGGTGACGGACGACGTGGTGACGGCGGAATATACGGTGAATTTTAAAAAGACCCACTCCCAGACACTGCTGCCCATGCTGGATGAGATCGTCCGTATGGTGGAACTGGATTTGGAAACCGCAGATGCCATTGCCGTGTCTGGCGGACCGGGATCATTTACCGGTCTCCGCATCGGTTCTGCAACAGGGAAAGGGCTGGGGCTGGCGCTTAAGAAGCCGCTTATCCACATTCCGACGGTAGACGCTATGGCTTACGGCATGTACGGCTATGCCGGCCTGGTCTGCCCGATCATGGATGCCAGGAGAAATCAGGTCTATACCGGGATCTATGACAACCGGGAGGGATTTTCGGCTGTCAGGGAGCAGTGCGCCATGGATATCGATGAACTGGTGGATGAGTTAAACAAAATGGAGAGCAGAGCAGTGTTTCTGGGAGATGGAGTTCCTGTATACAGAGAACGGATTGCGGAGCGCATTACGGTTCCCTGCGAATTTGCTCCGGCGCATGTAAACCGGCAGAGGGCGGCGGCAGTCGCGGCTCTGGGCTGTATTTACTATCGGGAAGGGCGGACCGAGACGGCGGAGGAGCACGCGCCGGATTACTTAAGAAAGCCGCAGGCGGAGCGGGAACGGGAAGCCGGACTGATTTAACAGAGAGTGGACAAAGGAGAGCGTTTGTATGCTTAGAGAAATGATTCCGGAGTCGGACATGGACTGTATGGCAGAGATGGAGACAGAGTGCTTCAGCGATCCGTGGACGCCGGAGATGATTCTGGATTCCTTCCGAACGGGTCTGGACACCTGGCTGATCCTGGAAGAGGAGGGAGAGGCCTGCGGATACTGTGTCTTCCGTATGATTGCAGGAGAGGCGGAACTGCTCCGGATCGGCGTGCGTCCGCCTTTAAGGGGTCTCGGGTACGGTAAGAAACTGATGGATGGCGTGGTCGAAAATTCCAGAAAAAATGGGGTCACGGCCATCGCTCTGGAGGTAAGAGAAGGCAATGCACCGGCCAGAAGCCTATATAAATCCTATGGTTTTAAAGAGGAGTGCATCCGCAGCGGCTACTACAGGGACCCGAAGGAAGATGCCGTGATCATGTGGAACCGTGAGATTTCAAACATTTACCACTAAAATTTCGCCATGGCACCGTTTATAATGTAGGGGTATCCGGTCAGGATGCTCCTTTTCGCATCTGCAAAATCAGAGAGCGGCGAACTGGAGAAATCCGGAAAGTGCGAAGAAGAAAGGTGAGAGTAGGATGAGAAAGTACACAAGCGGCGGCCAGCTGGAGGCGGTTGTATGCAACTGCTGCGGGAAGAAATTGATTGTAGTGGATGGAATCGTGAGGGAAGGTGTTTTAAGCTTGAATCACGCATGGGATTTCTTTTCGGAGAAGGATGGAGAGATTCACCATTTTGATCTATGCGAACCCTGTTACGACGCAATCGTCAGTGAGTTTAAGATTCCGGTGGATGTGGAGGAACAGAAGGAATTTCTGTGAATATGCGGACGGACAGGCCGAATGAGGGGGAGAGGTAGCGCCCCGGGCCTTTCGTATGGTCCAGAGAGGGGGAGGAACAGGAAGGCAAAGGATTTCCTGTTTCCCAGGCAGCAGGAATTAAGACAGAAAGACGGGAAAATGGACGGCTTGCGCAGGCTTTGTAGAATTTCGGAAGAATGGCTGCACGCTATGCGCTGGAATGTCAGCTTGAAGGCTTACATTCACAACTTCATTTTCCCGTCTTTCTGCGAATCACGGAACCGGAAATCATCACTGTCCCGTTCCTCCCCTTTTCCGGACTGCGCGGAAGGGCTGCAGCTGCAGAATTGAGTGAAGCAAAGTCCTCTTGATTATTTGTACCAACCTGTGTTATGATCTCAGGTAGGCATTTTTAAAGAAATGAGGAATTGTTTATGTTAGATATCTGTTTGCTGGGTACGGGGGGCATGATGCCTTTGCCGTACCGGTGGCTGACTTCCATGATGGCGCGCTGTGATGGAAGTAACCTTTTGATAGATTGTGGTGAGGGAACCCAGATTGCACTGAAGGAAAAGGGCTGGAGCCCGAAGCCTGTTGACGTCATCTGTTTCACTCATTACCATGCGGACCATATCAGTGGTCTGCCGGGACTTCTTTTGACGATGGGGAACGCGGAACGGACGGAACCCCTGACCATGATTGGCCCTCGAGGGCTGGAACGGGTGGTGTCGGCGCTGCGCGTGATTGCTCCGGAGCTGCCTTTTGAATTGAAATTCATCGAGCTCAACGAGCCGAGGGAGCAGCTTAAAATGGGACCGTACGTGATCGATGCATACCGTGTGAATCATAATGTGGTATGCTACGGGTATTCGATTTCGATTCCGAGAACGGGCCGGTTCGATGTGGAGCGTGCGAAGGCGTATGAGATTCCTCAGAAATTCTGGAGCCGCCTGCAGCGGGGAGAGACCATGGAAGAGGCCGGAAAGGTATTTACGCCGGATATGGTTCTGGGACCGCCCCGGAGAGGGTTAAAGGTTACGTACTGCACCGATACGAGGCCGGTGCCTGTGATCGCCGAATATGCGAAGGACGCGGATCTTTTTATCTGTGAAGGCATGTACGGTGAGGACGGCAAGGAGGCCAAAGCCAGGGAATACAAGCACATGACATTCTATGAGGCGGCCAGACTGGCAAAGGAAGCAAATCCAAAACAGATGTGGCTGACCCATTACAGCCCCTCCCTGACGAGGCCTGAGGAGTTTATGGACAAGGTAAGAGAGATCTTTCCGCGGGCAAAGGCGGCAAAGGACGCATGGACCGCGGAACTGGAATTCGATGAAGACTGATGAGGCAGAGGAAATGAAAAAGAATCACACTGAGGAAGATATCTATATACTGGCGATTGAAAGCTCCTGTGATGAGACTGCGGCGGCAGTGGTGAAGAACGGCCGGGAAGTGCTGTCCAACATTATCTCCTCCCAGATCGCCCTTCACACGATCTATGGAGGGGTAGTGCCGGAGATCGCGTCAAGAAAGCATATTGAAAAGATCAACCAGGTAGTGGAAGCGGCGCTCTCGGAAGCGGGGATGACGCTGGAGGAGATGGACGCCGTGGGCGTGACTTACGGACCGGGCCTGGTAGGTGCGCTTCTGGTGGGGGTAGCCGAGGCAAAGGCTATCGCTTATGCAGCTAAGAAGCCGCTGGTTGGAGTCCATCATATTGAAGGCCACGTTTCCGCCAATTTTATCGAGCATCCGGAGCTGGAACCGCCCTTTATGTGCCTGATTGTCTCCGGCGGCCATACGCATCTCGTTGTGGTAAAAGATTACGGTGAGTTCGAAATCCTGGGAAGAACGAGAGACGACGCGGCGGGAGAGGCCTTTGATAAAGTGGCCAGGGCTGTGGGACTGGGATATCCGGGAGGTCCGAAGATCGATAAGGCGGCGAAGGAGGGCAATCCGCAGGCCATCCGTTTTCCGCGGGCGAAGGTGGAGGCCAACGCCTACGATTTCAGCTTCAGCGGTCTGAAATCCGCTGTGTTAAATCATATCAACCATGTGAAGATGATGGGCGAGGAGATCCATGTTCCTGATTTGGCGGCCTCATTCCAGAATGCGGTTGTGGATGTGCTGGTGAGCCATACGATAGCAGCCGCGAAGGAATACGGGTTTCACAAGGTGGCGATTGCCGGAGGCGTGGCTTCCAACTCTGCTCTGCGTGAGGGGATGAAGAACGCGTGCAGCAGGGCGGGGATCGATTTTTATTATCCGTCCCCTGTTTACTGTACTGATAATGCCGCGATGATCGGTGTCGCTGCGTATTATGAATATATTAACGGCGCCCGGGCAGGCTGGGATTTAAACGCGGTTCCGAATCTGAAGCTGGGAGAGCGTTAGAAATTCCGCACCACGGGCAGAAATGAGAAGGGGAGGTGTGGAGATGGGGGAGTGCAGCAATACGGCCGCTATCGTCCTGGCTGCTGGAAAAGGAACGCGTATGGAAAGCGATATTCAGAAGCAGTATCTGGAACTGGGGGGAAAGCCTCTCATCTACTATGCGTTAAAAGCCTTTGAAGACAGTCCGGTTGATCAGATTATCCTCGTAACCGGACGGGGAGAGACCGGGTACTGCAGAAAAGAGATTGTGGAAAGGTTCGGCTTTCAAAAGGTCCGAAAGATTACGGAGGGAGGCAGAGCGCGGTACCACTCTGTATTTGAAGGGCTGAAAGCGGTGAATGACTGCAGCCTCGTTTTAATTCACGACGGTGCAAGGCCCTGTCTTACCGGCGAGATCATCTCGGCAGCGATAGAGGGGGCCGGTCGGTACGGTGCCTGTGTGGTGGGAATGCCGGTGAAGGACACGGTTAAAATGTCCGATCATGATGAATTTGCCGTCATGACTCCGGACAGAAGCCGCTTATGGCAGATTCAGACGCCTCAGGCATTCGATTACAACCTGATCTTTGATGCATACTCAAAGCTGCTCTCATCCGAAGAATACCAGACCGGTGTGACAGATGATGCCATGGTCGTGGAAAGCATGACGGACCGAAAGGTAAAACTGATACGTGGTGATTATTCCAATATCAAAGTGACTACACCGGAGGATATGGATCTGGCGGAGGTTCTGCTGAGAAGGAAGCACATGATTTCATAAAACAGGTATGGAGTAAAACAATAAAATATGGCAGAAAAAAAGAGCTTGATCGGGTGATATCGGTCAAACTCTTTTTTTGAGATCATAGGAACGTGATCTTATGATCTCAAAAAGCCCTCCGGGCAGGATGCACATTTTCAGGCTTATTTTTGTCCTGCCTTCAGCAGATCCTTTATCAGGAGATGAAGATGTTCCAGCTGCTCACGGTTTAAGTGTCCGGCATCTTCCATGATATCTTTTAGTTTTGCAGGACAGGGCCGGTCCACAGCAAAAAAGTCAGAGGGTTCGATATTCAGATACTCACATATATAAAAGAACCCCATCATGGATGGGAGCGCGGTCCCATTTTCTATTTTGTGGATATATGTGGGGTTCTGACCCAGTGAGAGACTCATGTCCCGCGCGGATACACCTTTTTGCGTCCGCAGTTCAGAAAGACGTTTTGCAAAATTGAAGTCGATATACATAAAATACCCCCTTCCAGTTTCATAGTATTGCATTCAATGAAATATCTGTGGCAAATAATGCAATCACTCACTTGACATATTGCATTGATTACAATATTATTAACAATATGGAGTATTAAATGTATGATGCGAACACATTTTTCAAAATATACCGGAATAACAGCAGAACAGGAGCGTGAAACAATGGAAAAAATACGTGAAGGAAGCGGCAGAACAGATTTACTGGAACAATTAAGTGCCAGGATGGGCTGTCAGTATTTATCCGATTTACGCGGAACGAAGCGCAAGGTTCAATGCCGTGCCGTTCTGGTGGAGATTCCGGCTGAAGAATACACTACGGAGACCTGGAACGATGCAATTTACTATATTACCGGTGAAGAGACGAAATACTCCACACCGGCAGAGGCCAAAAAAGAATTGATTATGCGGCTTGAATAGGAAGGGGGAGAGGGAAAAGGTCAAAATGTGCGGTCGGTCAGCCAGGCCTGGATCAATGAAAACAGGTTGAAAAAGGGGATAAAACAGAGGGAAAAAGGGTAAAATAAAAAAACTGGAAAAAATTGTAGAAATCTGTTGACAGATTACAAAATCAATGGTAAACTAGCCGCGTTGCATCTGATGCAGCCCGCTTTTGAAACCTTCCAGAGGTTGAAAAAAAGAGAAAAAAGTGCTTGACAAAAGCGCGAATATCTTTTAAAATAGAAAAGCACGTTTGGAGAGGTATCGAAGTGGTCATAACGAGGCGGTCTTGAAAACCGTTTGTCCGCAAGGGCGC